>Ga0066849_10001174_pt1 | contig 10712 bp, 5 predicted proteins | sample ETNtaG_9_FD_65492 | JGI IMG/M metagenome (GOLD analysis project Ga0066849, IMG submission 65492) | Marine microbial and viral communities from oxygen minimum zone, Eastern Pacific Ocean - ETNP201406SV69 | ecosystem: Environmental > Aquatic > Marine > Oceanic | place: Pacific Ocean: Eastern... | reverse complement strand
ACCAGGAGAGTCGGTGTATGGAAGCATTATTGTGACCAATACCGGTACTGGTGTTGACACATTCACAATTGATTCAGTAGGTGTAGATTGTGGGCTTTCCACAACTGTAACCCTTGCACCGGGGCTATCATCTGAATCTTTACCGTGGGTTTGCATCGTAGCAAACGATGCATCTGCTGGATTGAAGGGCGTTACATTCAGGGCTGTTAGCTCAATGCGCAGCAATGTTGCAATAGAGCAGTCAGTTAACTATCAGGTTGAGCCATATTGGCCCGATGGCTCCCTCGTTGCAGTTCTTCTTGATGACAGCAAGATTTCTCTTGGAGTTGACAGTTCGACAAGCACGATAATTACCTTGGAAAATATGGGCAATATCGAAGTTACTGGCAAACTAGACACAATGGGTACTGACATTGGTTTGCTCCGTGTAGAATGGATGCGTATGAGTGATAGTGAACTCACCAATGAATACACGCTTACATCAGGCTCATCCATGGATTTCAAACTCACTCTAACATCAAATGTGGCACGAACAGCCTCTGCATCGGTAACAGTTCAAGCGACATCAACGGGAGCAGGAGTTTTGACAACCGACGAATCAGTAGTTATGGCTGTTGAAATTGAAGGGCCAGAGTTACCTCCAAACGGTCTTGCATTACCACTGGGTCTCAATGTCAGCCAATCTGCGGCCCTTGGTACAATGGGACTTGGCTGGCTGATTGCACTGCTTGCTATACAGATAATTCGCCGTTCTCGAAGAAATGATGATGAAAACTTGTCCGAGGATGAACAAGAAGAGGAAGTAGAAGAAAAGGAACCGACTGAATTAGGGTATAATGAATGTCGACTTGACAGTGACAATAAGGTCAATTGCCCCGAATGTGAAGCCCGCCTTGGGGTTCCCAGAGGAAGTGAGCCACCGTTCCGATTCACCTGCCCGAAATGCGACAACAAGATTCGTGTTGTTGAATGATTCAGCATCGCTGTGCGATGAGTAAAAACGCAGTGTGGCCAAAAGGTCCGTTCACTGGACGCATGCCGCCTTTTGATGCTCTGCCCCATTGACGTTCCATCAATTCCCCTGCCCATTCTATCTTCAAATCAGCCTTTTCACAGGCTTCCCATGCGTGTTCAAGTTGTTGTGTGACAGGGCAGTAACAAGCGATTCTTCCACCGAGTGAGAGCAAAGGGGCAACAGCCTGAATTGCGGAAGGATGGTCAGGGAGGTCTAGGACGATCGCTTCAAATGCATCACAGTGGGTGCGAAGTTGTTCAACCACTGTTTCAACAGTTCCTTCAACATGATGATGGGTTGGGAATTCAAGCCAACTTTCTCTAGCTCTCCGCAAATTTTCCAGTCCAACTTCGGCATGTTCTAGCCTCGGTTCAACGGTAATATGGGTGCCACTTCCACCCAGAACACGAGCGATGTGTAGGGATAGACCAGCACTTCCAATACCTGCTTCTAATACCCTATCGCCAGAGCCAATTCCGAGTCTTGCGGTAAACCAGCCAGCATCCTTTGAACTGATAGTTTGAGCTCTTCTCAGCATTCCTTTGTTTAATTCGGGTAGGCGCGTTGGCATTCGTGTGAGTAATTTTTGACCGATTGCGACCTGTTGGCCAATGGCCACAGGAGCAACGATTTCTATTGGGTCAAAAACACCTAGGCCTTTGATTTTGCGAGAACCTGAGGTCATTTCAACAACATGGACCTTTCCATCTTCTTCCACTAGTACAGCCCAAGAATCGGTGGTCATGTTTTCGCGACCTTATCATCATCCTTAAACTTGCGACAATGAACTGAAATGAATGAATAATATAACAACTTGAAAATATGTGTTTTTGACAACTATGCGTGTGTTTCATATACTGTCCAAGCCCTCCACGACTTATGAAAGGAACCGTCCGCGCAATGGCTTTCTCAATAGTTTTGCTGTTTTTCCTCAGCACTTTAACTGGATTGACCATAGATATGAATCCCCTAGAGGTCCAACAACCGCTAGATGAAGAGCCTGTTGTATACAGTGCTGCGACTTCTCCAGGACATGTTGTTTTCGCACAGTACATCTCATCAGATAACTGCCCACACTGCTACAAAGCAGGCGGTGGCTCCGCTGCACATCACAAACTCAAGACCGATTTCCCAGATGAGTATGTTTACGTCACATACATGTCTGCTTCCTACGGAGATACTGACAGTACTCGAGCTGGTAACGTTGCTCCATACTCATGGAAGTGGCCAACTGGCGGCGCACCTGATGCATACTTTGGAGACCGAACCGACATCCGTCAATCTGGAGCCTCATCAACCTATGATTCATATGATGACGAATTCACGAACGGCGGGGGAATGCACTCAACTACGAATGACTACGGAATGACAGCAGCGATTTCCGTAAACGGCGGTTCATTTGACATTGATATCTCATACAAATACACTGGCTCAGGAAGTGCAGCATCAAACATGAAACTTTACGCAGCAATCGTTGAGGAAGACTGCACCTCCTATACCTACTCAAGCAGTGGCAGTGACCTTCCACACGGATATAATTGCTGGATGGGTTGGCTTACTTCGGGAGACACCTACAAAACAAAGAACAGCGGTTCAGGCACTTCCTTTGCAAGTGTATCTCCAACATCTTCCCAGCAATCACTTTCATGGACAAGCGTCCCGACAAGCCTCATTGCAGGAGGCACCTCAAATGCTGTAGTTGTTGCAGCCCTCATTAGTGGAAGTCAAATCAGCGTTGGCGGTAGCAGCCCTCACGTTTACCACGCCATTGATTCAACAATGGGTCCAAAGATGGACATCGGAATAACTGACTTTTCTGTAATCAATAGCCAAGGCGACCCATCCTACATGACTGGTGACATTGTTACCCTTGATGCAGATGTAAAGAACACTGGTGATTTGGATTATAGCGATGGTGGGCAACTTGAGTTCTATTACAAGAACGGCGTATCATCTACTGTTATTGACTCTGTTTCGGTTCCAACCCTTAATGTCGCTCAAGGTTCTTCGTTCCTATCCGCTTCAACAACCTTTGATACATCTTCTCTACCGAGCAATGCATGGAAAACCACCTTTGGTAGCCGCCTTGTTAGCCTAACTGGCGACATGGCCGCTAGCAATAACATGCAAGAAACACAACTTGATCATGACCGCCCCCCTCTCTCAAAGAAGGCTCAAGTGGTTGATACCAATGTCGTAGAGCGTAATGGCCATCTCACAATTCTCGCTAAGGGTTCCGCAGATGACAATATTGACACTATCGATACAATGACCTTTGACATTGAGGTTTCTCCAACTGGAATGGCCCAATGGGACCCAAGCATCGTAACGGGTGGTGAAAATGTCGTTTACAGAGATACTCCAAACGAAGGACGCCAATATGTGATTTCACCTACATTGGACATGCCAGCAGGAGTGTATGATATTCGCTCCCGAACTGTTGATGCCCGTGGTCAGACCAGCAATTGGGCTGTATCATCTGGTTCAGACGGATTTGAACTCGCTAACGGCGAACCAACTGTGGTATCTGACCCTGTTCCAACCGTAATGTGTGACATCAGTACCAAGGTGAGCATGATTGGACACATTTCAGACCCCGAAACTCCTCTAGCGGACCTGCTTGTGACCTCAAGCAGTCCCAACTTCGTAGCATGGCATGCTGCAACACAAGAAGTTGAAGTTATCTTCCCATACGATGATGGATGCCCTCTTGGGCAGAAAGGAATTGAAGTCGTTGTTGATGACGGCGGAGATTATTCTGATACTGGAATCATCCCCTATGGAACACTATTGTTCAATGTGATTGAAAATGGTCAGCCGCGATGGTCTGGTTTGCCGCTTCAACTCATTGACGAAGCAGGTTCAGGTTCATTGATTCTCAATCAGTATGTGAGTGATACAGACGCTAACGGAGCCATTGTCAATGCCGCAAGTCTTGATATTGAAATCATGTCACAAACCAATTCTGAAGCAATCTCTGTTGGTCTAGTTTCAACAGCAAACGGTGCGACATTAAATTTCGAAACTGTTGACGATGACGTCACTGGTGAAAGCGTTGTAACACTTCGAGCGAGCGATGGCGAGCAATATTCCGACCAAACTGTAACCATTAGAATTAATCCAATCAACGACGCTCCACGTATTGATATGACTGACATTGAAGAATTCCAACTCAAGCGTGGAAAGCAGATGGTGATCAACCTCAAAACACGTACTGTTGACATTGATAGCCCAATTGAACAGGCATTCATCACTGTAACACCAAGCGAAGCTGGCGCTGCACGCTACAACATTATCGACGGAAACATGATTCTTCTGTTTGATGAGACTGGAGAGCAGACTGTTACAGTCGTTGCTACTGATGGATTTGCTTCCAATTCCTACGTCATTACCGTTGATGTCTTCGACGCTTATCCATTTTACATTTCAACCGATGATGACGGAAGTGGATTGATGTATGTTAGCATGCAAGATACCTATATCGGTCAAACACCAACAGCAACTATGTTCCTTACCGATGATGCACCAATTTTCACAAGTATTGAACTCACCTGGAACCTATGTACTTCCCTTACTGGAACATGCGAAGGGCTTCGTACAACTTCCCTTGATGTCGCTAAATCCAATGTTGGTTGGTCAGAAACACTTGACTTCACATCTGTTCGACCAAGCGGTTCTCGGGATCTAGATTATTACGCGTTGAAAATCTCAGCAGCGGTTGACGAAAACGGTGATGAATACAAGAGTTTGGATGATGGTGTCAAATTCTCCATTACAGAAGAGATGCCTGAGCCAGTAGATATGACTGAAGAGATGCTCACCAAATATGTTGAAGACCTCACGGCAGACATTGAGTCACTTGAAGCCGACATTGAATCGGGAGAAGGAGATATTGAGGAAATGGAAGCCGAACTTGTTGAAATCAAAGCAGACTTCAAAACAGCCTGTGAAGATCCCCGTGCCAACTGTCCTGCAGAAGATATGCAAAGTTCTACGGCTCCTGAAGAGACAGGCCTTGACACTAATGTCATTTTGATAATAATTGGCGTTCTTATCGTAGCATCTCTCCTCGGAGTTATGTTCATGCGTGGTAGGGATGATGTTGTTGAGACCAAGTGGAATGAAGCCGATTTGCCTGCTTTCGATACTGTTGCCAACTCAATGTATGGTGGTGCCCAAGATATCTTCCAACAGCCTGTTGCTCATGTGGCTCCAACACTTGCTCCACAACCTGTGGCTCAGCCTGTTATGCCTGCTCCTGCACCTCCAGCGGTTGCAGGTCCACCATTGCCTCCAGGCGGTTTGCCTGCTGGATGGACTATGGAGCAATGGACGTATTACGGTCAGCAATTTTTGGACCAAATGAATCAATATTGAGTGTAGCATTTTTATCGGGTAAGCATTTCTTGCTCAAAGCATACCCCTAAAGGGGAGCACAACGAGGGAACTAACGTGGCAGACGAAGACAATACCGAGCCTGTCCTTGACGCGGCAGACGATGAAGTCGTCGCTGCATCTGAGGAAGAGGTCACTGTGTGGGCTCCCGAAGCGGGAGGCACAGATGAAGTCCTAGGCGTCTCAGTAGAGGAGTGGATTTCAGGAGTAGACTTTGAATCGACTGCAGATGTTCCCATCCCTGAGCGTCTAGTTGACCAAGTTATCGGTCAAGAGGCTGGTTCAGTCGTCATCAAAAAAGCAGCAGAACAACGCCGACACATGTTGATGATTGGTGACCCAGGTACTGGAAAATCCATGCTTGCTCGTTCTATGACCGACTTATTACCTCGCGATGCCCTCGAAGATGTTCTTGTTTATCCCAACGAGGACGACGAAAATGTTCCTAGAGTTCGCACAGTTCCTTCTGGTCGTGCAGAACGGATTGTCAAAGTTCAGAAAGAAGCCATCCGTCAGCAGCGTGAAAAATCACAAAAAATGCTGTTTATCGCCTTTGCGGCCATCGGGTTTTTACTTCTAATCGCTGCATTGCAGCAAGGGGATTTGTTTACACTTCTGTTTGGTGGTTTCCTTCTCGTCTTCGGTTACATGTTCATCCGCAGCCGTTTAGGCTCCGTTGATGATAGCCGCATTCCAAAGGTTCTTGTTAAGCATGAACCGAACGCATTGCCCGCTTTTGTTGATGCGACGGCCACACTCTCGGGTTCTTTGCTCGGTGATGTCCGTCACGACCCTTTCCAATCAGGTGGTATGGAAACACCAGCGCACGACCGTGTTGAACCTGGGGCAATTCACAGAGCCCACAAAGGTGTTCTTTACATTGATGAAATCAATCTTCTCCGCCTTGAGGAACAGCAAGCCCTACTAACGGCTATGCAAGAACGAGCCTTCCCAATTTCAGGACGCTCTGAACGTTCTTCTGGTGCACTGACCAAGACCGAACCGGTTCCATGTGATTTCATCCTCATCGCAGCGGGTAATCTTGATGCTATTCAGGGAATGCACCCCGCTCTTCGCAGCCGTATCCGTGGTTATGGGTACGAAGTCTATGTGAATTCAGAAATGCCGGATACATCAAGAAACCGACGCCGTTTGATTCGTTTTATCGCACAAGAGGTACGACGTGACTTGGATACCGTTAGAGAAATTCCTCACTTTGACAAGAGTGCCGTCGCAATTATTCTTCGAGAAGCCCAAAGAAGAGCTGGACGAAGAGGCAAACTTTCACTGCGTTTGCGTGAACTTGGTGGACTTGTAAGAATTGCTGGAGATCTTGCAGTAGAGGAAGGTGCTCCGTTTACTTCCGCAGAGCATGTTCTTGGTGCACGCAATATCGCCAAGCCATTAGAACAACAAGTCGCTGATAGAATGATTGAGCGCCGTCAAGATTACGCAATGATAGTCAATACTGGAGAGCGTATTGGCCGTGTAAATGGACTTGCAGTATTAGGAGCCAATTCTGGTCTTTCCGATTTCAGTGGAATTATGCTTCCAGTCGAAGCACTCGTGACTCCATCACAGGGTGGTGGAGGCAAGATTCACGCAACTGGAGGTCTATCGGACCTCGCTAAAGAAAGTGTGACCAATGTGAGTGCAGTCATCAAGAAACTTACTGGTAAAGACATCTCTGACTACGACATCCACATTCAATTTGTTGATACACACGGTGTTGATGGTGATTCTGCTTCTATTACTATCGCTACTGCAATTATCTCAGCATTAGAAAGCATTCCCATCCGCCAAGATTTGGCTATGACTGGTTCTCTTTCCGTTCGTGGTGAAGTACTCCCAATTGGTGGAGTGACTGCTAAGATCGAAGCAGCAGCACGTTCTGGCGTCAAAACCATCGTAGTCCCCCGTGCGAATATGCAAGATGTTCTCCTCGATGACCGCTTTGAAAAGATGGTAGAAGTTGTTGCAGTTGACACCCTTGATGAGGTTATGATGTGTGCTCTCATCAAGCATGAGCAGAAGGCCAGCCTTGTAGAGCGTCTTGAAGCGGTAATTGATCGTTTGACTCCTGAAGTACAATCAAAGATTTCGTTGGTTTGATTTGGGCATAAAACAGTCCAAGTTGTTGGAAACCAATCGCCGACTACAAAAGCAAGAGGCCAGTGCGAAAGAGCGGTGAGTTGATGGAGCACGAACAAGCACCATCAACCGGTAAAGCGGCTCTATTTGTGTTATTCATGGTAACCATGATTGACATGATAGGTTTTGGAATTATTATTCCATTCTTGACTTATCTAGTCAAGGACTTAGCCGAAGCCCAAGGAATCGTACAGGTTGGTCTTTGGGTTGGTTTATTGATGACCTCATATTCTGCCGCACAATTTCTATTCTCTCCGTTTTGGGGTGCGATATCCGATAGAATTGGGAGAAGACCTGTTTTGATGATTGGACTTGTGGGAAATACCGTATTCTTTACTGCATTCGGATTTTCTAATACCCTCATGTTTGCATTTGGAGCAAGATTTCTAGCAGGCGTATTCAACGGAAACATTGCGGTTGCTCGTGCCTATATTGGCGATGTTAGTACCCCTCAACAACTGGCGACACGCATGGGTCTTATTGGGGCTGCTTTCGGTCTTGGATTTACCATCGGTCCATTCCTTGGCGGTGAATTCTCAAGCCCAGCTGAGCGATGGGACCTCTTTGTTGGAACGGTCTTTGAGACCTATCCTTACCTTCTTCCGTGTGTTATTGCGAGCCTCTTATCTGCAGGGTCATTCATCTTGGCTCTTGGTTATCTACCTGAGTCACTTGATCTAAGTGCCCAGTCAAAGCATACGCGTCGTTCGTGGGGTGTAGAAATGAAAAGCATGTTCACGAATTCTATTTCCATGCTTAGAAAAGGCAGCGTAGGGGCGATGATATGGGTATCTATGCTCTTTACACTCGGATTTACAGTGATGCATGCTGTGTTTATTCTTTACACTGAAATGGATATCGCGAGTGGAGGCCTAGGATTCAGTGAGAAAGACAATGGGAGGGTATTTGCAATGATTGGCCTTTTTGGAATTTTCACACAAGGTGTTCTTATTGGCCCACTCACACGCAAATTTGGGACACGTCGTCTTATCCCTTATGCGGCGATGACAACAGGTCTTGGGCTGGCTTTGATCCCTTATACGCAAGCAGGAAGTGCTTGGCTAGGGCTTTTGGTGGTGTGTTCACTCATCGCCATAGGCAACGGAATATTCCAACCTTCATCTTCTACATATCTTACACAAATTGCTCGCCACGAAGGTTATGAACTCGGTTTGGTGATGGGAGCACAAGAATCTCTGGGCGCTTTTGCTCGTATTCTCGGCCCTCTTACGGGTGGTATTGTCTGGGAACTCACTGTCAGAGGGACTTTTCCTTGGGATTACCACACTGCATTTCATCTCTGTGGATTAATAATGCTAATTTCGACAATCCTTACTTGGCGCATCCCCCATCTTACGCCGCTCCCGATTGTAATCGGGACGCTCAAAAGATCTCAAATCTGAAGAATGAAAACTTGAGATGTTTTCAATAGGGTGTATGTTTTAGCCTGTTCATGGAAGAGAATGGCCATATTTGGGATAGCCACAATTTCCGAGACCGTCTCGGCATGTTTTCTCACGCAGCAATTTTGATGACACTGGTCACCGTTTGGCTGATTTATTTGATAGATGTTCTTCAGCCATTATTCATTGCTTTGGGAATTTACTTTGTGCTTAAACCAGGCGCAGATACGCTATCAAATAAGGGATTTCCAATCATGCTTTCTTATATCACAATGCTAATGTTAGCCATTCTCATTGTGCTCAGTGCTGGCTTTTTCGCCTATGAACAAGCAGCCGCTATGGCTGACGATGAAGCAACGATTGATGAGTATACTCAGTCTTTGGATGAACGGTGGGCTAACATGAAAGATTCTCCGCTCATTGGCAAGACACTCATGGATTACGGAGCAACTGAGGACGGGTCCTTCAATCAGGATTTAGCCACTATGGGCGTACTATCTGAAGAATCGGATATTTCCGATTTATTTGGCAAAATTCTCTCTAGTGTTGGTTCTATCTTTATCATGGGAGTGACTGTTTTGTTCTTTTTGCTGTTTATTATCTTTGAAGCGAGTTTTCTTCCTGGACGAATTGAACGAGCATGGCCAGGTGGTACTTCTGAACGTGTTCATATGATACGTGACCAAATTGAAGCCAGTGTCAATACCTATGTTGTTGTCAAAACAGGTGTTGGTTTTGGAACAGCATTTTGTGCAGGCGTAATCATGTTATTATTTGGTATTGATTTGTGGTTTACCTGGGCACTTCTAACATTTTTACTCAATTATGTGCCTTACATAGGCTCTCTTCTTGCAACAATTCCCCCTCTTGTGCTCGGATTCATTTTGCTTGACCCGACCATGCTTATCCTCTTGTCAGTTCTTTTACTAACCAATCAACAGATGTGGGGTAATGTAATTGAAACACGGTGGGCAGGTCGCGCTCTCGATATCTCACCAGTTCTTCTCTTGGTCGTGACAGCCTTCTCGTTTTGGCTATGGGGAATAATTGGAATGATCCTCTCTATCCCATTGGTTGTTATCCTCAAAATTGTTCTTGAGAACATTGAGGCTACACGGCCATTGGCCATTCTTCTCTCTGAAAGAGCACCGACTCTTGAAGAAGCGTGGAGAGAGGCTATCAAAGATGGCCGAATTACGGCTTATGAGGAGCGAATGCTGAATGAATTGCAAACAGTTCTTGGATACAGTGACCAGCAAGTTGCCATTATGTCAGCCCGTATTGCTGCGGAGTATGCCTTGCGTCGTGGTCGTTTGAGTCTTGACCAAATAGACCTAATCAACATAGGTATTGGATTGATGGAGTCATCTAAAAAGTGGCAAGAGCAATTTGATGACATCGTCACCGAAGGAAAACTCAGCGTTATGGAGCGTGTTTTCCTCGCTAAACTCGTATTTGCTTTGGAAGACGATGAAGAAGAGTGAGTTTGCAAGACCCTCAGTGGGACGATACAGACGCTAGCGTTAGCAGCGACCCACTGAACACCCTTCAGACCGGATTCTAAAGTTGAATGGGTAATCGAATAACCCCTTCCAACTTATCCGAATCAATTAGTTGGTTGAATCAATTTTTCTTCACATAATTATTTTTGTAGTTGATTGCTCAAGCAAAGATAGACAGCGACGAAGATTTATGGGATGATGAATTGTTTGACTGATTAATGATAAACTAATAAATGAATAACTAAT
>Ga0066849_10001170_pt1 | contig 10728 bp, 4 predicted proteins | sample ETNtaG_9_FD_65492 | JGI IMG/M metagenome (GOLD analysis project Ga0066849, IMG submission 65492) | Marine microbial and viral communities from oxygen minimum zone, Eastern Pacific Ocean - ETNP201406SV69 | ecosystem: Environmental > Aquatic > Marine > Oceanic | place: Pacific Ocean: Eastern... | reverse complement strand
TGGTATATTTCCTGAATCGCTCCAAATTTCAGTTCCATCGGGATTATTGAAGGTCCAAGTAACATCAGAAGGGCCCCCTCCCCCTGGCAAAAATCCCGCCGCTCCCGGGTTCTCGGCCTCTGAAGTGAAGGTTATTCTTTCTGGCAAGGGGGCGCCGTCGGCACAGTCGGGAGTCGCATCTATTTGCATTGATGATGAGTCGGTATTTTGGTCGGTCCATACCATGTGCATATCAATTCTTACCTTGACCATTATACTGTGAGTATTTCCTGCATCATCTTCCGCTCCAAGCATTACATCAAATACTCCATGGGTTAGCCAAATGTATGATAATTCGGCATTATCTGCAGGGTCGCCCTCTACAATGTTTGAGCCATCATCGGGGTCAAGAGTGATTTTGATAATCCTCCCTTCATCGGATGTTGTTTCATCAAATTCAAATTTCAATTCAACGCCATCATTTGTTCCTGGGCCGCCGTTATTATTTTGTGATATTTCAATCATGCCAGAAGTAGTGTCAAAATATACGACTAAATCGATAGGGCCACTATAATCTTCTAAATCGCCACCATCGCCTCCAAAGCAACCAGCTAGACTTGCGGTTAGCATAATTAATACGACGGACAACGATTTCGTTTGGGCCATAAAGGTTCCAATCCTTGTGAGAATATAATGTTTCAAGTTATCACAGAGTCATCGATTGATAATTGAGTTTGTATGGGGACCCCTTCCAAATGATGGGTTTCGGAACGCTACCCTCCGACTCGTCAACGCGTCAGAGGGTTCGGACTCATGAGGGTCATGAGGTCAAAGTCCCATCAAATCGAAGAGAATGACAAAGATACCAAGAATACCAACAATAGCACCTGTCGCGGAGATAATGTTAACGATCCATCCCCAGAGGTCGGTAGGGGCTTCATCCATGATTCTGAAAGGAGGGCCCAGTATTGAAAGATTGCCATAATCACTAGGATCGATTTGTAAATACAAGAGCCCCCTATCTGAGGGCTTACTATGGGCCATGTTCAACCCTAGCGTCTGTATCGGCCCACTGAATCCCCTTTGCTCAGATGGGTCATCAAAGGGTCTATCCGAAAACGATTATGTCATAGAATTGTTCTTATGAACCATTCTTTTAGATGAAATTATGTGGGGTTTATTTTACGGTTTGCTTATATTATCGGCGATAATTATCGCTATTAGAAAGGGATGGTGGAAATCTGCTTTTACACTGCTCTTTTGGGGATAACAACGGTACCCTTTGATTGGAATTTTTGCAAAGGTCTGGCTGTATTGTAACTGGCAATAATGATTCCAATTTGACTTGGAGCATCTAGTTAATGCTGAACAGTTTTACTGGGACATCGAGGTGCGGATAGCGGGAGTCGAACCCGCGACAAGAGGTTGGAAACCTCCTATGTTACCACTACACCATATCCGCATGATGTGAATATTTGTCCGAGAAGCCTCTCCTCTTTGAGTGAATCGGTCTTTCAATTACCGATTCAAGGAACGGTTGGTGGAGGTGGAGGGGGAGGTGGAACTCTTCCGTCAACTCCAAACGCTTGACGCAAATGGCTCTGTGGAGGATTATTAGCTCGAGATAAACGTGCGGCAATGACTTCACGAGCATGTTCTGCTCGTTCTTCTGAATGTCGAGCCTTTGATGCATTACCCCGAATAATCAACATACCCATAAGGAAGAATAGTAACAATCCGCCAAGCAATGCTTGAATGATTGGCATTTCCAACATGTTGTTCAATGCGCTAGATTCATCGTCTATCAAATCGCTTTCATCAACGATACGGGAATCGAACACTACCATCTTTACTGAATCAGAGTCCATGGCAACATCCGCGCCTGGTTCCTTGATTGTCACATGCAAGTTGAAGTCTCCATGGACTCGTCCCTCGCCGCTAAAGATTACAGTTTGAGTCAAACCAGTTGTTTCTGTGAACATTAATACATGAATTTGTGTTGAAGCAATAATCGATGAGATTGGTTGCCACTCGACACGGATTGTTATGTCAGAAAGAGCACTTTCAATGGTGCAACTGAATGAGAAATAATCTTCACTAGCGAGGTCAAGTTCTAAGTTTTCAGGAGTACACGTCAGGTCCGCTTCAGCAATATTACGCGTGGGGTCATCTATCCAATGGTCAGGTCTTGAAGCTCCAGAAGACTGGTTATCGCCGTATCCATCTCCATCTTGATCGACCCACTGAGTTGGCTCATTCGGGAATGCATCATCTGAATTAGCATATCCATCTCCATCATTATCGATGCAACCAGGGTCATTTCCAAGGGATGCTGTTCCGAATACTGTTGGGCAAACATCTCCATCAGTACCTAGTTTATTATCCCCCCAACCATCTCCATCGCTATCGAACCATTGAGATGAATCATCCGCCCACAAATCATTGGTATTGCTTGCTCCATCACCATCAGAGTCTGGGCACCCATATACATCCAGGTGAGATGTTCCCACGACTGAAGAGCAATTGTCAGGTTGTGTTCCGTTAGGATTGTCACCATAGCCATCACCGTCAATGTCAGACCATTGGCTTGAATCATCGGGGAATGCATCATCGGCTTGTGAAGAACCATCGTTATCCGAATCAGGGCATCCATAGGAGCCAATATTGGAGTATCCCTCCTCAGCCGGACATGAATCCGCCTCAGTTCCTGTAGCGTTATCGCCATATCCATCGCCATCATCGTCTTGCCATTGTGTTGGGTTTAGTGGGAGTGCGTCAGCACCATCAGAACTGTTCCAGCCGGAATCATTTGCACCCGGCAGTGTTGGGTCTGAATATCCGTCTCCATCAGTATCTGGGCAAGCATTACGGTCAACAGTTGAGTTTCCTGGAACGTTGATACAATCATCTTCAAGGTCATCAAAGCCATCGCCGTCGGTATCTTGAGAACGGGTAGGGTCGTTAGGGAATGCGTCACTTTCATTTGACATTCCATCACCATCATCATCGATACATCCGTAACGGTCAATCGTTGAAGTTCCTGCTACACCGGGGCAAGCATCAGGTTGAGGACCGGTCGCGTTATCACCATATCCATCTCCATCTTGGTCCAGCCACTGATTTGCTAGATTTGGTAATTGGTCCACAACATCATCCCATCCATCGCCGTCGGAATCAGGACAACCCATACGGTTGCCCAAAGTTGAGTTTCCAACTAGACTAGGACATGCATCAGGTGTTGTTCCGCCCAAATTGTCTCCATATCCATCGCCATCAATATCTGACCACTGAGTTGGATCATTGACATGTGAATCTTCTTGGTCAGCCCAACCGTCTTGGTCAAAATCGACACAGCCGAGAACATCGTTCTGCCATGAATCGCCAAATGTGGTAGGGCAATCATCTGCTAAATTTCCTGCAGGATTGTCGCCGAATCCATCGCCATCCGAATCGAGCCATTGAGTTGGGTCAGTTTTGAAGGCATCTGAACCGTTGTCGGACGATGTCCAATCCGGGTCAGCGTCTGAATATCCATCGCCATCGGTATCTGGACAGCCAATACGGTCAATTGTCGAATTGCCCCAGTATAATGGACAATCATCATCGATTTGATCAGCCATTCCATCTTGGTCGTAGTCAGACCAACGGAGGGGGTCACTCGGAGCGACATCTGCGCCATCGGCAGTAGTGAATCCAGAATCGGGGTCAGAATACATGTCCCCATCGGTGTCTGGGCATCCATATCTGTCTGCAGAAGAGTATCCAAGTACGGAAATACAACTGTCGGGGAACACTCCACTTGGATTATCACCGTATCCGTCTGAATCGGTATCAACCCATTGTGTCGCTTCATTTGGCCAAACATCTGCACCATCTGCAGTTGTCCACACCGACCCATTGTTTCCAAGCGGGTCAGGGTCGGAGTATGTATCGCCATCTGAATCAGGGCAACCCTTTCTGTCAGAAGATGAAGTCCCAACTACACTGACACATGAATCAGGGTTTGTGCCTAGAGCCTCATCGCCATATCCATCTCCATCGGCATCATGCCATTGTGTGGGGGCGATTGGGAATGCGTCAGCAGTTCCAATTGGATGTGCAGGCCAACCTGAATCAGGGTCTGAGTATCCATCGCCATCGCTGTCAGGGCAACCGAGTCGGTCAATGGTCGAGCGTGCCCCACTACCGAGGTCATTAACACAGGCATCAGGATTGTTACCGCTTTGATTATCTCCGTATCCATCGCCATCCGAATCGAGCCATTGTGTGCTGTCACTTGGGAATGCATCAGCAGTTCCTGTTGGATGGGCTAGCCAAAGTGAATCAGCGTCTGAATATCCATCTCCATCGGTATCAACACAACCCGCTCGGTCTACTGTAGAGGTGCCAGAGATTGCTGGACAATCGTCTCCAAGTGGGACAGGAGGAGGGTTGTCGCCGAATCCGTCGCCATCAGTATCGTTCCATTGTGTATTGTCTCCCGTGAATGCATCCGCTCCATTAGATACTAACCAAACTGGGCCATTGGTACCGCTTAAATCGGGGTCGCTGTAAGTGTCACCATCATCATCGGGACAACCGTTTCGGTCACCACTTGAAGTTCCTAGTACACTCGGACAACTGTCGGCGCCATTGGATACGAACCATGCTCCATCAGGTGATGAATACGTGTCAAAATCAGGGTCAAGACATCCATATCTGTCTGCCGTTGATGTTCCGACAACTGTCGGGCAGCCGTCAGGATTCAATCCTGCTGTGTTGTCACCATAGCCATCCCCATCTTGGTCAAACCATTGGGTAGGTTCGGAAATTAAAGCATCTGCACCATTTGCGATACTCCAATTGCTCGTGGGGTCAGAATATCCATCGCCATCGGTATCAACACATCCCATACGGTCAATCGTAGAAGTTCCAGAAGTAAATGCACAGTCATCAATACTGTCTTCAGTTCCATCGAGGTCAGCATCTTGAGTTAAATTGACAAGAGTATATTCAGCATTCATTGCTAAGGAAAAGAATTGCGGGCCCGTTGGAACTGATGTACCAAGAATATGCACTTCCCAAGAACCTTGAGCAGGGTTTGCAAAGTCAACTACACGGAGATTGTTGAGGTCATCTGAAAGATTGGTCCATGTTCCTGTAGGGTCTTTAATCGCTATATCTAGGTCATTTACCAATTGGGTCGAAGAGGCTACACTTGCCGCAGGGTCTGTGTATGAAAGAGATAGCCTCAAATCTGGTGCTGATAATGGAACAGCAAAACTCCAACCGCGCTCATCACCAGTAGAAACCGACTCTTTTTGCACATAAGATGCATTCATTGCAGACCATAAATCAATCAGTCCATTGCCTTCATGATTGTTAGGAGCATCTCGCCCAGCGCCAATAACTGCTGATGAATATTGACCCAACATATCGTGTGCAGAGGCAGCAAAAATGGCCTTTATGAGAGATGAAGTTGGGTCTGCAAGGTTCCGGTTTTCAATCATATGTTCCAACAAAAGAGCAGTTGAGCCAGCAGCAAGAGGTGTTGCCATACTAGTTCCACTCATGGAATTATAATTACCGGTTCCACTTGGCCCAAGTTCGCGGGATCTAGTTGAGTAAATATTCGAGCCAGGCGTTGCGAAATCTGGCTTTGTTCGCCCATCATCCGCTGGTCCACGACCAGACCAATCAACCATTCCTTCCGAGTTGTCAGAATAGGATTGCGGCCATGAGAGTCCTGTAGTGCCACTTCGCAAACTTTCACTCGCTCCGATAGTAATTACATTTTTGGAAACCGCTTCAAAGATAATTGTGTCCTCTTCAGTATCGCTATCGCCATTGGAGTCGTAGCCATCATTACCTGCTGCAAATAAAATCACAAGTTCATCATTCGTTCTTGCCGAGGAATCAATTTGCATCGAACGAGATGAATAAATTCCCCAGTCATAACAATCACCATTGGAATCAACGTAGCATGAACCCCAAGAATTTGTATGAATTCGACTTCCATTTGCAACTGCCAAATCAAACATATCGCCGATGTCATTTGGAATTCCACCTAAAGTACCACTTTGTTCAATGGCATGGAAGAGTAATTGTGCTTCTGGAGCAATACCAGCATGGGCACCACCGCTATCGGTGCCATCTCCAACGGCAGAACCAGCAACGTGTGTTCCATGGCCGTTGTCATCATCAGCTCCATCATCACATGAACCCGGGGAGCCAGCAGACCATGCGCACTGTGATGAAGGTCTTGGCAGAGAAAGAATTCCCTTAATATGATCTTTAAAATCGGGATGCATATTGGTGTTGTTTACTCCATTATCTAATCCGGTATCTCCAACCGTTAAGACAATTCCACTACCATCTAAACCGTTCCAACCCGAGTTAGCAATCCCCATTTTAGTTGAATCTTTAACATCATCAGCATTGACAATCGTAGCAGCAACTGAATTGCTAAGCCGAGGGATATAATTCAAATCGATGAATTCGATTCCACCTTGATTAGCCAGCCAAACAATTCCACTTGTTTCAGCAAGTACGGTGGCGAATCTTCCATTTGATGAGTCCAAAAAGATGTCATTGCGCTGATGTATGCCTTCGGGTAATTCATCTCCTGAAAGAACCAAATCAACGATGGCTTTACCTTCAGCAGAATATGAAAAAGCACTATAATCCTGAGCACCTGTAATTGCTTCAAGAAGATTATTTCTCAATTTATCTGAGCGGTCCAATTGAACGATTCCTTCGACATCAAGTTTTGCCAAAGTTTCAATTGTATTTCCTTGGAGTTGACAATGAAATCCATTTGGTGGAAGAAAAGAGAAGCAATCAATGCCTGCTTCATCCAGTTCGTAGAACCATTCGGTAGGAACTGGATATTCATGAGTAAGGACATACCATCCACTCAATTTTGAAGTTTGACCCGTCCATTCACTCCATTCTTCGAGTGCTACTACGCCAGCGTTTCTATGCAAAAGGTTGAGTTCACCAGCGCCTAATTCAGAATCAAACCAGCCATTTGCAATTTCTTCTGACGGAGAAAGCCCAACAGAAGAAAACAAATCTAAATCTATATCCGTATCTATGGCAATATCAGGCCCAGAAGAGGGTGCTGCATAGACAATTGGGGCGAGAACTTGAATCAACATTAGAGCTGAAAAAGCGATGGCTCGTATACTGCGGGATTGCGTCATAGGTCTAGACAGTCGCGGCACCCACATGAATGATTTGTTTATTCGACACTTTGGACTTCATCATCGAGAGGGTTCAAGAGGCAAGGATTCTGCGCTGAAATCATGTCGCGCCGAAGTAACCGGGGTCCGAAGGTTCAATCACTTGAACCAGAGCAACTCAATGAGGATACGCAAGTGCTAGGGAAACAGATTTGGCGCGTCGTACCGTATGCTAAAAAATACCCTCGCAGAGTCATGAGCGGTATTTTTGCCAACATGGCAGCACGATTTTTTGACTTGATGCCTCTAGTCGCCATCGGTTTTGCGGTTGATTACTTCACGACCGATTCCATGTCTGGTCCAATGTGGATACAAAACATGGTGACCACTATCAACAGTGACCCTGCTATTGGATATGGCTCTCTTGTGTTCCTCGGGTTCGTTTGTTTGGCTTTATTCCAAGGTATCTCGGAATATTCATGGCAAACATTGGGTTACAAAATCCAGCATGATATGCGAATGGATGCTACACGTTCTCTCATCGCAATGGAGGCTTCGTACTACGATATGCGACAAACAGGTCAAATCATGTCCGTTCTTTCAAGCGATGTGAATCAACTTGAAGACATCGTTTCAGATTCATCGACATCTATTATTAGAATAGTCGTCACCTTTGCTGGTGCTTTCTTTATTCTGCTTTCAATGTCCTGGAAATTGGCAGGAATTCTGTTTGGCCCAATCGTGCTCATCGTACCAATCGTCTATTGGTTTACCACTAGCGTTCAACGCAAATACAGAAAACAACGCGAATCTACCGGTGATATTCATGCAGTATTAGAGAACCTTATTTCTGGCATATCTGTCGTTCAAGCTTACAATGCTCAATCTTGGGAAACCAATAGAGTGGCCCGAGAATCCGGCTCATACCGTGACCAAGCCATGAGTGCAAGCAAAGACAGAAATCGCTTTGTTCCGATGATTTATGTCGTTGCAGGAATTGCTTTTGGACTTCTGGTAACAGCAGGTGGTTTCCTCGCAAAACAAGGAGAAATTAGTACCGGTGAATTGGTAACCTTCCTCTTAATCAGCACTCGAATGACTATGCCGATGTTTATTTTTGGTTTGTTGGTCAATCAGTTGCAACGTGGAGAGGCTGCTGCCAGTCGTGTTTTTGCGGTTGTAGATTTGAAACCAAAAATCACCGACCTTGAAGATGCTGTGGAATTGAATGAACCGATTAAATCCGTTGAATTCCGAGATGTTCATTTCACATACCCTAACACGACGGTGAAAGTTTTGAGTGGAATCTCCTTCACCGCAAATGGTGGTGACTTTATCGGGATTATGGGGCACACAGGCGCAGGAAAAACCACAATTCTCAAACTCCTCATGCGTTATTACCTTCCTGACAGCGGAACCGTTCTCATTAACGGAAAGCCAATCAGCACTTACACCCTTGACTCAGTAAGAGATAAAATCGGTTTTGTAAGTCAAGAACCATTCCTGTTTTATGGTTCATTAAAAGACAATGTCATCTATAACCAAGACGCATCCGATGACGATTTAGAAACCGCCCTTCGACTTGGGGGTGCGTGGGACTTTGTCGAAGACTTGGAGGATGGAATTGATACAATGGTTGGTGACCGTGGGGCAAAACTCAGTGGTGGTCAACGAGCACGAGTCTCGCTCGCACGTGCATTACTCAAACAACCGAGTTTGTTAATTCTCGATGAGGCATCAAGCGCGCTTGACGCAGAAACAGAACGTAGGATACAAGAGAATCTTCTCGCCAGTGGAAGTGACAGAGCGACTATTGCAGTTGCTCACCGTTTGAGCACAATTCGCAATGCCAATGAAATCGTTTCAATGGTTGATGGAGCAGTTGTTGAACGTGGCCGGCATGATGAATTGGTTGCTGCAGAAGGTGTTTACGCCAGTCAATGGACCATTCAAACCGGTGACATGGCGGGCCTTTCAGCCTCTGAAGATGAAGATTAAAGCCGTTCTCGAATAGGACGGAGTAAAGTTTTCTCAACAATTCCCGCCTCTTTTTTCTTAACGATTCTGTCGCCTAAGATTATGCCTCCTGAGATTAGAATGAACAAAGGAATTCCTATGATTAGTGCCCATAATGCCATGGAAATACCGTATATTGCATAACTCTCCATCAGTTCGGAAACAGCAATAATTGCGACAAAAAGAATAATCCGAAGTATGACTAGGCTCAAACGAACAAGTGACCAAATCTCTTCTTCATCCGTCATGTCATCAGGCGTATCTAATTCTGCCAATCGTTGTTGAAGACGACTGGCCATACAATGACTTTACAACTATCAATCAAAGGGCTTCCCCTTTGTTCAAGGGATTAGATGCTCTTTTTGCAGGATGGGCATTCATGCCGTGCGAATACGGTCATCGATTTGTGCACCTTCGCCAGCCTTGCCACCTGTACGGCGAATCTCTCTCCATGCTTTGATGACTCCTTGGCCATAAGCCCATTGTGCAAGGAAAACAAAGAGCGGTGCTAAGAACACAGTTCCAATCGAACGATGAGGAGATGTTCCAATTGCAGCACCAAGCCAGCTGATGCCGATGTAAAGGCAAATTAATCCAAGGGGGATGTGGAATAATATCCGAGATAAATTCCATTCACCAGAAATAGTGAACCAAAGTTCTGCTTCTGCACCGCCAGTCAATGCACCATACAGCATTCCCGCCAAAGCCGCGACCACAAGTAATGGGAAGAAACCGATGGCCGTATGAGACCACTCAGAAATTTCGGGCCATCGCTTGTTGGCAACCATTCGAGTATAACCATAGTTTCGCATTTGCTTCATGTATGGTCTAAACGGGCGTCGTCGTCGGTGAGGCATAACGTTTGAAGGGTCGATGAACAATTTATGGCCAGCGCGTTGAATTTTCGCGTCTAATACAACATCTTCAGCACCGATACATCCTGGTTCAAAGAAATCCACTTCACGAAGGTTTGCCATTCGATGGGCGCAATTGACTCCAGGGTTGTGTGTGATAGGAACCAAATCTCCTTTGGGTTGTGCGCCATATCGGGTTCCAGCAGTCATGAATTTGGTACAGAATGCAACATCAGCACATTTTGCTCCAAATGGGTCTTCATCTGGTGCGAAGTTTGGCCCACCTACTGCACCGACTTCTGGATTGTCGAACCATCGGACTAATTTCTCAACCCAATCGAGTGGAGGGATTGTATCATCATCAGTGAACAGTACCAAATCATGGTCCATTTGGCGAAGAGCATAGTTGCAAGCATCTGCTCGATTACGTGATGGATCTTCTATCCATGTTGCTCCGTATTTGTCACAGACTTCTTTGGTATGGTCCTTTGATTTCGAATCAGAGATTACCACTTCAAAGTGAGAATAGGTTTGTTTTGAGAGTCTCTCAAGTACGATGTCGAGTTCATCTGCATTGTTAATGGTCGGAATTAATATTGCGATTTTGAACGCTTCACCATCTTCTTTGAGCAGTGGAGACACGGAGCCGAATGCTTCGCTCATGATTGTGGGAAAGAGGCCGCCCATATCAAGGCGAGGGAGGTTCGATTCCCAAA
>Ga0066849_10001167_pt1 | contig 10730 bp, 6 predicted proteins | sample ETNtaG_9_FD_65492 | JGI IMG/M metagenome (GOLD analysis project Ga0066849, IMG submission 65492) | Marine microbial and viral communities from oxygen minimum zone, Eastern Pacific Ocean - ETNP201406SV69 | ecosystem: Environmental > Aquatic > Marine > Oceanic | place: Pacific Ocean: Eastern... | reverse complement strand
GATTCTCCAGAACAATATTTTTTAGCTGGAAGGAACTTAGGATGGTTTGTTATAGGGGCCTCTATTTTTGCCTCCAATATTGGCTCTGAACATATAGTTGGGCTGGCTGGAACAGCAGCAAACAGCGGTATGGTAATGGGCCATTATGAACTTCACTCTTGGATTATACTTCTTTTGGGATGGTTCTTTGTTCCCTTCTATTTGAGGAGTACTGTCTTCACCATGCCCGAATTTTTAGAGAAACGCTTTTCAGAAAGCTCACGGTGGATATTAACAATTATTACACTGGTAAGTTATGTGCTTACAAAAGTATCTGTAACTGTATATGCTGGTGCAGTTGTATTTGAGACACTCATGGGAATTGAGTTTTGGTCTGGTGCATTGCTAATTGTACTAATCACTGGTTGTTATACTGTGTTAGGAGGTCTTAGGGCTGTCATATATACAGACGCTTTGCAGGCCATGGTGCTTATTCTGGGATCAATAACTATATCAGTAATTGGTCTATTGAAGGTTGGAGGCTGGAGTAATCTTGTTTCAGCCGTAGAGCCAACACACTTTAATATGTTTTTACCTGCTGACCATCCTGATTTTCCTTGGATAGGAATGGTTTTTGCCCCACCAATCATTGGTATTTGGTATTGGTGTACAGACCAATACATTGTTCAAAGAGTTTTATCTGCTAAAAATATCACCGAAGCAAGGAAAGGAACGATCTTTGCTGGTTATTTAAAATTATTGCCCATTTTTATGTTTTTCATACCCGGTTTAATAGCCTATGCAATGACCAAAACTGGACAATTAAGCTACGCATCCTCAGATCAAGTTTTTCCAACATTAGTTCGTGAGTTACTTCCTTCGGGTATACGAGGGCTAGTTGCAGGAGGACTTTTAGCTGCTTTGATGAGTTCACTTTCATCTGTTTTCAATTCTTGTTCTACCTTATTTACAATGGATATCTACAAAAAACTATATCCAGAAACCGCTGAGAAAAAGCTTGTTCTTGTTGGTAGAATAGCAACAGCCATTGTTGTCTTATCAGGTATAATATGGATACCTTTTATCAAAGCAGTTTCAGGTGCTGGTTTATATACCTATCTTCAGAGTGTGCAGGCATACATTGCACCTCCTATAGCTTCTGTCTTTTTGCTTGGGCTTTTCTGGAGCCGAATCAATGCAAACGGAGCATTAGCTGCACTGGTAGGTGGATTTATGGCAGGTATGGTTCGCTTAGGATTAGAAATAAAAAAATCCACATTAATGGTAGATGGGATATGGTACAGAATTGCAGATCTAAACTTCCTTTATTTCGCCATATTTTCCTTTTTAACATGTATTGTAGTTCTTATTACAGTAAGCATGGTTACCCCACCGCCTGATGCAAACAAAATAAATGGTCTAACATATGATACTACCAAAAGAGATGATCAAGAACCTAGAGACTTAAAATCAGATAAAATTAATTCATATGTAATTCTCGCAATTTTAGCACTTATTTTACTCTACTTTTCACCAATTGGTATTGGAGGTTAATTCTTTACTTATGTCAATAAATCTTACTCTAGGAGAAAAAGAATATTTCCCAAATATTAAAAAAATAAAATATGAAGGCAGAGATTCAGATAACCCTCTGGCGTTTAAGTTTTATGACTCTGAAAAAATTGTGTCTGGAAAACCGATGAGAGAACATCTCAAGTTTGCGGTCGCATACTGGCATACCTTTTGTGGAACCGGTGGTGATCCTTTTGGACCAGGGACAAAAAAATTTCCATGGGAAGTACCTGATAATTCTATAAGATCTGCATACGCAAGACTTGATGCAGCTTTTGAATTTTTTACAAAATTAGGTGTTGAATATTATTGTTTCCATGATAGGGATCTTGCCCCCGAAGGAAACAATGTAAATGAATCTGTTGAATTCCTCAAAGAGCTAACAAAAACTGCAAAAAGAAAGCAACAAGAGTCAGGTGTGAAGTTATTATGGGGAACTGCAAATCTATTTTCGCATCCTCGATTCATGAACGGTGCTGCTACCAATCCAGATTTTAGTGTAGTTACATATGCAGCCTCCCAAGTGAAAGCTGCCTTGGATGCCACTATTGATCTTGGAGGAAGTAACTATGTGTTTTGGGGTGGACGAGAAGGTTATTCCTCCCTTCTTAATACAGATATGAAAAAAGAATTGGATCATTTGGCTATTTTTTTATCCAAAGCAAGGGACTACGGAAGAGAGAATGGATTTAAGGGAACGTTTTTAATCGAGCCCAAACCTATGGAACCTTCTAAACATCAATACGATTTTGATGTATCGGCAGTGGTGTCTTTTTTGAAACACTATGATCTAGAAAGTGATTTTAAAATAAATATTGAAAATAATCATGCTACCCTAGCAGGGCATACCTTTGCCCATGAAATTCAGACTGCATATAATTTTAATGCTTTTGGAAGTCTTGATATTAATCAAGGAGACCCACATAATGGTTGGGACACAGATGAATTTTTACACAATATCTATGATGCTGTGCACATTATGCTGGTTATTTTAAGTGAAGGTGGTTTACAAACAGGAGGAATGAATTTTGATGCGAAAACCCGTCGAAACTCCTCTGATATGGAAGATATTTTTATTGGGCACATCCACTCAATGGATACCCTTGCAAGAGGTCTTTTAATAGCTGATAATATTTTACATAACTCTGATTACCAGAATCTAAAAAATAAGAGATACAAAAGTTTTGATAGCAATGAAGGTCTATTATTTACGGCAAACCAATTAAATTTAAAAGATCTAGCCAGCCTTGCCTCAAAGCGAGATGAACCAGAAATGATAAGTGGTAAACAAGAACTATTCGAATCCATTATTAATAAGCACATCAAGTAAAACTCTTTTTAAAATTGTTTCATTTTAATCAAAGATTATTCCTGTTTATCCTAGTTTTTTTTATCATTAATGGATGTAGCAAAAAGCATGAACAAAAACCCAATATCATTCTAATCATAGGAGATGATCACGGGTACCCTTATTTTGGATTTATGGGTTCAAAAATTGTTTCTACTCCTAATATGGATGAACTAGCAAAAAACGGGGCTTTATTTACCAATGGCTATGTCCCTGATAACCACTGCCGTCCTGCATTACAGTCCCTTATAACCGGCATAGACCCATACGAATATAAAAAACAAAGAGATTCCCTTAAGGAATCATTAAAAAAAGACCAGTTTTATTTAAATATGAACATTGCATCAAAAAAAGAATGGGAAAATAACTTTAACTATCATGCGATGAAGTATTTTAACACAATACCAAAAGAACTTAAAAAGAAAGGCTATACAAGCTTCCAAACTGGTAAGTGGTGGGAATATCATTTTGAATACGGCGGTTTTACAGATGGGATGACAAAAGGATGGGTTAGAGAGAAAAGAAATGGGCGAAATTGGTTCCAGCAATTTATGGGTGGAGAAGGAACTGATATTGGAAGAGTCACCAATGAACCTGTCTATAAATTTATTGAGCAAAACAAATCAAAACCTTTTTTTATTTGGTACGCGCCCCAATTGCCTCACTATCCCTTCGACGCACCCAATAAGTATAGAACTATCTATCAAAATAAAGGATATTCTAAATCAGCAATTGAATATTATGCTAATTGTACATGGTTTGATGAGTCAGTGGGAGAACTCATATCTTATTTAAAAAAGAAAAATATTTTCAATAATACCCTATTTATCTATGTAAATGATAATGGATGGGAACAAGAACCATATCAAGAATTTATAAACGATCCCATGAGATCTCATAATGGTGGAGACAAAGGAAAATTATCTATATTCGATCAATCTTTTAGGACACCCATCATTTTTTCATGGAAAAATAAAATTGATAAAAACACCCAATTCGATGACTTGATTCATACCATTGATATATCTGCTACAATTTTAGATTTTGCTAGCGTAGCAAATTCTTCAAAACTAGGCCAAGGGAAATCATATAAAAATGTGATTAAAAAATTAGAAGAAGGATCAAGAAATATCATACTGGGAAACTCCAACAAAATTCGTGATGAAAATGATCATATGGGAAGAGATGTGAATGCATATTGGGGCAGAAATAAAAAATGGTTTTTTAAATCAAATATCACTGATGGTTTTGAAGCATTATATGATATCTCTAAAGATCCCTATTGCGATATGAATATCATAGAAAACCATGATGATATCGCTACCCTTTTCAGAAATAAAATAAGGGGAAAATATTTAGATTAAATTATTTACAATAATTACTTAAGGAGCTGAATCTTAGTAGTAACTGCGTACTGAGAACTTTGCACCCTTAAAAAATATATACCGGTAGAGAAGGTGCCTAATGGTAATCTTATTTGATGATTTTTACTTCCTTCTAATTTGTAGATCTTTTCTTTCAAAAGATTACCCTTTAGATCGAATATCTGAATGTAAGGTCTGATGTTTGCATAGGACTGAATAGAAATTGTGGTTTCAGCATTAAATGGGTTTGGATATACACTTTTTAAACAAAAATTATTTGATATAGGACTAGTATAACTTAATTGCCCCATTATAGATCCATTTCCCCTTAACAAAATATTCTTACTATTTACATCAATATTATAAAAAATTTCCTCATGGTTGTCTGGCCAAATTACTTTTACAGAATCAATGAAATTAATGGTATCTAAACCAAAATGTATGTCCAGAGTATTTTGGCTACAATAGCTGTTTCCTGCGGCAACAAAATTTAACTGCATATCATTACCTGCAAATAACTCAACCGTTGACCCTATTGCAAAGAGATTGTTTTGATTTTGTTGCAACTCAAAAATAATCCAATTACGATTTTCAGAATCATTTCTTAAAAGATTTATGGATCCAATATTCGAGGAATGTCCAACTAGAATAATATCTAAGTCACCATCATGATCAAAATCACTAAAAGCCGACCCATATCCGTTATTATTTATAATTGCACCACAGCTGGGGCCTAACGAGGTGAATGTTAAATCTCTCTGATTAATCATTAATGAATTGTAAACCCCGCCAAAAGCCGTTTCATTATTATTATAAATATCAACCCAACCATCATTATTTGCATCAAAGAAAAATGTCCCCCACCCCATGCTGCCTATTATATCTTGCGACCCTGATGTAGAACTAATATCTGAAAAGACCCCATCCGATGAATTTAAGAGTAGGGAGTTTTCATTTAGATTTGTTGTATAAAAATCAAAAAAACCATCTTTATTGATATCTCCAAATGCTATACCCATTCCCATTACTTCTAAATCTGTTTGAGAGTAGTATGATACGTCTGTGAAAAAAATTCCGTTCTCATTATTAAGCAAAATATTCCCATTGTAATTATCTTGGGTAATGTATAAATCTTGGTCTCCATCCCTATCATAATCAATTGCTCCAAGTCCCATAATTATTCCAGCTCCAACAGGACCTGTTGCACCTACATTTTGCGCAATATCAATAAAAGTACCGTCACCATTATTTTTGTATAGAAGATTTGGTTCAAACAAAAGACCAACATAAAGGTCAAGATATCCATCTTGATTATAATCGAACCAGGAGCATCCTCGAACTTGATCATCTGTATCTATACCTGTAAGAATTGTAATATCCTGAAATGTACCGTCACCATTGTTTCGAAAAAATTTACTTGAACCAATAGTGGCACCAATAAATAAATCTAAATCACCATCATTATCGTAATCTCCTGCAACTGCCGTCCTCGCTTCCATTCCTTGCCCTATATTAGACTCGATTGAGACATTTGAAAAATTCATCTCTCCATTATTTTTGTATAGATGTATCGTGCCTCCTCCTCTTGTTGTAAATAGGATATCATCTAATCCATCGTTATTATAATCAAAAATACATACACCCTCTGACATACCAGAAAAAGATATACCCGCGCTACTCGTTATGTCAGTAAATAATATTTCGCCTATCAAAAAGTTGATTATAAATAAAAAATAATATGCTCTCATTTACTTATAAATTAGGTTATATGATCCGTATTTGAAGAAATTTAACTTTAACTTAAATTTGATTCACTATAAAACTGTTTGAAATAGATAAAATTCAAATCAATTTAAAATATTTTATAGCCCAATCTATGTATTTGTTAAGATGAGAAAAAGAATCATTACCCTGAAAAATATTTTGACCCTTGGTGCGTTCTTAATTGCATCAAAATCATTTGCATATGATATTAAACGCATTGAACCCCCTTTTTGGTGGTCGGGTTTTAATAATAAAGAACTTCAGTTAATGGTTTATGGTGATAACATATCCAAACTAAATCCAAAAATTACCTATAAAGATATCCGAATTACAGAGGTTCATAAGGTTAGCAGCCCAAACTATTTATTTATTGATCTACTTTTGAAAAAAAATAAGCCGAAGGAATTCACTATAAAATTTTATGATGGGAAAAAAGAAGTACTAGAATACGATTATGAAATTTTCAAAAGACAAAAACAGAATAACAAAAAAGAAACTTTAAATAGTTCAGATGTTATTTATTTAATTACTCCAGATAGGTATGCAAACGGTGATGAAAAGAATGATGAAATAGGCTCACTCTTGGAAAAACCTAATAGAAAAAATAAAGATGGTCGGCATGGTGGAGATCTTCAAGGAATCATTAATAATCTTGATTATATCGAAGATATGGGATTTACACAGATTTGGTTAAATCCAGTTTTGGAAAATAATCAGCCTGATTATTCCTATCATGGATACTCAACCACTGACTACTATAAAATTGATCCCAGATTCGGATCTAATCAACTTTACATTGAATTGTCTCAACAAGCAAAGAAAAGAGACATCGGGTTAATTAAAGATTTGGTTCTCAATCATATCGGATCTGGGCATTGGTGGATGGATGACATTCCAACTAATGATTGGCTTAATTATCAACATGAATATAAACAGACAAACCATATTCATCAAACTGTATACGACCCTCATCTTCCTAAGTCACAAAAAAATTTGTTTACAGAAGGATGGTTTGTTGAAACAATGCCAGATTTAAATCAAAAAAATCCATTTGTTGCCACCTATCTAAAACAAGTCGCTATTTGGTGGATTGAATATGCTGATTTAGCAAGCCTAAGAATTGATACTTATCCCTATATTGATAAGAACTTTACATCACAATGGAGCAAAAGGATCACAGAAGAGTATCCAAACTTTATCTTCTTTGGAGAAGCTTGGATAAATAACCCAACAATGGTTTCCTACTGGCAAAAAGGAAGTAATACATATGATAATTTTCAATCTTATATACCTAGCATGAAAGATTTTCCGCTTCAGAAAAGTCTAATAACCGGTTTACTATCCAAAGATGGTTGGGATAGCGGAATTGGGAATATCTATCGTACTCTTGCAAATGACTTTCAATATGGGAATCCATATAATCTTGTAATTTTTGCAGGAAATCATGATACGCAGCGAACATTTTCCCTCTTAAACGAAAGATTAGATCTATTTAAAATGGCATTATCATTTATCGCCACAACTAGAGGTATACCTCAAATTTATGCTGGGACTGAAATTGCCACGCCTAGTACAGAAGATCACGGTGAACTTCGAAAAGATTTCCCTGGAGGATGGAAAAACGATGATATTAATGCTTTTGATGATATAGGTCTATCTACCACACAAATCGAGGCAAAAACTTTTGTAAAAAAACTACTAAATTGGAGAAAATCAAGTAAAGCGGTGGCTAATGGAGAATTAATACACTACCCTGTAACAAAAGGTATTTATGTTTACTTTAGAGTTTATCAAAAGGACAAGCTAATGGTACTAATGAACAATAAAGAAAATGAGGAAATAGTTAATCTTGATATTTATCGTGAATCTTTTTCAGATAAAAATATTGGCATTGATATACTCAACGGTAAAAAATATAATTTGTCAAAGGAACTTAAAATAGAGCCTAAAACCGCATTAATTCTGGAATTAGAATAAAAATATAAATGCGATCCATCTATTTTTTCACTATAAATCTTTTTCTCTTGTTTCAGTTAAATAACGCGTACGCGCAAGGTGGTATTAGCTGAAGGAGGCCTCTTCTTCCAGGTGGAAGTTTACTAAAGTATAATGATTCTCAAAGTGGTCAATTTTCACTTGGGGTTTCATATGAGCATGAACAACTAGATCGTGCGAAATACGAAGATAGATTTATTCCAAACTATAATAAGGAACGAACAAATAATAGTAGTCTGACGATTATCACTTCATATGGAGTCACAGATCATTTTAGCATTAGCGCATTCTTCCCTTTTCGCTACATTTTGAATCAAAAAGTTTTGTTTAGAGGTCAAAACCCAAACATGTATAATGGAGGAAAATATTTTAGAGAATCGTATGGATTAGGTGATGTGTTATTACAGTTGAGAATTCAAAAGAATGTATTTAATGAAATACCATTGGTATTGGGGATTGGAATCAAATTAAGTAATGGAAAAATTAATATGACTGATGAATTTGGTGACCGTATCAGTGATAATCTTCAGGTAGGAACAGGAACAGTTGATCCAATACTTTCCATTTATTCAAGCAAAGATATAAAAAACTTGATCTTATCCGGAGGAGTATTTACAAGAATTTCCAATGGTGAAAATATTTATGGATATCAATACGGAAATGAAATCCAAACTCTTGTAAACCTAGATTATATTGAGAGTCCTCTTCTTTATGGTGGTTTACAATTTAGTCATCTTTTGGCAACCCGGGATTACTATGAATATGGGAAAATTTCCAGGGACAGGGGAGGTGAAAATTATTTTATAACCGGCAAAATCGGAACAAAAGCTACTGATAATTTAGATTTTGAATTAACGCTCCAGTTCCCTCTTTACCAGAAACTAAATGAAAGTCAACTAGTATCACCGTTTATTATACAATTTGGCTCTCTTTTCAGATTTGAAAAATAGTGATGAAAAATATAGGTATAATCATTTTATTAATTTTGTTCTCCTGTACTCTTTACCAAGATGATAAGGAACCTGAAATTTTTTTCCAATATTCAAATTTTGAAATTTTAGAATTAGGGAAAAGTTTTTCAGATATGATTATATTAGATAATCAAAATGCAATTTATTTAGCAGACTACAACAATAATTCTGTATTAAAAATCAATACTCAAAATTCTTTATTGATTGAAAACAATACCATTGTCGGTTCTCACCCAATCGCACTTGATATCAGTTCCGATAAATCCACTATTGCGATTGCCCATGAAGGAGAATCATCCATTCTACTCTTAAATACTCAAACCATGGCCGTGAGTAATTCATTTTCTGTATCTCTAATGAGTATGAATGATCTTGCATTTGTTAATGATACTACTCTCATTATATCATCAAAAACTGACCCATCCTGCATTACTCTAAACCTTGTTTCTGGAGAAGAAACGACCCAATCAGTACTTAACGGAGAATTTACCTTAGATAAAGAAAATGAAGTCCTTTATGTAGCAACCGCCTCATCTTTAAAAAAATATAATTGGGATGGGGTACGATTTTATCAAGATCCAAATATTTCAGACCCATATGGTTTTGTGGGTGATATTCATCATGTTGTTTATAATGCCCAAAAAGGAATTATTTTTATCTGCTTAAGTGATAAAGATAATGCTTTACAGATTCAGCACTTATATTCATATCATGGAGACGATATGACATTTGCTGGAAAATATCAAATAAAATCTCCTGGACTTGCCACAACTATATCCCAAGATGGGGAAAGGGTCTTTGTTGCACCAACTGATGCCGATGAAAACGGTGTATTTATTATTGAATTTTCTCAAGATACAAAACTAGAAGAAAACTATTATCTTTCTGCTGGAAACTTGACTGCTCGTGGTATAGTTTTAGACTCAAATGAAAAATATTTGTATTTATTAGTCAATATTCCTGGTGATGATGATTCTTTCGAGCCATACAATGATTATTCTTTTGATTTACAAAGAATTACTTTAGCAAATTAAGAGAGTATTTAGTCAAAATTATATTTCAATAACGATTTATTTTTTTTTATACGATTTAACCATTGCTGGAGGCTTGCTATTTTTTCAATATTTATATTATAAACACCAAATGATACCTCTACTTTTCCCTTTACAATAAATAATTTTTCCCAATGTAATAAATCACCAAACTCTTTAAAAACAGATGGGAACAAAATACATTCATATATGTCTGTCTCATCTTCTAAAGTTAAAAATTCCATAGGATCAGAAGTCTTTGTTATAGATTCTTTTCTTGTTATGTAAACACCTATCAAATATATAGACTGGCCAAAATATTCTGGTATATCTTTAGCATAACGAATCCTATCACTGAGCATTGATCTATATCGAGCAGCAGGATGAACAATAATAGGGAAACCGAATGTGTCTAACTCTAACTGATATTTTTCGTCTAGTGTTAGACATTTTTTTAACAGCTTTGGCTCAAATAATTTTCGGGATGTATCTTGCAAATAAAATCCAGCGACTTTGTATGCAATTTCTTGATGACTCTTATCTATAGATATAGATCTAAAACAACCTGCATTGGTTAACGCCATGGCATCAGAAAGATCTAAATCAACACGGAATAAGAAATCATCGAGGGAGTCGAATTTACCTCCCCTTCTTTCAGATAAGATTAGTCTAATTGATTTCTCTTTAAGACGCCTTATGCTCATAA
>Ga0066849_10001159_pt1 | contig 10747 bp, 5 predicted proteins | sample ETNtaG_9_FD_65492 | JGI IMG/M metagenome (GOLD analysis project Ga0066849, IMG submission 65492) | Marine microbial and viral communities from oxygen minimum zone, Eastern Pacific Ocean - ETNP201406SV69 | ecosystem: Environmental > Aquatic > Marine > Oceanic | place: Pacific Ocean: Eastern... | reverse complement strand
ATGCATTAGAAAATGCTAACATTCAGTTTGAGTTTTTGATTCCTGGAGGAGTTTCTAATTTCTCAGTGCTAAAAGCAAATATCTGTCAGGCACCCTTTGGCATTTGTATTGAAGATGCCGAAATCATCACTCTTGATTCTTACATCGATAATACAACGATAACTGCGTCTTTGAATGCCACGATGGTCAATGGGCAGGAGGGGTTGTGGCGATTTTCATTCTTTTTCCAGGATAGTTTGTTGCGTACCTCTGCTGAGATTCCTATGATTTTCATATACGATACCACCCTTCCCGAAGTCCGAATAAATATGGATTCTAATGCTGGCGAACGGGAAATATTTTCTGTATTTTCAGAAGGTATTGATGGCTATACAGGCGCTGAAATGACTGAAACTTGGACATTGACTTTGCCAAATGGTTCAATTCGTGCCCCTCTTGATGGAGAAATTGTTAATTCGGGCCATCTAGTGTTTAATTTTTCACAATCAGGAGTTTATTCACTCGAATTGACGATGCGTGATAAAGCTGGTAATATGAATTCAACAATGATGAATTTTTCAGTGATGAATCAAGTTCCAAGAGCCATTGTAACAGTTGATGGCCTAACCACTAGTTTTGACCAAGTTGTCCGCATGGTTGGAGGTAGTAATTGGACGGTCATCGGCACTGAAAGTTTGGATAATGAGCCAATTGACTACCTTTGGATTATTGATGACTCAACCTCAATTAGAGGTGTTGAATCACTTTCATTTGATGATTTTAAGTCAGCAGGTACATATTCTGTTGAATTAATTGTTTTTGATGATGATGGTGCAACGAATTCAACTTCTATTACCCTGATAATTGATGAAGAACCTGATGAATTAGCGTCGGGGCCAGATAAGATGGTCATTGGTTTTGTTGGTCTTGTGTTGAGCGTTCTCATCTCCACTCTTGTCTACTTTTGGTTTGGCCGTAAACCTACATCTGCGTTGCCAAAATGGTCTGCGAAGAATCAAACGAAACAATCATCAGAAGCATTGGAAAACACGAATGAGGATGCAACGATTGAAGAAGCCTCGGCCGGTGGGTGAGTCATGTTCGCTGACGCGATTAGCCGGTTGCCCCCCCAACCGCATCCAACTCCAATTGAGGAGTATAGGGAACGTCAACAACGGCTAACCTCCCAATTCAAAAAAGATGATTTGTTTATCTTGGCCGCACCTCATGAGGCCATTCATTCAAATGATGTTCACTACCGTTACCGAACCTCAAGCGATATCATCTATCTTACTGGCTGGTTTGATCCCGAATGCTCCCTTGTCATTCGAAACGATGAAGGTACATGGAAAACATGCCTATTTGTTCAGCCAAAGGATACGCTCAAGGAGATATGGGAAGGCAGAAGGCCTGGTGTGGAAGGCGCACTTTCAGATTTTCCCGTTGATGAGGCTTATCCTAATTCAGATTTGGAAGAATGTATTGCACAGTGGTTTGCTTCCTCCAATAGAGTCTTTCACAGGGGCGGAATCAACTCCAATCTAGACTCACTTGTTGAAGAAGCAGTACAACGTAGGGACCGTCCAAGACAGCACTTTGGAACAGGACCTACTGTGATTCAAGACCCATCATCCTATTTGGCTGAATTGAGGCTTCGCAAGTCTGACTCAGAAATTGAACAAATGAAATATGCGAGTGTTGTTTCAAGTCTTGCGCATGAACTTGCTATGCGCCACAGCAAGAACGGGGTTAATGAATGCCAATTACAAGCAATAATTGAGGGGTTCTTCTCCTATGCTGGAGCATCGGGATGGGCTTACCCTTCGATTGTAGGATGTGGTGAAAACGCGACGATTCTTCACTATACCGTCAATAATGAATCTTGCCAAGACGGTGAAGTAATTCTCATTGATGCCGGTGCCGAATATCGTGGTTATGCCAGTGATATTACCCGTTCATGGCCTATTTCGGGGAAGTTTAGTGCGGCACAAAAAGAAATTTATTCCCTTGTTCTCAAATCTCAAGAAGCTGCCATCGCTGCCTGTAAGGTTGGAAATCCTTACACTGCACCACACGATGAAGCCCGTCGTGTGCTCGCAGAAGGACTTATTGAACTGGGTGTCATCTCCCAATCCCTTGAAGACGCTCTAGACTCAGATGATGGAGAACTCAGTCTTTGGTATATGCACAATACAAGCCACTGGATTGGTCTTGATGTGCATGATGTAGGTGTTTACAAGCCAGGTGGAACTCCAAGAATGCTTGAAGCGGGAATGTGCCTTACCGTTGAACCAGGTTTGTATTTTGGAGCGTGGAGGCCAGATGTTGATTGTCCAAAGAAGTATGCAAATATCGGTATTCGCATAGAAGACGATGTTTTGGTAACAGCAGAAGGACCCGTTGTTCTAACACAAGTCTGTCCCAAAACAATAGACGAAATACAATCTGTCGTTGGTCAACAAATGTCGTGAGGCTATAGCATGGATTGGAAAACTATTCTTGCGCGACAGCAAGATTGGAAGAGAGAAAATGCTGAAGAATTCCGACTGAGTGAGAAAGAGGCAACTCTAATTTACGAAAATGCACCGCTTCATGCTTTGATGCAGGCTGCGCATAAACGAAGACTTGACATGCATCCAGATGGGAAAGTCACCTACCTTGTTGATCGTAACATTAACTACACAAATGTATGTTCAATAAATTGTCAATTCTGTTCATTTTATCGCCCCCCTGGCCATGATGAAACCTATACACAAACATTCGATGAAATATCCCAAAGAATTCGCGAACTTGAAGCGATTGATGGTGTTCGAATTTTAATGCAAGGCGGAGTAAATCCTGCGCTTCCATTTGAATGGTATACCGACCTTATTACCTATCTGAGAGAGGAGCATCCAGCCATTGATTTGGATTGCTTTAGTCCTATTGAGATTGAAGGAATCGCCGAGGTGTCGGGTCTAACAACTCTTGAGGTTCTTACACGCTTCAAAGAAGCTGGTATGCACGGCCTTCCTGGAGGTGGCGCTGAAATGCTGGTTGATGACATACGCAGTGATATATCTCCCAAAAAAGGAGATCCCGCTAATTGGCTGAGAGTCATGGAAGAAGCTCAATCATTAGGATTGACAACCAGTGCTACAAATGTCATTGGATTTGGTGAATCATTCAGTCAGAGAGTTGAACATATGTCTAGAATAAGAGCATTGCAAGATAATTCTGTACAACAATATGGGAAAGGATTCACTTCCTTTATTGCATGGCCAGTTCAACTTGAGAGCAATACCTTTGGAAAGCGGAACCGTGGACAAAATAAATACACACTTGGAGCAGGTTCGTCCGAATATCTTCGTCATATAGCAGTTGCAAGGTTATATCTTGATTCCATCGAGCATATTCAAGCATCATGGCCAACTATGGGTCTGTCAATTGCACAAATGGCTCTCCTCAGTGGTGCCGATGATGCTGGTTCAACCATGATGGAAGAAAACGTAGTTTCGGCATCAGGCACAGATAAGATACAAGCTTCAGAACATGAGTTGCAAGATTCAATTCGTCGCGCAGGATTTACGCCACAGCGCAGAAATAGCGATTATGAAGCGCTCAAAACACCAATTATCGCTCAAGAACCGCAGGAAATGGCGGCTCCACCTCCAGCATCTATGGTGCAGTAGTTGGCCCATAGAATACGATATAAATCACCGCCCTGATATTGCGTTGTCCGTTTCCTATCCCATCGGATGGAACATATTCTTGTCCATTGTAATAACCTCGGTACACAAGATGATTGTTGTTGTCAGTACTGTTGTCTACCCAATCGGTGATGTCGTAAGTCCATTGTTTGACATCTTGTCCAGCACACCATCCCGCACGGCCAAAGGGCCACGAACCGAATTGATTGGCTACAACACCATTGCGGACTTCGTTTTCACAACCTTCGCTGTCATATACGATAGGATGCCACTCATAAATTTGGTTTGAACCCATTGTGTAGTAATGCTGATGGTCACAGAATTCTGCGCAATTCGCGTTATCTTTTCCAAATCCATGACCTGTAATAGTGGCAACTATCTCAACTTTTGTTGCCCATGATGGTGTTGTGAAATTGAGTTGACGGACATAACGAGATTCATTGTTATATGTCCCGTCAAATTCCCCACCACTGAATGCATATGTCGCATTAATAGCACGTTCACCGCTTCCCCAATTGCTAAACAAGAAGGTTACAGTCAGGTCACCCTTATTGGCGCCACCGTACTTGAAGCGGCGTTCTTCTCCATCATTTAGCATAAATAAGTAAGGCGAAATATCGGTCAACCACTGACCTTCTCGCCCGTATGTTGTAATCCAACGCATGATTTCAGTGCCGCATTTTGATGAGTTATCCGCATCGCAAATGTAGAGATTGGCTAGATAATCCCATTCATGACAGCCACCGTAACTTTGGTCTGAATTTTGATAGCGATTTTTCCGTTCATAACATGCATGTTCATGGTATACTTCGAGTGTATCGTAGGTTGAAAGGTCTTCAGGAAGGTCAAAAGTTGCGTCACTGAAGGAAGAAAAACCTCCACCCCAGCCACCAGTATGGCGTTGGAAGTCAAGAATGTCTATGGCATGAACACCAGAGTCTTGTTCACGAATTTTGACAGGGAATTCCGCCACCCACTGATTTGGTTCGTGTGAAAGGTGATATGGGTCATTTGATGAAGTTGTCCAAGCATATAATGAACCAGTTTCTCGTGCTAGTTGGAAACGATCAATACCCATGAAGAAGGGATTGTTAAATGAAGAAATCATGGAACCTATGCCCCCTGCGAGGTTGCTTGCATCAATGTCGATGTAATGGATGCGACTTTGCCATTGTTCCTCTTCTGATGTGGTTAGTCCAGCCAGTACAGAGTTGCGCTGTTGAATGATATCGCTGTGGTATGAATTGTCAAAAGAACCGTAAAACAAGTGTGTATTTTCGGGAAGGTTTCGGATAAATTTACCAGGATTTTGGCCCCATGTGGCAGAATTTGAATTTCCGCTGGAATCAGTGTATTTGAACATAAACATGTAAACATCGTATCCAGTCCATTGATTTTGAAAATTATATGTCCCCGCAAGTGTTGGAAATGAAAAGTTAGGAACGGTTTGCATTGGACCGTTCAAAGATGAACTACTAGTCCAGTTAACGGGTAGTTGAACCACAGCACAACCAACTGAATCTATGGTCCAACGCTGAGGTGATTGAGAGCACAAGTCAACATTAGCAAAAACACCGTCTCCATCGAGGTCAGCGCAACCAAATGAATTGACAGTTAATCCTGCAGGAGTTCCTTCACATTGGTCAATTTCGTCGTTAATTCCGTCTTGGTCTGTATCACGCTGCACTGCGGCACATCCATGCTCATTAACATCGGTTGAGTTTAGCTGTGTCTGAGGGCACAAATCAAGTGGTGCCCCCGTGGAGTTAACATCGTTTACTCCATCGTTGTCATCATCATCATCTTCAAAGGAATCCTTACAACCGTCTCCGTCCCAATCGGATGTTAGGTTTGTTTGCCATGAAATAGCACCCTTCGGACATTGGTCAATTAAGTCGCTCAAATCATCATTATCGTCATTGTCATCCTCGTCTAAATCAGAGCAACCATCACCATCCCAGTCGCTGTAATCGTTTGAAGTCCATCCTTTTCGTCCCATAGGGCACAAGTCATCAACATCGTTGACACCGTCTCCATCGTCATCCTCATCTTCATCAGCGTCGTGACATCCGTCAGAGTCATAGTCTGCACTGGGGGTGCTGACCCAACCGTAGGACTTGGGGCATAGGTCATGAGCGTCAATGATGCCATCATTGTCATCATCATCATCTTCAGTGCTGTCGCGGCAACCATCATGGTCCCCATCAGTAGCCTCATTTGAAATCCACCCGTCATCATCCCCAAGTCCTTGGGGACAATTGTCATCCTCATTTGGAATTCCATCTCCATCTTCGTCATCCCCCAAGCCTTCAATGACGACTTGAGTTACGAATGTGTCACTCAATTGCGTATATTCTCCGCATGTTGCAATAGTTGTGATGGTCAATGTGCCGAGTGAATCTGTAAAATCCATTAGGGTAGTCCAGGTAAAAGAAGAAGACAGTCTCAGAGAACCTCTGGTTCCATCGCTAATTTCGTAGGTAAGTTGGCATGTTGATGGGAAATCATGCGCAACAGAACCTTCAAACCAGACAACAGTGGGCTGTTCTAATGTAATTCTAGCTGGCGCTGTGATAATTGGCGCATTCTCAATTGGCTCAGTAACATCAAGCAAATGAACCAATTGTTCGAGTTCTGGCTCCATCATGTTTGTACCAGTATTTGTAAAAGAGATTCTTACGATGTAATCTCCAACATGTTCAGTCATGAAGGAGAGTTTGTATCCTTCGCCTTGTTTGACCCAATTTAATTCATCGAGAGGAGAAAAATCTGGAAGAATCACAAATGGTAATATCTCAAATTCCCCTTCTCCATTTTGATCAAGATTTAACAAAAATATTGCTTCCTCTCCCATTATTACACTATCTGGTGCAAGGTTCCATGATGCTTTGAGTTCGTAAGTTGTCGGAAGAGTTTCTTCCGGTAGTTCTTCAGGTTCTAACCCACCAAGACAACCTGAAAAAAGCATCAAACAAACAAAGAGTAGAGCATATAATCGGTGTTTGTCCATGCACAAGGATGGAGGTTCTGTCCATCAATGTGTTGATGTAATGACATCTGACTCTGAACGCCCATCGTGAACTGGAAGGGTGCGCAAATTTAGTTCGGTTGATGCATGGTGAGCAACTTTCAAAGGTTGAACCCAAAGCAATGCACCACCGTTTTCTCTGTCGATTCTAATAATACATTCCCAATGAATCCGAAGTAATGGGCTGCAGACGGTTCCTGGCCAAAATGGCTCTGGTGGTTGAAGTTCAATTGCCTCACCCTCATTCCATCTTTGGTAATCACCCTGAGACATAATCCTCATTGGTCGCAGATATAATCCGCCTTTAACCGCCTGAATTTCCATAGGTGCATCTTCTCCACCAGCCGTACCATCGTCAAGACCAGCCTCCCAATGATGCGGAAGTTCTGTTGATAGTCCAGGTGGTGGTTGACGATCTGTTTTACGTCCAAAGGTGGCAAGCAAAGATTCTCGAGAGGGTGGAAGAATACCAACTCTCCATGTTACATCAACATGGTTCCATCCTTGGTCCCATTCGGGAAAATTAAGATTCATTTTCAGGGGTTGATTTGAAACACTGTCGGTTAAAAATTCTATTTTTGGTGTTTTCAAGTTGCGTTGAAGGAATTTATTTTGTCGTTGTAATTCGACAAGATTGGCTATGATCCGAATGAACAAAGGGGCAAAAATTAGAGGGATTACAACAGTTGCGAGAATGGGATAATCAAGCAAACCCCAGCGAACACTGCTCAGGCCGTAAACAGGTAGACCGAGGAATATGAGTACGGGGGATACAGCAAGGTATGCTAAACTTACGAGGAGTACAATCACAACACCGTTGATGAATTTTCTCAAAATATTGTGAATGGGATTTGGAATGAGATACCAACCACGGCGTTGGCGGTTTACAATTTTTGGAAATTTATTTTTTTCATTCCATGACTGTTCATGTGTGGCCGTGATAATTTCATCACCGTAACGATATCTACGTTGAATCAGCCATGACTCTTCTTCCCCTAGAGTGAATGAAGGACACTTAAATTCAAGTTCTCCTAATGCCTCTTCTATTGTATCATAGTTTCCAAGAACATTAGACTTTTCAGCAATCGGTAAGGATTCTGCCTTCCAGCGGCTCGGTTCAAATGGCGGATAACGAATTCGCTGTTCTTCGACTAATTCGGTCATTTGAAAACCTCAAGATAACAGTAATTTAACACCTGCTCGGAGTGCTAATTTTCTAAAAGCAGGCACATTCTTTAGCAAAGCCATGCCCAGTGGAACTGGTTTTTCAATATCACCTATCTCATTGATTAATTGAAGTGTATCGGGGTGCGAGAAATTTGCAAAATGTTTGTCCAATGCTTCATCGGTGCAATCGCTTACCAAGAGGTTACGAAGAGCACGAGCTCTATCTTGTTCTTTCTTCATTGAGTCCCATGATTTTTTAGTGATACTCCTCAAATGTTGTCGTGAAAGATTATCGGATTTGATTGCGGCGGTTAACGGTTCTAATATCGATTGAATTTGATGGAATCCAGGGCCTATCCCCCCTCCTGTAGTGGGTTTGGCCATACCAGCCGCGTCGCCTAGAAGCATGACCCTGTCTTTCACAGGTTTCTTGACCATACCAGAAGGAACAGGTCCACAATACCTTGCAACCTCTCTAGTATTCGCGAATCTATCCTTCCACAATGGGTGGTGAAGTAAGTCATCGTAGCAGGACTCAATACTACGTCCAGCAAGGTGTTTTGCAGTTGACCATACACCTATTCGATGAGTTCCGAAACCTGAAGGAATTACCCACGCAAAAAATCCAGGTGCAATCTCTGAACCACTGTACATCTCCAACCAACGAGACCTTCCTTGGTAGCCAACAACTTCTGTTTGAAATCCAATCATGAGTTCTTTTGGATGGCCCATTTTGAATGTTCTTCTAGTCCAACTATGCGCCCCATCAGCGCCAATTAGTAATTTGGTTTGCACCTCGTGCTCAATTCCATTGCGCTTTACTATCAGTTGGACGTGAGAGGGTAAAACATCAACATCTGTTGGAATTGTATTGACCCATAGGTGTGCACCGGCTTCAACACCTTGTTGAACAACCGCCTGGTCAAATCGCTTTCTACATACAACATAGGTACGTAATGTGCCTTCAGTTCCAACCGGGACCAATGTCCCGCTGGGTCCATGAATCAACGCCCCATCAACCTCTTCTAAAACCGTTTCATGGACTCCCACGGCATTCATTGCAGAAGGCGTAACTAGTCCAGCACATTGGAAAGGACGACCAATTTCACTGTGTTCTTCAACCATAAGGACACGAAATCCCTTGTCGGCCAAGAGTGTCGCAGCTCTACCACCAATAGGGCCAGCACCTATGATGACAACATCAAACTGGTGGCCTTCCATGATGATTTGTCACCGCGCCCCTCGCTTGAATCTTACCGCTTCAAAAGGTGGAATTGCTTACTTCTTGGCAAATTTGTATGCTACGGATTCATTTTTCCTAAGATATAGAATTGAAGTGAACGGGTTACCAGTTTTCTTGGATATGAAATCCTCAAATGGGCCGATTTCTTTTGCCTCAACTAATGTTTTTGCTTCAGCCCTGGTGATGTCTCTCTTGGACATGGCGCGTAAGATGTGAATTTTGCACGGCGTACTGGAATCTTCGGTCGTGTAGTGAGTTTCAGTCTCAATGATGTTCGCCTTGTGATTTGGACAAATTCCAACAACTCCGCTTTCAACAGGGAATTTCTTGGCATCTGCTGGAGCGCCGCGTGGTGGGAAATCAAAGGCCACCCGATTCTTCTGCAAGACCAAAAATGCACTGAAGGGGCGGTTTCTTTTCGAGGTAAAATCATCCAAAAGTTCTGATTTCCCGTTCGTAAAGATTGAAAGTGCTTCTTTTTCTGTGATTGGGCGCTTACACATCTCTTTTTGCAGACCACGGAATGAACATTCATCATGGTCACAGGCATAATTGAATTTTGTTATACGAATTGCTCCATGTTCGCAAACGGGACAGGGACAAAGTTCTGTATCATCAGAACTAGAAGTTGATTCACCACTTCCCTTCGAAGTAACCTTTCCATCGTCTTTGAGTTCAACGGTCGTATCGTAGCCTTCACCACTTTGGCTGAAAAAGCCGTGGAGTTCGGTCAAGGTACGTTCAACAAGAAGTCGGGAAGCAGTTGTTCTGTCAAACCATCGCCCAGATGTGTCCTTCCAGAATACGAACGGACATCCTTTGTCACGCCCCTCGTTTTTCTCACACTGATAAGCGAGTGTATTTTCTAAAACCTTCCCCTCACAAGACGGGCAAGAACCAATAGGCTCTTCGGAAAGGTATAGGGTTGAGCGATCGTGGTCCCGAATCTTTTCAACCATCTCACGTGTTCTTTCTACGATTTTGTCCATGTATTTTGACATGGGTTCTTGGCCCCTCTGAACTGAGATCAAAGAGGCTTCCATCTCACCAGTCAATTCTGGAGATGTAATCCATTCCACGGGAATCCGACGCAAAACATCAATCATCCTAATTCCGTGTGACGCTGCACTTATAGTTCCGTTTCGAGAACGACGGATGTAGTTCCTATCGATGAGCTTCTCAATGGTGTCGGCACGAGTTGCAGGTGTACCCAATCCCTTTTCCTTCATCGCGTCAGCGAGTTCATCGTCATCAATATGTTTGCCTGCATGCTCCATAAGTTGGAGAAGGCTGGCTTCCTTTAGTCTGTTCTTTGGCTTGGATTTTTCCTCAGCAAATTCATGTGATTCAAGATTTGCACTGCACGGATTACTTGGTAACTGGCCCCAACCTTCGGGGACATTGTTTTTCTTTGAGATTACTTCTCTCCAACCTGGAACTTGCAGAGTCTCAACTTCCTTGTGGAATAGATGTCCTGAAAGTTCGGCGGTACGCTTTGTCACTTGCCACTCCGACGCTGGATGCCATGATGCCAAGAAATTTCGTGTGATCAGATCATAAAGTTTCACGTGGTCCCCTGATAAGGAATTTGATGGTTCCTGTCCAGTTGGAATAATTGCATAGTGGTCACTGACTTTTTTG
>Ga0066849_10001156_pt1 | contig 10757 bp, 10 predicted proteins | sample ETNtaG_9_FD_65492 | JGI IMG/M metagenome (GOLD analysis project Ga0066849, IMG submission 65492) | Marine microbial and viral communities from oxygen minimum zone, Eastern Pacific Ocean - ETNP201406SV69 | ecosystem: Environmental > Aquatic > Marine > Oceanic | place: Pacific Ocean: Eastern... | reverse complement strand
ATGTCAAAATCTAGAACAAAAAGAAGAAAAGCTATGCATAAAATTTCTAGACCTCATTTTTTAATAGATCCTGAAACTGGTGTCGCAAAACAATCACACAGAGTTAATCCTGTAGATGGAACTTATAACGGACGTCAAGTTAAAGAACCTAATAACGAATAATAAATAGATCATGAGCACAATTGCTGTAGACGCAATGGGTGGAGATTCTGCTCCCAAAGAAATAATAAAAGGCGCTTTACTCGCTAAAGAACAAGGTGTAGATGTAATACTATCAGGTGATAAGTCAATTATTGATATATATTTAGAAGGAAACTCAATACCAGTAATTGATTATCCAGAAGTAATTTCAATGGAAGATAATCCAGCTAGAGCAATACGAAATAAAAAAAATGCATCAATATTAGGCGCTTTACAATTAGTAAAAGAAAATAAAGCGGCAGGTGTTTTTTCAGCTGGAGCTACAGGAGCCACTTTAGTTGGATCAATTTCAGTACTAGGAAAAGTTAAAGGTGTAATTAGACCGGCTATAGCAGCTGTACTCCCAGGTTTAGAAAGTGAAACTATACTGCTTGATTCTGGTTCTAGCTTAGATGCAAAACCAAAAATACTTTTACAGTATGGCGCTATGGGATCAAAATTAGCAGAAGTATTATTAGGAGTTAATAATCCTAAAATCGGACTATTAAATAATGGAGAAGAAGAATCAAAAGGAAGAGAAATAGAAAAATCTGCATATAAATTGCTAAAATCTTCAAATTTGAATTTTATCGGCAATGTAGAAGGTAGAGATTTTGCAAACTCAAATGCTGACGTATTTATAACTGATGGTTTTACAGGTAACATAGTTTTAAAAACAATGGAAGGTACTGCAAAATTACAAAAAAAGTTAATATCAGATGCATTAAGGACTAATTTATTTAAACCATTGTTAATACCTGTAAAGAAAGCCATGAAACCAGCTGGAGATAAATTAAATCCAGATAAAACAAATGCTTCCTACTTACTTGGGGTTAATGGTTTAGTAACAATAGGGCATGGTTCTTCCAATGCCGAAGCAGTTAAAAATGCTATTTTATATACAAACAAAAGTGCTGAGAGAGGTTTTATAAATAAATTTACAGATACTATTACTGAATTATGAAAAAAATAGATTTAAGCGTATTAGAAGAAATCATTGGTTATAAATTTAATGATAAAAAATATCTAAAAATAGCTTTAACGCATAAATCTTATTTAGATGAAAAAGTTGGATATTTATCAAATCAGAGATATGAATTTTTAGGAGACACAATTTTAGATTTTGATTTAACAATATATTTATTTAATAATTTTCCAGATTTAGATGAGGGTAATTTAACAAAAATAAGATCAAATGCAGTTGATCAAGATTCTCTTGTTAAGTTAGGTCACAAAATAAATATTGGAAATTTCTTATTTTTAAGCAAAGCTGAAGATTCTACTGGTGGTAGGAATAAAAAATCAATTATTGAAGATGCTGTTGAAGCATTAATTGCTGCTATTTATTTTGATGGAGGTTTAGATAATGTTAATAAATTCATTAAAAAATTTATTTATCCAAACATAAAAGAGTTATCAGAAGACCCAGGGAAAAAAGATTACAAGACACGACTCCAAGAGCATTTCGCAAAGATAGGAAAAAAAGTTACATATGAAAATTCCGCAACCGGACCTGATCATTCTAAAGAATTTAATTCCAGTGTTTTACTATTAGATAAGGTTATAGGAAGCGGGGTAGGTAAATCAAAAAAGAGTGCAGAACAGATGGCCGCAAAGGATGCTTTATCCAGTCAAAATAATTAAATGAATAAACTTCAAATACAATTATTAAGAAATAGCCATTTAGAATCTAAGCATGATATTTTGATTACTTCAGACAAAGATGATTCTGGATTTGATTTTTTCCCAAGATCGGCAATTAAACCTTTTCAGATAATTCCATTACTTTCTTTAGCAAATAAAAATGATATAAAATTTGATAGTGAAGAAATAGCTATTTTTGCTTCTTCGCATTCGGGTGAAAAAGTTCATGTAGAACTATTAAATAATATATCAAAAAAATATGATATTAATTGGAATGAACTATTTTGCGCCCCTCAAAGACCAATGCATAATGAAACCGCTGACTATTATGTATCTAATAAAATACCTTTTAGTAAGTTAAATAATAATTGTTCAGGTAAACATTTATCTATGCTTATATATTCAAAGTTATTAAATGTTGATCATTTGAATTATGAAAATATAGATCATATTGTTCAAAAACATATAGATACTTTTTTCAAAGAAATATTTGAAATACCAGAAACAAAATATGGTATAGATGGATGTGGGTTGCCAGCAATTTATTTAAACTCTTATTCATTTTTAAAAGGTGTTAAAAATGTTTTATCATCAGATTACAAAGATATATGGATATCTATTTTCGACTCATACAACAAACACCCAAACTTGATAGGAGGAGAAAATAGAACAGATACAAATATAATGTTAAATAGTCGTAATCCTTTATTAGCAAAATCAGGAGCTGAAGGTGTTTTGTTCGCAACAAATAATGAAGTATCTTATGTATTTAAATGTTTAGATGGTAATTTTCGAGCTGTTGATTTAGTAGCTGCATATGTACTTAATAAAAAAAATATTATTAACGATATTCCTTATAAGGAGTTAAGTGAAAATAACTCAAAAAATTTACAAAATACTGAAGTATATTCATTCAAAATCATATAAAAATTTTAAAAAGTAAGCATTTTTTTCTATTTTTAGTATTCTTATATTAACAACAGGGTAAATATGTATTTAAAATCGGTTAATATTAATGGCTTTAAGTCATTCTCAGAAAATACAAACATTAATTTTACAAATAAAGTTAATGTTGTTGTTGGTCCTAATGGTTCAGGAAAATCTAATGTAGTTGATGCTATTTCATGGGTATTGGGTACACAAAGCCCTGCATCTTTAAGAACAAATAAGATGGAAGATGTAATTTTTGCAGGTACTGATAAATTACCTAAAAAAGGTTTTGCAGAAGTAAATCTAAATTTTTATGTAGATTCTGAGAAATTTAATGGAGCTGATGAAATTTCTATAGGAAGAAAATTATATAGAGATGGTCAATCTGAGTATTTCATGAATGGTTTAAATTGCAGGTTACTTGATGTACAAGAATTTTTAAATGATATTGGTATAGGAAGGCAGCAGCATACAATAATTTCACAAGGGCAAATAGCAGAAATTTTAAATTCAAAACCCGAAGATCACAGAATAACTATTGAAGAAGCAGCAGGAATATTGCCTTTTAAAATAAAGAAAGATAAAGCTTTAAGAAGAATTGAATCAGGAGAGAAAGAAATCAAGAGAGCCAAAGATGTTTTAAGAGAGATAAAAAAACAATTAAAACCACTTAAAGAACAAGCGGAACAGGCATCTATACATCAAAAATCCATAAATGAATTAAAAGATTTAAAAATTAAATTAAATATTTTAAAATATAAAAAATTTAAATCTAAAAATGAAATAATAAAAGAAAATATATCAGTAATTAATAAAGAATTGAAAAATGTTTCTAAATCTATATATAATCAAAAAACATTAAAAACTAATGTAAATGATAAGTTAGGTGAGAATATTTCCCTTGGTTCTCTTTTCAAAGATTATTCAAATAAATTATCTAATAATGCAGAAAAAATTAAGAATATTATACAAATTGGAAATGAACGAATTGATAATTTAGAACGCTCCAACATTAAACAAAAAAATGAAAGAGAAAACAATAAGAAAAAAATATTAGATAATTCAAATACAATATCATCATTATCAAGTCAATTAATAATTAAAAAGAACAATCTAAAAGATAAGTCACTTAAATTGGAAATTCTAAATAACGAATTATTAGATGTAGTTAAAAAACAATCATTAAATATAGAAGTAAACGAAGCGCTAATTGAAAATGAAATTAAATTTATAAATGAATACTTGGAAGAAATGGATTTATTTTATAAAAATAACACAAAAAATATAAATATTTTAAATGAAGATAAACTGTCTTCTGAAAATCTAATAATAAGTCATGAAAATATTTTAAATAATAACAATATTGATAATGAAACTTTTTTAGCAATTAAAAATAAAATATATTCTGTATTACAAAGAGAGATAGAAAATTATAAATTATCAAGTAAAGATTCTTTAAGCGCATCAGAATCTAAGAAATACATTTTAGAAAAAAAGACTGAGCAGTTAGATTTAATAACTGATAAAGACCAGTTTAAAGAAGAATTATCAATTCAAAAAAATATTATAGTTGAAGAAATTCAAAAAAATGAAAATGAAGTTTCTTCTCTTTCTAATCAAATTATATCTATTACAGAAAAAATTAAATATTTAAACGATGAAAATGAAACTTTAGCTGATAAAGTAAGTTTCAACAATGGTTCGATTTATACGAAAAAAATTGATGAGTTAAATGAATTTTCAAATACTACATCAGAAATATATACAAAAATAAAAGATGCTTCTAACTTAGTAAGAGAATCAGGAGAAAAATATGAAAATAAATATGGTGATAATAATAAAAATATTCAAAAAATTGAAACTGAGATAGAACATTTAAATAGTACTTTCTACAAACTTAAGGATGAAAAAAATAGTTTACTTATAAAAGAATCAGAATGTTCTAACGAATCATTAACTCATTATTCTTATTTAATAAATATAGAAGGATTTACTCTTGATCAAATTAATAATTATGATGACATAAAAGAGGAAGAAAGTGAAATTGAAAAAAACATAAAAGCATGTGAAATTATAATTGAAAAAATTGGTGTTGTTAATTATTTAGCTAAAGAAGACTACGACACTTTAAGTACTAGAAGTGATGAAATACAAAATTCAATTGATGATTTGTTATTAACTAAAAAGGAACTTTATTCTCATATAAAAGAAATAGAATCTGAAATAATATTTCGAATTGAATCTTCATTTAATTCAATTTCTGTTAATTTTTCAACAATATTTGAAAAATTATTTCCAGGAGGTGTAGGTTCACTTCAATTAACAAACAAGGAGGATTTATTAGAAACTGGTATAGAAATAAGTGTCCAGCCTCGTGGAAAAAAAGTAAAAAAACTTAGTTTACTATCTGGAGGAGAAAGATCATTAGCAGCTATAGCTTTTTTATTCGCTATATTTAAATCATTTCCTAGTCCATTTTATATTTTAGATGAAGTTGAAGCTGCTCTTGATGATGCAAATTTACATAGAATGATTGAATTACTTGAATATTTAAAAAATGACGCACAATTCTTAATTGTTACACACCAGCAGCAAACTATGCAAGCTGGCGATATTCTTTATGGTGTTACTATGGAGCCCGGTTCAGGTTCTAGAATATTTATAAAGACTAAAGAAGACTTTGAATCTTTAATATCAAAGGATGTGAATTAAATGTCAGAAATAGAAGATAAATTAGCTAAATTAGCTGTCGAAGCAGGCAAGAAAGCATATGCACCCTATTCAAATTTTAGAGTTGGGGCTGCTTTAGTAACTGACTCAGGCAATATATATACAGGTTGCAATATAGAGAATGCAGCATATCCAGCTACAGTATGTGGCGAAGATGTTGCTATTTTTAAAGCCATATCTGAAGGTGAAACAAAGATAGATACTATTGCAGTAGCATGTATTGACGCTGAATCAGATACAGCTTTGTTTCCTTGTGGTGTTTCAAGACAAAGATTATCAGAATTTAATACAGATTCAGTAATTGTAGTTGATAAAAAAGGCTATAAAAAATATTCATTTAGTGAAATTTTACCTTTTGATTTTAAATTTTAATTAAAGATTTTCAATTAATTTAGGGATCACTGACAAAGTATCTCCAATGATTCCCAAATCTGCAATTTGAAATATAGGGGCTTCTTCATCTTTATTTATTGCGATAATGTATTTAGAATCTTTCATTCCAACTTGATGTTGAGTAGCACCAGATATACCGCAAGCAATATATACATCTGGTTTAACTGTTTTTCCTGTTTGACCAACTTGATTAGAGTAAGGCATCCATCCTGCATCCACAATAGCTCTCGTACCACCAATAGCTGCATTTAATTTGGAAGCTAGTTCTTCTATTAACGATAAATTACCAACATCTACCATTCCTCTCCCAGCAGAAATAACAATATTTGATTCTTCCAATTGTGGACCTGATTTTTCTTCAATATGAATTTCAAAGACTTCTAAAGAATTATCATTCTCTGTTATATCTTTAGTTTTAAAATTATCATTTAGAGATATATCTGCTTGATCAAAAGATTTTGGTCTTATAAGAAGGAAATTTATTTCTGATTTAAGTAAAGACATATATTCACTCTCACCACCATTGATCGAGTTTATTGTTGTTATTTCATTATTGTTAAGTAAAAAATTATTAACATTTGATACAGGACTTGTTTTAAAATCCACAGACAAGAATGCAATAATATCTCTACCAATATAACTAGAATTTGATAAAACTAATTTTATTTCATTTTCTTCAATAATTTGCTTAATTTCATTTGAGCAACTTGAAAGATTTAATTTATTTGGACTCGATTTTAAATATGTACTTTGAAAATCATCACTACCAATATTAGAAGCTTCAGAGTTACCAACAATAAGCACTGAAAAATCTAAATGAAGTTCTTTTGCTTTTGATATTATTTCTAAAGTTCCTGAGCTTAATTTAGTATTAACTAATTCACCAATTATTAAAGTTTTCATACAGCTTTTATTTCTTTTAACTTATCAATAATTAACTGATAAGCTTCGCCCTCGTCAGTTATTTTCTCACCTTGTTTGTTGGTTGCAATATCTTTAATTTCTATAAAATTCATATTTTGTTCAATTTCAAAATTAATATCATTTTTTGAAATTATTTCAACATCTTTATTTTTGGCTGCCATAATATCTTTAAAATTTGGATACCTTGGTTCTACTCCACTAGCAGTTACAGAAATAACACATTTTTCTGGAAGTTTTACTTTTTCTGACCCTTCAATAGTTTGGCGAGTTAAAGTTACGTCATTGTCGATTTCAATATTTTTAACATAAGAAATACAAGGTACATTTAATATTCTTGATACCTGCTGAGGCACTACACCTGAATAACCATCTGTAGATTCTGTGCCAAATATCACAATATCTGCATCAACTCTTTTTGCTAATTCACTTAGTACATTAGAAGTCATTAAGGAATTTGAACCTACTAATGATTCATCTTCTAAAATTAAAGCTTTATCAGGACCCATTTGTAATGCTTGCTGGATTCCTTTCTCTGTTCCAACATTTGTCATTGAAATAACAGTAACTTCCGCATCAAATTTTTCCTTTAAAAGTAAGGCAACTTCTATTCCATACCTGTCAGTATCATCAAGAACTTGTTCTTCTGGTCTGACAACATTTCCACTTGAATATTCTATTGGGTTAGCTGGGTCTGGAATTTGTTTTGCGCATACTGCTATCTTCATAAGAATATATTTTAATAAGGTTTTCTTATGAAGATAAATTAATTTCTATTAAAAATTTTTCCATGAAACTTTGTATTTTATCTTTTGATAAGTTTGCTATTTCAATTACTTCTTCATGTGAAAGTGGATCATTACTAATTCCTGCAGCTAAGTTAGTTACAAGAGAAAATGCAGACACATCTAAACCTGAATGTCTAGCAATAATAGCTTCTGGGACTGTAGACATACCTACTAAATCAGCTCCAATATTTTTTGCAAAATTTACTTCTGCAGGAGTTTCGTATGTAGGTCCAGTAAACCAAGCATAAGTTCCATCCTTATATTCGAAAAAATCTTTACTTGTTTTTTTAGCTAAATCTCTAAGATTATGATTGTAAACATTTGTCATGTCTGGAAATCGTGGACCCATTTCTTCAATATTTTTACCAATAAGTGGATTATTTCCTGTTAAATTAATATGATCTTTAATATTTACTATATCTCCAGGATTAAAATTTTTAGATATACCACCTGCAGCGTTCGTTATAACAAGAGTATTTATACCTAAATTAGCTACGACTCTAGTTGGTAAAACAATATCTTTTATATCGTATCCCTCGTAATAGTGAGCCCTTCCTGATAAAATTGCAGTTAATTTATCTCCAAATTTTACAATTGAAAAGTTTCCAGAATGACCTTGAACTGCAGGTTTAATAAAATGTGGAATTTCAGAATAATCAAATGAAAATATTTTATCGAATTTGTCTTCAAACCCACCCATGCCAGATCCGAGTATAATTGCTGAGTTGATTGTCTCATTCTTAATTGATTTACTTATAAAGTTAGAAGCTTCTTTAATTTTTTTATACATATTTAAAGATTAGTCTATTTTTTATTAATTTCTTCTAGAAAACTGGTGCCATAAAAAATATTTTCAAGTCCAAAATATTCAGATATTGTAGAAGCTATTACAGAAAAAGAATTTCTTTCTCCAATATTATTTCCTCTAAGATTATTTTTATACGCAACCAAAGGTACATATTCTCTAGAATGGTCAGTTTTACCATCAGTTGGGTCTGTTCCATGATCTCCAGTTAAAATTAATAAATCTTCATCATCAATTATTTGTAAGAGTTTTTCAAGACTATTATCGATTATCTTCAATCCTTCATAGTATCCTTTTGGATCTTCTCTGTGCCCATACAACATATCAAGATCTACCAAATTAATAAAATAAAAATCATACAATCCTTCAGAATAATTCTTAATCAAAGCATCTAAACCATCTTCATCTCCTTCTGTATGTATAGATTTATCTAAATATTCTTCACCAAATAAATCACTAATTTTACCAATTCCTAAAATTTTAAATTTATTTCTATTAAGGTAACTTAGTAATGTTTCTCCAGGCGGTGTAATGCCAAAATCTTTTCTATCATAAGTTCTTTTAAAGTTATTAGAAGTTCCTTTAAACGGCCTTGCTATAACTCTTCCTATGTTGTAGTCGTTACAAACTATTCTTGCTGCTTTACAAACTTTATATAGTTCCTCAAGGTCTATCACATCTTCATGTGCTGCTATTTGGAACACTGAATCTCCAGAAGTGTAAAGAATTAGTTTTTTGCTAGCAATATGTTCTTCTCCTAGATTATTTATTATTTCTGTACCTGATGCATGGAAGTTACCTATAAATTCATATCCTGTTGTTTTAGATACTCTATCTACAATTTCTTCAGGAAAACCATCAGGGAATATATTAAATTCTTTTTCACTTATTAATCCTGCTATTTCCCAATGACCAGTTGTTGAATCGTTACCTTTAGATTTTTCAGCTAACTTACCAACAGTTGCAATATATTTCTTTTCATCCAAACCATAAATTTCCGTAATATCACCAAAACCAAGTTTATTAAACGTTGGCAAATTTAGTTTGCCAATTACTTTAGACACATTTCCAAAAGTATTCGTATTTTCATCACCAAATTTAGAAGCATCAGGTGCAGCACCAACACCTAATGAGTCAATTACAATCAATATACATTTCTTCATTTTCTTAGAGCTAAACAGTGCCAAAAAGTCTATCACCCATGTCGCCAAGACCAGGTACGATATACCATTTTTCGTTAAGCTTTTCGTCGATAGATGCTGTAACTAAAGTGATATCTGAATGATTCTTTTTTATTAATTCAATTCCTTCTGGCGCAGCTATAACAGTTAACGCATGGATGTTTTTTGGCTTATATTTTTTAACTGTTTCAATAGCAAAAGACAGTGAACCGCCTGTTGCAAGCATTGGTTCTAAAATGAAAACATTTTTATTTTTTAATTCTGGTAATTTTTCATAATAATTTTCTGGTTCTGCTGTTTCTTCATTTCTCTGCACCCCTATGTATCCAAACGAAACATTTGGAATCAAGTCTTTTACCCCATCAACCAAACCTAATCCTGCTCTTAAAACAGAGATAGCTACGGAATTATTTTCTATTGAGTATCCAGTAGTTTTAACTAATGGTGTTTCTATTTCCGTATTTTTAATTGAAAGATGTTGAGTAGCTTCTACTGCTAAAAGATAAGATAATTTTGAAGCTGACATTCTAAATGTATCAAAATCTGTCTCTTTATCTCTTAATATTGATAAATAATGATCCTTAAGTGGGTGTGATAATTCAATAAGTTTCATATAAAGATAGAGTACTTTATTTAATAATTCATTTCTACCTTTAATTATTTATTGATATTATATTTAAAGTTCAATAAATAACATTGTTAATAAATAATTTATTACGATTTAAACAAGGATACAAATGGCAGTAAAAATAAGACTTGCTCAGAGAGGGAAGAAAAAAACTAGAACCTATAGGCTAGTAGTAGCTGATGCAAGATCACCACGAGATGGTAAGTATATAGAAGATATAGGTTTTTACAATCCACATGACAACCCCTCTACAGTTGATATAGATGTAGAAAAAGCTGTTTCATGGTTAGATCAAGGTGCTCAACCTACTAAAAGAGCTCAAAAAATTCTTGAGATATCAGGTGCATGGTCACAGTGGCGAGCAACAAAAGGTGAGGATGTACCAATTCCAGAACCTCCTGAACCAAAAATAAAAACTAGTTCAAAAGCTAACAATAAAAAGGAAGAAGCAGCTGAGGAAGTAAGTGAAGAAGCAGCTGAGGAAGTAAGTGAAGAAGCAGCTGAGGAAGTAAGTGAAGAAGCAGCTGAGGAAGTAAGTGAAGAAGCAGCTGAGGAAG
>Ga0066849_10001154_pt1 | contig 10763 bp, 4 predicted proteins | sample ETNtaG_9_FD_65492 | JGI IMG/M metagenome (GOLD analysis project Ga0066849, IMG submission 65492) | Marine microbial and viral communities from oxygen minimum zone, Eastern Pacific Ocean - ETNP201406SV69 | ecosystem: Environmental > Aquatic > Marine > Oceanic | place: Pacific Ocean: Eastern... | reverse complement strand
ATGACTCGCATTGTATTCACTAGTTATACCCACTACTAACACACTCTTAACCCTTACTTGAGTCTGCTACCACATTACAAGGAATTTTATTGTTTTTCATTACTTGATTAAGATGTTTTTTCAACGGCATAATTGAGTATTATTAATTCCACTAAGTACTCTACTTCTTCACCCTCATCTGAGTGTTGACAACCAGCACCCCCGCCACTTTCAACATCTACAGTAATATCTACCACGTATGCCCCAAGGCCAAATTCCATTACATCTAACTGGTTATGAATTTCTTCTTCGGATACTCCAGTTACGTTCCCAAGTAATGATGAATTGTACCATTCTACAATTATTTCATGTGAGGTACTTCCTTGCCCTTGATTCTGACCGCTACCTGTCCCATTCTTATCTTCATGCAACACAACTCCTGTTATTGTATCTGGATCTGGTTGAGAAGCACCTGGCGCTATACATCCTAGACCATTACTAGTTTCATCTTCAGAATAAATTAGCAACACTCGAACAGCCACTACATTAGTTCCATTAGACCATGAATCTATTGAATCTGTATGAAATTCAATAGTCAATGTTTCGCCATCCATGATGTATTCTGTACCTTCACCTAATATTTCTCCAGAAAGAGTGGAGTCTACAAAATAATTACCAACGCCTCCCATCTCACTATCTGATGAATCTGGTGCTACCGCCAAATAACTAACTTCAGAAATTAAAAATATTACCACAATAGCCACAAGCCCTTGATTAAGCATGGGTTTAGGTATCTTGTATCTTCCAAACGGAGATACGTCAGGCGAACGGGTATGATTCATCACAAAGTGCGCAATGAAGGCAGCACCCATTCCTGGAACTGAGGGGAAGATTCCATCAGGGCCTCCAAACTTAAGAACAATACTCCAAGTAATAACTCCAACAAATGCAGAAATCATCATAGCCAATGAATGATTTGTATCTGGCTTATATCCTAACCAACGAATAATAAGTAATGGGACAAAAATACCACCAAGGCCGTAAACAGCGAGAACTACGAGAGTAAATACCGAATCACCACCAGGAATGTAAAGTCCAGCAATTGAAATCATAGTAGCAAAGAGCGCGACCACTAGTGTTACCTTCTTTGTCGTTTTATGATCTTGGCTCCATTCTGGTTTAATGTCGTCTGTAATTGCGGCTGTACAAGCAAGCACTTGACTATCAGCTGTCGACATTGTTGCTGCAAAAATTGATGCTAGAATCATCCCTACACCAATTGCAGGCATAGTTTCCATCGCCATCATTGGAAGACTTAATTCAGGATCGAATGCTCTCTCACTGAATAAGACACGACTTGCTAAACCAATGAATGTCATGATAAGAATGAACGGTGTTTGCCATACAAAGAACCATAACATCGCTTTTTTCCGATCACTATCAGATCCCAAAGTCATTACTCTAGAAACAACCTGAGGTTGCCCCGCGACAGCCAAGCCACCAAGGAAGAAGGCAAAAGCCCACATAGTGAAACCAAATCTCAAATCAGGTGGCATTATATTTGTCAAGGCTGGACTTTGCGCTTTCAAGCCAGAATGCATTCCACTAAATCCTCCTACCTCTCCTAAAGCAATCCAACAAAGAATTGTAGAACCTACAATCATAACACATGATTGAACCGCATCGGTCCAAATTGATGCACGAATTCCTCCCGCGTAACAATAAGCAACCACTAGTACAAACCCAATTAATATCCCTACCATTTCTGGCCAATCTAACATCACCAACAAGGCTTTACCTCCCGCTGTAAGTTGTGCGGCAGCATAGATACTAAGGAATAACACTGAGAGTATTGCTGCTAATTTTGCTTCGGGCGCACCAGCTTTTTCAGCAACAAGAGAAGATAATGAACGAATTCCTCTTGCCTCACCTTCTTTCTGTATAAATTTGTATAACCATGCCCATGCCAAAATTTGCCCACATGTAGATGCTATTGCCATCCAAATAACATTATAGCCCATCATGAAAGTAAATCCTATTGCACCAATGAACATATATCCTGAATTCCAAGTACTTACTGCAGAAAGTGCTGCTAATCCTGGATGCATCCCTCTTCCAGCAACTAAATAATCATCAGTAGTATCTTTTTTAACCATCATTGAAGAAAGTCCTACCCCTGCAAATATGCACATGAAAAATAAAAATGATACTAATATCATCCCGCTCATGCTATTCCCAACCAAATCTCATTGATGGATTTAACCTTTAATTATTCACATAAAAGAGGTTTCAAAGATGGGCCCGGCCGGATTTGAACCAGCGGCCACTTGGTTATGAGCCAAGCGCTCTAACCGGACTAAGCTACGGGCCCTCTAACCTCTCCCCGTACAACTGAGAATATGTTTTTTACCCTTGAAACTCATAAAAAAGAATGATGGTTTTTATTTTTTTGAAAATCCGTTTCATCAGTAATGCATAACATAGTATAACTTCTGCGAGGGACATGACCAAACTGTGGTCCATGTTTTTCTTTTGTGTAATGCTTGTTGCTACAATGAACTGGTATGCAATAGTAAGAGAACCGGATATTATTGAAGTTGAGGATTTATATGAGCATGTTAATTCAGTTGTTAAAGTTCGAGGGAAAATCGTATCATGGGTAGAAGATCCATGGGGTTCGGGAGAAGATAAAACAAACATTGTCATTCAAGACGATACTGGCGTTGTTAGAATTGAATGGAGTAATACTCAGACACTACCACCAGTAGGTTCAATCATAGAAGCACGGGGTGATTATGCTGTAACTACTAGCGGAAAAAAAGTAGTATATGCTAAAGGAAGTGGTTCTATTACTTGGAACGCCGAAGATGTTGCTGAACCAATTACATATGGTGCTCATTTAACCGCATTATCTCAAAATCCTGAAAACTTCACTGGTGATTTGATTACCCTTAGTGGACACATATCAAAGACATTAAATCCTGATACTAGACTTGGATCATTTGATTTAAGAGATCACCCCGAATTTAGCGGGAGTAATTATTTCCTAAAAGTCATGGTATATGGTTCAACAGATGTTTGGATCGAATCTAGTTCTAAAGTCAATGTTACAGGAATTATAGTTTACAGTGAACGAGATCTACAATGGATTATGTATGCTCAAGGAACTGAAATCGAAGTAGACAATTCATATCAAAGCGTAATAGGAACATTAGATTGGAATAATCCCTCAAGTTGGCAATATGAAGTATATAGTTTAGTTTCAATATACGGAAAAATGATTCAAGACGATAATGGTGAATGGTGGATTGAGGGCACAAATGAAAATGATAAGATTTGTGCATCTCCAAGTAATTTTCATTTAGAAAATAATGCTGTGGCAATACTAAACAAAACCGATTCTTGGATAGGGCGTTATATGTGGCCTGAAGACAAATCATATACTTGCTTAATGATGGGAGTAGATGCAGGCTCAGCAACACTTGTTACTTCAAAAACGCTTAGCGAAATTGTCAATAATCCTCATGAATGGTTAGGAAGCAATGAAACCGTTGTCGTAGAAGGCTGGCTAACTACCACAATAAGTCCAACTTATGATGAAGGTTCTATTGGAGATGGACCTACATGGAATACGCGTAACACGGAATTGAACATTCACTTAAGTGGTTCAAGGGAAAAATTTCTAGAAGAGGGGTTAAGAGTTAGAGTTAGTGGAAAAGTGGTATGGGATGTTTCTTCGACTTCCATGGTTCTTGAAGTAGACACATTAGAACCTCTTGATTATTGGACAGTAAATGGAACTCCAACTTATGCTATTCCCCTTCCAGCTGAACTAAGTTGGTTTGATGGCCCTACTGCCTGGTTTTGGGATGCTTTAGGCGGTTCTAGAGTATATATCTCAGGCCATTTAAACATCACAGACAATGGAACCTATATTGAACAGGCGGGATCAAATAAGCGATTGTGTGTAGATTTAAATCCAGGATATGATGTATCTGAAATTCTTGAAGACGGAACTAACCGAACCAGCGACACATACACTTTTATTGGTAGACTATATCAAAAAAATGCTGCAGTGGATGGGGCGATTCAACTGTGTTTAGATAGCACAACACCAGATTTAGATGGAGATTTATTAAGTCATGAAGACGAATTAGAATTAGGAACAAATACATCAAATTCTGATTCTGATGGAGATGGTTTTAATGATGGTCAAGAAGTTTCTTATGGTACAAATCCATTGGCAATTGTCTCTGAATCAAATATTGAATCTAATTCAAATACTGATGCTGTAAATCCTAATTTAGATGATTCCACAGATGAATCTTCAAATATTTCAAATATTGAATCAGAAGGAATTGACTTGAAAATAATAATTGCATGGACAATTGGTTTTACAATCTGTAGTATTGTGTTTTTATTTGCAATCAATACTATGAATTCAAATCAAAAACCTATGGATAAAATCGAAGAAGAGTGAAGTGAAATTATGGATTATTGGTTATCATTAGCTTGGTTACTTGGTTCAATGTTCTTTGGAATTGGTTTAGGGTCAATGACTGGTTTGATTCCTGGTTTTCATGTTAACAATGTTGCTCTAATCTTACTTTCTTTAACACCTTCATTTTTAGCACTAGGCATTCCATTATTTGCTGTAGCATCAATAATTGTTGCTTGTGGTATTGTTCATACGTTTTTGAATTATATTCCTTCAGCATTAATTGGTGCACCGGATGCAGACCAAGCGCTAGCGCTATTGCCTGGGCATAGAATGTTGTTAGCCGGTGAAGCCACCAAAGGTGTTGCCTATTCTGCACGAGGAAGTCAAATGGGATTATTACTCACATTACCTCTATTAATTTTAATCAGAATTCTTTTTGGTCCTGAATTAGAACTATATGCGGAAATGAGAGATGCATTGCCTTGGATTTTACTAATTATCTCATTTTTCCTTTTGATTACAGAAACTACTCGTTTACCATGGCCATTATGGATTCAAAACCTAACTAGTGGATCTCTTGGAGATGATTCTAGAATTACTGGTTTTATTGTAGCTACTGCATATTTTGTTTTATGTGGCATGTATGGTTTTGCTGTTTTTTCATTACCAGCATACAGCCCCGTAGGAATGCCAAATGCCAGTCTATTACTTCCTTCATTAGCAGGTCTTTTTGGTATTGCAAATTTAATTGACATTTACTCCACAACTCAAGAATTACCGCCACAAAATGAAGATTGGGAAATGCCACCTCCTGGTCCCTTGTTAATGCCTTGTTTCCTTTCTAGCGTAGCTGGAACATTCATGGCAGTGCTGCCTGGAATGACTGCTGCTCAAGCTACTGTAATGGTAATGAGTGGAAGAAATGTTGCAGCGTGGGTAAAAGGAGAAGAAGGTTGGGGAATGGATTTTGAAAATCTGTCTATGCCTGAAATTAGTGATGATGATTTGATGGCAAGAGCTCTTGCAGCGGCTGACAGTGAAGAAATGCCTGTTGATGAAGTATTCAAAGAAAGAGACATGGAAATTATTGCTATCCTTTCAGCGGTAAACACCGCTGTTACTGTTAGTGTTCTTGGATTCTTATACGTAATTGGTCGTTCAAGAAGTGGGGCTACTTTGGCATTAAAACAAATGTATCCAATCGACACATGGATTGAATTAGAACCTACTGCTGATTTCCTACGTTTACTTGCGGTAACTGTAGCATCAGGGCTTATCGCCATCCCAATAATGTTTCAAGTAGGAAGAGGAGTTCTCAAGCTTCATGAAATTATTCCATTACAAACAATGTTGATGTCTGTAATCATTTTTGTCACCCTTTTAGTATGGTTTTCTACGGGTTGGATAGGCATAGGTGTGTTAATTGTTGGTACTGTAATGGGGCTTTTACCACCAAGGATAGGAATAAGAAGAAGTCATGGCATGGGTATAATCATCGTACCAATCATGATCTACACATTTATGCAAAAATACGGAGATCCTTTTGGTTTTATATGAAAAAATGGTGAAAAAATGAATAAGTTTCTTAGAATAATTATCCCTTTAACAATCTGCTTACTGATGTTTGGTAGTTCCTTTTCAACTCAAATTTTACAAGTACCTGATGAAAAAGATGCTCTTCAAGTTGATGCTCGTTCAACTGCATGTACATCAGATGTGTGCCTAAGTGAATTGTTGGTAAATGCACAAGGTGGAAGTGAAACCGGTGCTGTAAGTAGTGCTAATTGGGCTGGAGCAGAGTGGGTAGAATTATACAACAGCGGGCCTAATACTGTAGATTTAACCGATTGGAAATTAAGAGATAATATGAATCGTGACATGATTCTTGATACATCACGAATTGTATTCCCTCAGGGCGCATCTGATATGAATATACTCTCTGGAGAATACATGATTGTTGCTAGAAATGGAGATGGAGGCAGTTGTGGATTTTGCATGACAAATGATGGTTCTACCAACACCCGTTCAGCTTCTCTAATCGATCAAAATGGAATCTCAGTTCATGAAGCCACATGGAGTTATTATGTCTCCGAAGGAGTTACTTTAATTGAAAATCCTGCTGATTCCTTAGCAGATTGGGTTGAATCAAATCAATTAACGCCAGGAGCAAGTAATGGAAATGCAACAGTCCCTGAAACTGTTGTTTGTGAAGACATATGTGTTAACGAAGTATTGCCTAATCCGATAGGAAATGATACTCAAGATTGGCCAAATGGAGAATGGATTGAAATTTATAATAATGGTTCTACCCCTGTTAATTTATCTGGATGGGGCATGGCATTAGATAGCGGTGATTATACAAGCAATTTACTTGACTTTGCCAAAAACTTTGATTCAAATAATGAAGAGGATTGGATATTAGATCCTGATGAATATTTATTACTAGGGTTGGACGTTTCTGATTATTTTGGATTAAGAAACAATGCTGATGAATTGACAATAAGGCGTCCTAACGGTTCAGTTGCCCATACAGCAGAATGGTTTAGTGCACCATCAGGAATTAGTTTAGTTGCACCCTCCCAAGTAACATTGAATCAATTTTGGGTAAGGCCACCATACATGACGCCTGGTTGGGAAAATCCAACACAACTACAGGATTCTGTAAATGGAACAAGTGATTTGAAAATCAATGAAGTTTTAGCATATCCTGATTCTTCAAATGGAAATGAATATCCTAACGGTGAATGGATTGAATTAGTCAATGAAGGTGACTCACCTATCGACCTTACTGGTTGGAAAATAAGAAATGGCACTTGGAAAACAATGCACTTATCAGATTATATTGTAAACGGAGGAAACTCCATTACAGGAGAACTAGATGCTGGTAATTACATTCTCTTAGGAAATCATTCTAACTTCCTAATTCAAAATTACTATGAAGTTCTTTGGCTTATTGCTCCAGATGAATCTGTGGTTCAGGCTATTCATTGGAACACCTCATCAATGGGGTTAGGATTAATTGAAGATGTAAATGGAACAATAGAAGACCCTTGGATTTCATTTATGCCAACTCCTGGCGCACCTAATATTGAACCTCCTCCTGATTACGATGACAATGCAGAGTTTATTATTTCGAGAGTTTTTACTCAAGGAAATTCAAATAGTGGTTCCTGTGCAAGTTATGTTGAAATTACAAATTTTGGCGATTCTTCTTCAACATTACACGGATGGAAATTAAGTTTTAATGGTGAAAGAATTGATGGTTTTGATTCGGGAGTAGAAGGAAATGATGAGCTTATTTTTGCAGATATCTCAATTAATGCAGGCAATTCAATAATTATGGGAACTGGTAGTTCTGATGTCCAAGACTATTTATTGACAAATGGTGGAATTGAAGCATATTATTGGTACAATATAATCACAAACACAGATCAAGTAGATTCACCTGACAATGAAAAAACATGTATTACTCAGGAATCATTAATTTCTCTTGAAAATCCTAATTCAACTTACATTGATACTGTAGCATTACCAGATAGTAGCCCTCCAATTGAAGGTTGGAATGGTCCAGCTATAAACTTACCAAGTTCAATCTCTAATGAACCTACAATTGTTTTTGTTAGAGGAAATGGTTGTGAGAACTTAACCGATACAAATTCAAGTTCAGATTGGGAAACTAGCTGGAGTAAATTCGGCAGAAGTACACATTGTGATTTTGATTATCAAACACTTACAAATACAAAAATAATTCCAATGGTTGGTCCAAGTGATGGATTATATCAAATGGTTAATTGGATTAATGGTGCTCAATCAAGTTTACATATCCATATGTATGAATTTACAAGTTTACAACTGGCTAATTCTCTTGTAGATGCAGTAAACAGAGGAGTTGCCACCACATTAGTAATTGAAAAATATCCTTATTCAAGTTATGATTTGACTACAACAAGAGGAATTGTTTACGAATTAGACCAAGCAGGAGTTGAAGTGATTTGGTTTACAACTGGAACTGCCCAAGCACCTCAGCCATATGCTTACAATCATGCTAAAGCAGCAGTACGTGACGGTCAAGAAATTTGGCTGGGAAGTGGGAATTTCAAAGATTCAAGTTTCCCAAATAGGCAACAATGGGAGCTAAATGGAGAAACTATTCTTTGGGGTGAAGAAGGAAATAGGGAATGGGGTGTTTTTGTAAATTCATCGGATATGGCTGCTAAATTACTAAGTCGAATGGCTTGGGATGAAAACACAGCACACCCTCATGTTGAAGCATATGATTCTAGTGAACCACAGTACGATAAACCTGATTCATGGTCGGGATTACCAACTTCAAATTTACCAATGGACCCCCCACTATATTCTATTCCAGAATTTGAAGGAGATGTAGAAGCAAAATTAGTTTCCTGTCCTGATGATTGTGCAAACGCAATCATCTCTTCAATTGAAAATGCAAATTCGTCAATCTTGTTATCATTACAATATCTCGATTTAGATTGGTGGCATGGTTGGTCTGATGAATCAAATCCGTGGGGAGACAGTTTAGTTGTTGGTGCACTAGAAAGAGCAGCAGAAAGAGGGGTTTCAATTAGATTAATTATTAACGAATATTATGCTGATGAATCTCCTGAAGTACAACAAGCTACAAATTTATTTAATGAAGTCTGGAATCACACCTATGGTTATGATACTGCAGCCATAATGATGGCTGGAGGAGATGGAATTCTAAAACTCCACAATAAAGGAATGATTGTAGATTCGAATTCTGTATTGATTGGTTCAATGAATTGGGGTTCAAACTCACTATTACAAAACAGAGAATATGGTATTATGTTGAATCATCCTGATTTAGCTCAATATTACACAGAAAGTTGGATAGAAGACTGGGAACGATTAGATCTATGGACAGATACTGACGGAGATGGCCTACCTGACCATTGGGAAGTTGGTTATGGATTAAATAGGACTACATCCATCATTCCTGGAACTGCAATTACAGAGCATTCATATGACCCAGATTTAGATGGCTTGAATAATTTAGAAGAATACAACAATGGAGGAGATCCTCTTTCTCCTGATACAGACGGAGATTGTATTCCTGACCTACTAGAGTTGGCATTTGCCCAGTCAGAGGGAATTAGCGCAAGAAAAGCCATGTCTAATTCAGATGCCAATGGCAATGGCATTGATGATGGAAATGAAACTGAATGTGGAGAATCTTTGGATGATATAGACGTTGACACAACCACAGACACTGATGAAGATGGTGTTGTTGACATTAATGATTTGTGTGAAAATACTCCAAATGGTGTTTCAGTTAATATTGATGGTTGCCCACTTGACTCCGATGGTGATGGGATAAATGATTTCGATAACTCTGGCGAGCCCCTTGATTTATGTGATAATACTCCTCAAAATACAACTGTTGATTCTGACGGTTGTGTATTAATCTCTGAAGAAGATATAGATGATGATGGCGTTATTGATTCCGAAGACTCGTGTCTTAACACTCCACAAGATGCTGTTGTTGATTCTGATGGATGTAGTGATTCAGATAATGATGGAGTTATTGATACAATAGATGAATGTCCAGAAACTTTACCGGGGAGCACTGTAGGAAGTACAGGTTGTACCCCCTCCCAAGAAAAAACTAATGAAGAAGAGGATGAAGAAAATAGATTAGGCAATGGAGCTGCAGCTGATGATACTCAATCATTACTTCTTTTAGGATTAATGGCATTTGCCGCAGTAGCATTCGTAGGATCATTACTTGTTTTCTATTTGAATAGGCAAAATTCTACAAATGAAGTGTTTGCTGATTTGACAAATGATGTCGTAGATAGTGCTGCAAAAGGACTTGAAGAACCAGAGTTAAATGATTCTGGAGACCCTACATATGCATCTCCTGTATTGGATGCAGTTACTGGAAAAACAACAAGTGAAGATGAACATCGTAAAGCCGTATTTTCATCACCAGTGTTAAATGCTAATGACTCGCTAAAATATGATGAAAATGATGAATCAATTGACATGCCTGGTTGGACTAGAGATGTAATAGAAGCCTATCTTGCTCAAGGATGGACTATGGAACAACTAAAAGAATGGTATAATGAAAATGGTTGACCTTTTTTTCACGACAAGTTCATGAAATAAAAAGGTAAGGAACTGTCAATGGCCCGCGAACTAGTGGAATTAAATCTTCATGATTTTGAGGACAACAAAGAGAGTTTTATTGAAAGCATGGGTAATGCATTGGAAGATATTGGGTTCTTTGCACTTAAAGGACACGGAATTGATTTAAATTTACTATCTGAATGTTACAATAATTCTCAAGAGTTTTTTAATT
>Ga0066849_10001141_pt1 | contig 10797 bp, 21 predicted proteins | sample ETNtaG_9_FD_65492 | JGI IMG/M metagenome (GOLD analysis project Ga0066849, IMG submission 65492) | Marine microbial and viral communities from oxygen minimum zone, Eastern Pacific Ocean - ETNP201406SV69 | ecosystem: Environmental > Aquatic > Marine > Oceanic | place: Pacific Ocean: Eastern... | reverse complement strand
AATGGGCCCCATAATTCAATAACTTTACGTTTTTTATCGTACCACATGTACGATAACTCGAGGTAACGCGTTAACCAATAAAACTTTTTACCGTTCTTGCCGATAAACTTGAAAATATCATCCTCATTATAAGCAGATACGTCAAACTGACTGTAATGAGCACTTGGTGGGTTGTACGGAGCCATGGTCCTTTTGGTTTGTCTTACTGTTATTAAGCGTCTCTTGTTTAAGCCTAATATGTTTTTGTGTGTAGATTCCTTTTTTAGCTTTCTTGTCGTTCTTAGTGACACGAGTCTTAAAGGGATCTTTCATATATTACTTTTTATTTTTTTTATTAGAAGACTTAGGTATACTATATCTGCTATTTGGCATCAAAAAAAGTCCTCTTTGTAACTTTGCCATGGATTTAATAAAGTTGAGAGAAGAAGTTGTTTTGTTTTGTTTCTTCACGGTCTTATTATTTGATATTTTAGACGTTGCGGTCGATTTGGCGGTACTACTACTATTTTGTCTCGAATTTTTTGACATTTATATTAGCCTGTTATTTTTTATTGCGTAAAAAACTGTTAACCATACGATTTATATTCTCTATGGTAGGACTCTTTTTTGGTGAAGGAATCTTTTTTGGTGAAGGAATCTTTTTTGGCGAAGGAATCTTTTTTGGCGAAGGACTCTTTTTTGGACTTTTTAATTTACGATTAGGGCTCGAATGTGTACTAGACGCATTGATTACATTGGCGAAACGTAACGATTTTTTTGGTGAATTAAACGGAAATTTTGCATTTATGATCCCTTGTATATTTACATTATTTAATTTACTTGGTTTAGGTCCAGAACTAGAATCTGTATTTTTCATTGGTGTATTAAACGGATAATGAGTCCTATTCCAGCGATTATGTGCGAGTTTCGCATATAATTCTACAGCACCCGTTTTTCTATTTAATTCTGAAAGTTGATGTTGTATACGAATAAATTGTGTTTTATACTTTTCCCTGGTATCATCGCGTTTGGCTCTGTTAATTTGTTGCTGTTTAGCGATCGATCTTTTATAAAGTTTGTCAACCAATTTTAAATGTTTAATTTGCGTATCCGGAACCCGCATTTTATAATATACACCTATTTTTTATTTTATTATTCCTTCTCTAAAAAAGTATACTGATAATATAAATATGATAACGATCAAATCGTTATTTATATTATTAGGGTTTGGTTTTTTAATCAGTAACAAATCTGAATCTACAATGGACGATTTTAGGGGTCGAGATAAAATACCGTCCACACTACGTATCCACCCAAATAATGAAGACTAATATAAATTAATAATTTTCTAAACCATAATGTTTAAATAGTTTTTGACTTGAAGTTTCATTAAATTCTCTTAACATGGCATTAATATTTCTTTCTTTTTTATTCTTCTTAGCTTTTTCTGTAATTTTCTTGGCTCTAAATTCCGCAAAATGAAGACTTTTTGAAATTTTATTATTTTCTGTATTCGTACTTTTTTCGTTATTAGTTTTTTTAATTTTATTCGTTCTATTCGTAGTATTCTTATTATACTGTTTCACCTTTTCTAGGTTTTCACCTTTTTTATCCGCCCACGTTACGGTTCGTTTCGGCTTTTTAGACTTTTTAGGCGTTACGAGTTTAACAGATTGACCCGGTTTTAATTTCTTTTTAGAAGGGGATTCTAGACTTTTTTTCTTTCTACTAAAAGGAAAAGCCATATCTAGTATACCCTGAGATTTTACTTACCAGCGCACATGCTGCAATAATTTTCGGTTTTCAAAGAAACCTTGCTACTTACTTTCTGTTGTATTCTGTATTTAACATCCACATCGTAAGTGTATACGATCATCGCTAAGAAAAGTATTCCTAAAAATACGTATGTATTATCCATTTTTATATAATACACACATTAAAATTCAGAAATGAGACTAACAGTTGATCCAGAATCAGAATCAGAATCACTTAAATATGGTTCGTATTCCGTATCAGACAGATCTACAGTTGCATACATACCGTTTTTCAATTGTTCGAATAAACCCGTATCAGATAAACACGTTGTATCATAAAATCCCGAAATGGATTCCCTTGGTACAGTATCCAATTCGTCGTTAAATTTCCAAGTTTCGTATCCGTAATATTCTAGTGTAGATATTTGAAGTTCGGTACCCAAATCTTTTATTATTCTAGCTATACACTTCATTCCATCGTCGTATTCAATATCAACAATCTGTCGTTCCATAGATTTTTCTTTATTAAAGTTTTTATTCTTAAAGTATATTAATATGAGAGAAGTTCTTAAAAATCGGGTTATAGGCGAAAAAGATGCAGTTATGTTTGATATCGACGATACACTCATTTTTACATCGGGTAAAGCAAATGTAGAAATGATTCAATTATTATATTATGCAAGAAATCTAGGGTATAAAATTGTTATAATAACAGCTAGGCCTACTAACGAAATAACCGCTAAAATTACGAAAATGCAATTATGGAAATACAAAATACCCTACGACTTTCTTTACATAACACCCGCTGAAAATAAAGGTAATGTAAAAGTTCAAACCGGGTTAAATTATATATTATCAGTAGGTGATCAAGAAACTGATCTCACACACACGCTACACGCAATAAAAATTCATATCAATTAGGATTTCCATCTTCTATTACACGTATGACACGTAATAAAAACGGTCATAGGTTCATCTGCACTACGTGTTTGCATTTGATAGAATGTAGTCTTATACCCTCTACATTTAGCACACTTGAATAAACCTTTATAATCTTTATCGTGCATGTAGTTAGCAGCGTGTAATTTCTTCATTTCTATATCAGCTATATATTCAGACATTTTTGCACATGGACCATCGGGCCATAACCCTTGGGGAGACAAATTAATAACAGAACCAGTTTTTAATTCACCCCCTAAAATACGATCCTTGAGATTAGACGAATTTTTTAAATTATACATAATACTCAAAAACTTATGCTTGTATCTCTGTACATGATTACGGTTATTTTCAGCAGGTATATCACCGAGCTCCTTACTTCTTCTATACGCCCAATTAAACGTATGTATTTCAAGGTTTTTGACGATGTTATGGTCGAGTTCTAAACCCATAACATCAGCATATTTTTCCCTTGCATATTCTCGAGATAACATTATTTATTAATTAAATTGTAGAATTTAATATCTACTTAGGTGAGGCATTTTAGTCTTTTTACATTCACTAAACGATTCAGGGGAACATTTTTTAAAAGGATCAGCAACACGTTTCGAATTTATAGTATCGCCATATGGTTTATCGAGAAATACTCTATACATTTCTGTACGATCGAGTATTATGTACACTATCATGAGCGCTATAAATAAAGTAAAGAACTTGTTCATTTATTAAAAGACAACTTTTTTTATTCACCTAGAATAGATGACCCGGGTTGTTTTAATAAACGAAAGGCGTAACGATATACATGAAATAAATATTGATATATCACCAAGTAAAAATGAAATATTCAAAATACTAAAAGGTAAAGCAAGCTTCTTGGGACAATGGCCTGATGAACAAGTTGTTATAGTTAAATGCGAACCCGAAGACGCAATACAAGAATTAAACCTGAACCAAAATAGATTACCTCGACCTTTCACAAACATGATTGTTTTTGGAAGAATAATACTCATACGTATGGACGAAGACGCAGAACCACAAAATTTTACACTAAAAGAATATCACAAAATGACACAATTAACACGACCAAGAACACGATCATCTTCTAATCTAATTAGCAGACCCTTGAGTAGGAATATGAGCTATTCCTCGCAAGACAGCTTGGGAATACTTCATACACAATTGGAAATGTGATTGTGCCCATTCCATTGGGTTCGACATTTTAATACCAAACGGGTTATTATTTACACTTGACATGAAATCAACAACACCATATTTTCCCGGATCTGATGCTTTACTCATGGAAATATCTATTTCTTTTAACCACAAAACGTGTTCTTTATTAGAAGGATCAAACTCTTTTACAAAGGACATTTATGTTATATATTCACACATTCTTTAACCTTGTATCTAACCTTGATTTATAATACAAATCGTTCACTTCACCGTCTATTTTCTGTCCAGTTATAGAAATTCGCAATAAGTCGTCCTTATATTCAAAACAGTGGCAATAAAAATAAGAAACACCCGTTCCACTTGACATCTCATCGAGTTGACTCTTTACCTTTTGTTCAATGAAAATATATTCCCTTATATTTTCAGGTGTTCTTTTCTTAGTATCCTTCATGGGATTTATACGCGAATTAGGTTTATCCATATTCATATCTGGCCATACACCGTAATATGAACGGTATTTACTCATATATTCCGCACATTTATTAGCAACACTTTTTTTACTAAAACAAATTATACGGGGTTTACTATCTGGATCTGTTATAGTAGTATAACCACTACACCCTGTAATACCTATAAACTGGAATTTCATAATATATATCAACATTAAATCCTTATACTTCATCCAAGGACCTACTTGGTTCTGTAGTCAAGTTAAGTGATTTATCCAACTGTTTTATCGACAAATCCATATTGTGTTTAGTCATTGCTATACCTGCATCTAAACCACCTGTGCTTGTTATTTCATGTATCCATTGCCTCATTAACCCATCTCTATTCGTCATTATTCTATTTGCAAGCTCGGGTTTCCCTGCATCATACAGAGCTTCTATAAAAGGATCGCCTGAACTGGGTTTATTCTCGTTTGCAAAATCAATTAACCAGTTAAATTCAAGTTTCATGAGCGATGGATCCGTCTCATAAACTTGACCTATTGTGTATTGTACAGATCTAAATGTAAAATATTTAACCAACATCGTATTAACATCTTCAAAAGTCTGGTCAGAATATGCATAATTAGGACCTTTTTCACATCTAGTAATTATTGTTTTTCTATTACCCACCTTTTTAATGGATAAACCCGTTTTAAAGGTATTTAACTTAATACAACCCACCATATAATTATTTTAGAAAAAAAAACCTTAAGTTATTTTAACCCATGAATTTCCCCAAAACACAGGGTCAATGTAAATATATGCGGGTATTACAATCACATAAACCTATTATAGTAGCAACAGGGCCTGCAGGAACGGGTAAAACCATGTTTGCATGCCAACTCGCGACTGAAAATTTAATGAATAGAGAAATCAATCGATTAGTATTAACACGTCCAATTGTTGGTGCAGACGAAGATATGGGATACCTTCCAGGTGAAATGGAAAGAAAAATGGAACCATGGACAAGACCGATGATGGACGTATTCGAAAACTATTTAACACGGGGACAACTTGAACATCACGTACATATAGAACCACTAGGTTTCATGCGTGGGAGAACATTTGATAACGCATATATAATTGCAGATGAAATGCAAAATAGTACACCTAATCAAATGAAAATGCTATTAACGAGACTTGGTAAAAATACGAAACTAGTTATAACGGGTGATTTAAAACAAAGTGATCTTGGTGATAATAGTGGTCTCTCAGATCTTGTAAACAGAATAGACGGCTTAACCCTAAATTATATCGAACATGTCACCATGGAAAATGATGACATCTTGCGACACCCTGCTGTTGCTGAAATAATTAAAATATACTAAGATTTAGATACACTCTTCTTTAATTTTTTTATTCTATTCTGAACTTCTTTTACTTTTTTTTCATATTCTACAAATTCATCTTTATATAAATCTGCCCAATCTTTCATTTGTTTGAGTACCTTTTTATTATGAGAATACCATACTATTACCTCTTTACTCATCTTATCACAGGTTGTATATTCATCCATAACGGATTTGGAACAATCCCGGCCCATCTGACAATATTTTAGAATATCTTCGAGCTCAGCCATGTTATCTGTATTAAATGTACTAAGCCCATCAATATGTTCTAATTCTTTCTCGAGCATTACTTTATCATGATATTATTTTTTGACTATTATACAATTCCTCTGCTTCTTTTATTCTATAATCTAAATCTGTAGAAGGCCATTGAATGATAAAATCACCTTCTTTCCACTGTCCATCGTGCCCTAATATATCTTTATAATGAGGCCTGTCCTTAAGAAGTGGTATGTTCTTATAATCGTATGAATTGAAAACACGTTGGGGTAATACTTTAATAACTCTACCCCATAAAGTACCACCCGCTTTTACACCTTGTTCTGTTAAATGCGTACCAATACACAAATCTTGAATGAGCTGATTTTCAAATAAATACCATTCGCGATAAAGTGGTAACCCAGCTATTATAGTATCAATAAAAGCCTTACCTATAGGTGAATTTTTTATAAACATATTACCACAATTAATACCATTACAATCTGCTGATATTATAACGTGAACGTTTGCATCTTTGGTACATTCATTTACAATATCTTCCAATTTAATCGTCATGTTAGTTATCATAACATCAGTTTCAGAAGAAAACACCCATTCTACATTTGGATCTTTAAGAGCTTCTTTTACAGCATAAATTTTACTCCACCCAATAGGTACGTGATCTTTTGGTATAGGAGGGTTGCCAGCTCTCATTGGTTTACCAACTAACGATTCTGCACCATCCTCGTAATGTTTCAATACATACCCATGGCGTTCACAATATAATTTTCTATTTTTATGAACTGTCCAATGAGCTAAAGGTTTATATTTTTGGTCGTTAACTGATACAACAACATACATTTTATAAAAATGTGATTTAGTCTTTATATTGTTATTAAAGAAATAGCTCGACATATTTTTACTAAAATGCATATTATCACTTCAAACGGAAATAAAATAGAACTGAACGAAGACGATGAAAAAATCAAAGAGTATCTTTATAATAATAAACATTGTGCACAAATTATTGTAAACCAAATCAATAATCAACGTATTTACGACCAATATTTAAGTAATAAAAAAGACCTTGTTATATTAGATATAGGTGCTAATATAGGTTTATTTACATTGTACGCAAAAGATTCAGCGTCTAAAATTATTTCTGTAGAACCAACAGAATCACATCATTATATATTTGAAAAATTAACAGGAGATTACGATAATATCGAACTTTCTAAAGTAGCTCTTTCAGATAATGATGGTCCTATTACATTTTACATATGCGAAGATAATTTAACAATGAACTCTCTAGTTAATAAAAAAAGCAAATCTGTCGAAGTTCAGGGTTTATGTTTTGAAAGTCTCTTAAAAAAACACGATTTATCACACGTTGATTTTTGTAAAATCGATATCGAAGGTTCTGAAATGATTGCCATAACTGAAGAAAAATTAAAACCAGTTTTTGATAAAATTGATCGAATTTTCATAGAAGTACATGCAACCATACCAACGTATACACATGATTATGAATGGCAAGAAGATATTATCGTAAACCGAAGAAAACTCCAAGAAATCTGTCATAATGTAGGATACAAAACAGAAGTTTTACCAGGTATGTATAAAGATACTTTTTACGCGTATAAAGATTAAACAAAATATTAAATAAAATGGATAAACGCGTTATTGAAATAGTATATAAAAATCATATTGGACATCTAGGAAGTTGTTTAACCGCTCTTCCAATTTTAGATCACATTTATAAAAATAAAAAAGAAAATGATATAGTTATATTAAGTTCCGGACATGCCGGTATAGCATTATACACAGTTCTAGAAAATTACGAAGGTAAAAATGCGGACGAATTATACGAAAAACACGGCGTACATCCAAACAGAGATACAGATAACGGTATTCATGTATCTACGGGTTCCCTCGGTTCAGGAATAACTATAGGTGTTGGATATGCAGTTGCAGATAAAAACAGGGATGTACATATAGTTATATCAGATGGAGAATGTGCAGAAGGTTCTGTTTGGGAATCATTGTCATATATACATAGAAATACTTTAACAAACTGTAAAGTTTACGTTAATGTTAATGGTTATTCCGCATACGATGCGGTAAATAAATTTTACTTATGGATTAGATTGAAAATATTTAACTGGAGAACACAGGTATGGTTTACAAAAAACCCCAATTTTAATTTTTTAAAAGGATTACAAGCACATTACCACGTAATATCAAAGGAGGATAAAGATAAAATGATTAATAAATATAATCAATAATGCGAAGAGATTTTGCGAAAATTTTGTATGATTTAATGAAAGCCGATAAAAGAATTTATTTAATCACGGCAGATCTTGGATACGGCGTATTAAATGATATACGTAATGATTTCCCAGATAGATCCACAAATGTAGGTTCTTGTGAATTTTTAATGGTAGGTATGGCAATTGGATTAGCACAATCTGGATACATACCAATATGCTATTCAATAACACCATTTTTATTGTATAGACCTTTTGAATTAATAAGAAATTATCTAAACAAAGAACAAACGTGTGTTAAATTGGTTGGTTCGGGTAGAGACGATGATTATTCACACGACGGGTTTTCCCATTGGGCCGGAGACGACGTGTTAATAATGTCATGTTTCAAAAATATTGAAATATTTAAACCAAAAAACTTAACAAATGACATTGTTTTTGATTTTATTTATAACGAAAAACCATCATATATTAACTTAGTAAGGTAAACATTAAAGAATACCTGTTTTCTTCACATATATAAGATTCACCAAGTTCAGTTTGATCCGAAATTTCATACGTCGCATCAAATTTCTTAGCCCAATCAGATAACTTTAATTTTTCTGGGTATACTAAATTACATTCTTTATCTTTTCTGTATCCCATAACATATTCAAAAACTACACGAGACACTTCTTTTATATCTACAAAATCAAAATATTTATCCTTGTCGATTACGATGTGTCCATTTTGTTTACATATAGTTTTAAACCTATCTCTGTTATGAGGATCGGGTTCACCGGAACCATAACACCCCCATACACGTAAACTATAAACATCTTCAATTTGTAAAATACGTTTATCTATTATCCATTTTGAAAGACCATACGGATCTGTAGGTGGATTACCTCTAAGAGCCGCACCACTCGAAAAATAAATAATTTTACCCTTAAAAACACGCACTACGTTTTCAAACATAAGAATGTTATTATGAGTAACATTACCATCCTCATTATTTAACATACTTCCACCTTCAACTGCACAATGTACAATTACATCAAATACATTCTTTTTAAAAAATGTTTCTACCGATTTTTGATCTAATAAATCCACTTCTTCACGTGTAATTGGAGTCCATTTATAATGGTTTAAAAAATATCTACCCATAAAACCATTTGGACCTAAAACACCTACTTTCATTTTATTTATATTTTATTTATTCTTTTAACTACTTAAAGTATTAAAATGTTAAAAATATAATGACAAATATTCTAGTCACGGGAGGATGCGGATTTATAGCATCCAATTTTTTAAATATTATGAAAGAAAAGTATCCACAATACAATTTTATAAATTTAGATAAAATCGATTACTGTTCAAACGAATTAAACGTTAAACCAGGTACAGCTACCTTAGTTAAAGGTGATATACGAGATCAAGACCTAATAACATATTTAATAAAACAATATGATTTTGAAACAGTTTTTCATTTTGCCGCTAAAAGTCATGTCGATAACTCATTTGAAGATCCAAAAGACTTTACGCTAAATAACACATACGGAACACACGCCCTTCTCGAAACATTCAGAAAAAATAAGCCGAATATTGAATTTATACATTTTAGTACGGATGAAGTGTATGGAGAATCAACGACTAATATACCATTTTCAGAAAAAACAGGTGTTTTAAAACCAACAAATCCATACGCTGCATCTAAAGCTGCTGCAGAAATGATAGTTCAATCGTATATAGATTCGTATAAAATGAATATAAAAACAATACGTTCGAATAACGTGTATGGACCCAACCAATACCCCGAGAAACTTATACCAAAATTCAAAAAACTTTTAAAAGAAAATAACAAATGTACTATACATGGAACTAAAAGCGCTCACGTCAAACGATCGTTTATGCATGTAGAAGACGTTGTTAATGCAGTTGATATAGTATGGAATCACGGAAAATCTGGTGAAATATATAATATTGCATCCGACGACGAATTATCTGTTATGGAAGTCACTCAACTCATTATAAAAAATATTAAAAAAACAGAAAATTATAGTGAATGGATAACATATGTAGATGATAGACCATTTAATGATAGTCGGTATTATATATCTTCAGAAAAACTCAAATCAATAGGGTGGGAACAAAAGAAAACAATAAAAGACTTAATTGATTTTTTAAATGATTAAAGAATATACTCAATTAAAATATACATGATTATTTCCTACGCAATATGTGTATGTAATGAATCGAAAGACCTTTTTTCACTCATTTCTTTCTTATTAAAAGTCAAAGACGATAAAGATGAAATTAATATTTTAGTAGATACCGCACACGTATCACATTCAGTTAAAAATGTTTTACACCATTTTGACACAAAAATAACAACGTGTGAGAGAGAATTTGACGGTAATTTTTCAGATCATAGAAATTTCCACATAACACAATGTTCGGGTGATTATATATTCATGATTGACCCGGACGAAATGCCTAAAGAGTTTTTAATACAAAATTTAAAAAGGCTCATAAAAGATCTCGATGGAGAACTTATCATGGTTCCTAGAATAAATATACAACCAGGTTTTACACAAGAGTGGTTAAATAAACACAAATTTCATACAAACGAACTCGATTGGATAAACTGGCCAGATTACCAAGGACG
>Ga0066849_10001139_pt1 | contig 10813 bp, 12 predicted proteins | sample ETNtaG_9_FD_65492 | JGI IMG/M metagenome (GOLD analysis project Ga0066849, IMG submission 65492) | Marine microbial and viral communities from oxygen minimum zone, Eastern Pacific Ocean - ETNP201406SV69 | ecosystem: Environmental > Aquatic > Marine > Oceanic | place: Pacific Ocean: Eastern... | reverse complement strand
AGGTGTCCGAGTGGTTTAAGGAGCACGCTTGGAAAGCGTGTATACGTTAATAGCGTATCGAGGGTTCGAATCCCTCTCTCTCCGCCACTATAAAATATGGCCACCATAGAGAACTTTGAGCATTTGTTAAGTATCGACCGAGACTCAATTTGGCATCCCTACAGTGCGATGCAATCAAGTTTACCGGTCTACCACGTTGTCTCGGCTGAAGGCGTACGTTTAAAGCTGTCGAATGGAAAACAGTTGGTCGATGGCATGTCATCCTGGTGGTGTGCGATACACGGCTATAATCATCCCGAGATAAACAAGGCGCTTGAACTTCAGCTAAAACAAGCAGCTCATGTTATGTTCGGTGGGCTTACTCATACTCCTGCAATAAAACTGACAGAAAAATTACTTTCTATTGTCCCAGGTAATTTTGATGCCGTGTTTTATTCGGACTCGGGTTCGGTCGCTGTTGAGGTTGCAATGAAAATGGCAATTCAATACTGGCATGCAAAAGGCAAACCGGTACGCCAAAACTTTGTTTCGTTACGGTCCGGTTATCATGGCGATACATTTGGTGCGATGTCTGTTTGTGACCCCGTGACCGGCATGCACAGTTTATTTTCTAAATCTATTGCTAAACAATTTTTTATTGAACAACCGAATTCTCGATTTGGGGAATCATGTAATTCAGCTGATGTTGCAGAACTTGCGCAAATCCTGGAAAAGGATTCACAGCATATCGCAGCACTAATTATAGAACCGATTGTACAAGGTGCGGGTGGTATGTGGTTTTATTCTGCTGATTATTTAAAGGAGGTTAATCAACTATGCAAAGAATTCGATATTCTTTTAATTTTTGATGAAATCGCAACTGGTTTTGGCAGAACTGGAAAATTATTTGCCTGCGAGCATGCAAAAGTTACCCCCGATATTATGTGTATTGGTAAAGCACTAACGGGAGGTTATTTATCATTAGCAGCAACGCTTACCACAAATGATATTCACGAGGTGATTGATGGTAGCGAGCCCGGGGTCTTTATGCATGGCCCCACATTCATGGCAAATCCATTAGCTTGTAGCGCCGCTTTAGCCAGCACTAATTTATTACTTCAATCTCCCTGGCAGGAAGCTATTTCACGAATTGAAAAGGGTTTAGAAAATGGATTAATGCCCTGCAAAGAGATGAGTCATGTTGCCGATGTTCGTGTGCTTGGCGCAATCGGCGTTGTTGAATTAAAAAATGAAGTAGACATGCAAAAAGTAATTCCGGAATTTATTAAGAGAGGTGTTTGGGTTAGACCTTTTGGAAAATTAGTTTACTTAATGCCACCCTATATTATTAATAATGATGATTTGAGTTTATTAACAGCAGCTTTAGTTGAGGTCGTTAGCGGCGTTTAATAATTAATTAGATAAAAGTTTCTCGAGTACCTTTTCGTAAATATTCGATAAGGTATCAAGGTCCTCAACTTTCACGCATTCATTGATTTTATGTATTGTTTCATTAACAACCCCGAGTTCAATTGTTTGCGCACCGGTTGGTGCGATAAAACGTCCATCTGAAGTACCACCCCCGGTTGAGTGTATTGTATCAATACCGATAGTTTCTTTTATTGCAGCTGTTGCGGTATCTATTAGTGAGCCGGAATCTGTTAAGAAAGGGGCGCCCGATAATTTCCATTCAAGACTGTAATCTAAATTATGTTTTTGTAATAAATTTTCAACTTTGTTTTCTATTTCATCCTGAGATATTTCAGTTGAAAACCGAAAATTGAATAATACATTCAGCGCATCAGGGATAACGTTATCAGCGCCAGTACCCGCGTTAATATTTGAAATCTGAAACGACGTTGGTGGAAAAGAATCGTTTCCCTGGTCCCACTCAATCGATGTTAATTCACTTAGAAACTGAGCTGCCTCATGTATAGGGTTTTTTGCTTTCTCGGGGTAGGCAACATGTCCCTGAACCCCATTTATTTTTAGTATGCCATTTAAAGAACCACGGCGACCAATTCGAATGACATCAGCCAGTTGTTTATCGCTCGATGGTTCTGCCAAAACACAGTAATCAATTTTTATTTTTTTCTCGTTCAGGTAATCAATTACCTTACGTGTCCCATTAATGGATGGGCCTTCCTCATCGCTTGTGATTAAAAGCGCAATTGTTCCGTTATGGTTTGGATTTTTTTGTACATATCGTTCTGCAGCTGTCACCATTGCGGCGATGCCGCTTTTCATATCCGCAGCACCGCGACCGTAGAGATATCCCTCTTTAATTTCTGCCTTAAATGGGTCTGTATTCCATTTCTCAATGGGGCCGACAGGTACCGTATCAGTATGACCTGCAAAAACAAATAGTGGTTCTGAATTGCCATGTGTTACCCAGAGATTATCAACATCATCAAAACGCAGATGCTCAGCACTAAAACCATTTTTATTAAGTCGTTCCGCGATTAACTTTTGACAACCATTATCATCTGGTGTCAGCGTCTTCCTATTTATAAGTTCTGTTGTTAATTTAAGTGTATCTGACATCTAATTAACCTTATGCAGTTTCATCTGGTGATTGCGCTTTGATGCTCAGCGCATGTATTTCTGTTTGCATCATATTTTCTAGTGCAGAGTAAACCAAGCGATGTCTCGCCAGGGTTGCAAGCCCATTAAATTTTTCGGAAACAATTTGGACTCGAAAATGTCCGGCACCACCATGCCCTGAGTGACCGGCATGTAAATGTGAATCATCAATGATTTCAAGTTGAGCTGGATTCAGACTTTCTTCCAAGTAGTCGCGAATCAAATCAACGCGGTTTGGTTCAGACACTAGGGAAGACCCGCTTAAATGGTTTAACAATAACTTTCTCATATACACCAGCTGCAATATACGGATCCGCATCTGCCCATGACTGCGCTTCCTCTAATGAATTAAATTCAGCCACGATAAGACTACCACTAAAACCGGCAGGGCCAGGGTCTTCACCATCAATGTTGGGATGAGGCCCCGCGATCAAAAGTCGTCCCTCATCTTCTAAGGTCTTGAGTCTTGCAATATGCTCAGCTCTGACACTTAATCTTTTTTCAAGACTACCTTCAACATCCTGACTTATTATTGCGTAGAACATAATTATTCTTTTTCCTCTTTAACATCTTCTATATATCGTGACATGTACATCGCTTGCGCAACGGCAAATATAAGTGTTAAACCCAAAAGACCATAGACCTTAAAATTTACCCAAAATTCAGTACTAAAATTATAGGCTACATAAAGATTGGCAGTTCCAGAGAAAATAAAAAACACAACCCAACCTAAATTTAATTTAGTCCATATTTTGTCCGGGACAGAAATTGCGTGGTCCATCATTCTTCGAATGATTGGTTTTTTACCAATAAATTGACTTCCAAGAAAAACAAGTGCAAACACCCAGTTAACCGCAGTCGGTTTCCATTTAATAAAGCGTATATCTTTTAATAGCAGTGTTGCTCCACCCAATATAATTGTTAAAAGTAAGGTTATTACATGCATTTTTTCAAATTTACGGGTTTTTAACCAATAAACGAAAATTTGTATCGCGGATGCAATAATCAAAACTTGTATAGCCAGGTAGATGCCTTGCTCCCTATCTTCTGGGTAGTAGAAGGCGATTAAAAACGCAACCAATGGAAAAAAATCAAATAGGAATTTCATGAATTTATACTTAAATAATTAGGTGTATTCGATATCATAGCCTAAATTTATCTTAATCGACATTTCAAAGTGCGCTACCGCAGAATAAGGGATATATAAAATCCCTATTTTTTCGGTAGTTTTCGGTGATTTCTTCAGAAGAAAATTCTTTTACGGTAGAAGAGTCGGGGTATAATGAGTTCGATAATTGCTCTCCATACTAAAAAATAGCGACCACGGGAGGTTGTTGATTGTCTATAGGCGGTAAACAGCGGGTGTTGTCGGGTATGCGTCCGACGGGCCAACTTCATTTAGGTCATTATCACGGCGTACTTAAAAATTGGCTTGAACTCCAACAGGAATATGAATGCTTTTTCTTTGTTGCGGATTGGCATGCGTTAACAACAGAGTACGAAGACCCATCTATCATTGAAAAAAGTGTTTGGGATATGGTAATTGACTGGCTTGCTGTTGGTGTTAATCCAGGTTCGGCCAAATTATTTATTCAGTCGCGCGTGCCCGAACACGCGGAACTACATTTACTATTATCAATGTGTACACCAGTTAGTTGGCTAGAAAGAGTGCCAAGTTATAAAGACCAGCAAGAGAAACTATCAGACAAAGACCTTACAACTTATGGATTTTTAGGTTATCCATTACTGCAAACTGCCGATATTATTATTTATAAGGCTGGTTTTGTTCCGGTAGGCGAAGACCAGGTTTCACACGTTGAATTAGCTCGAGAAGTAGTAAGGCGATTTAATCATATTTACGGGCGCGAGAGAGATTTTGAGAAGAACATAGAAGCAGCACTAAAAAAAATAGGAAAAAAAACAGCACGACTTTATGATGAATTACGTCGTCAGTATCAAGAGCAGGGCGATGTCTCCTCGCTAGAAAAGGCAAGAGAACTACTCGCCTCACAACAAAATATTAGTATTGGTGACAGCGAACGCTTATCTGGTTATCTTGATGGTTCGGGCAAGGCAATTTTTCCAGAACCACAGGCTTTATTAACGCCAGCTTCAAAGATGATGGGCTTGGATGGTCAGAAAATGTCAAAATCCTATGGCAACACTATTTCATTAAGAGAAAATCCTAGTGTTGTAGAGGATAAGGTTAAGACAATGCCAACTGACCCGGCGAGAATCAGATTAGCCGATCCGGGAAATCCAGAAAAATGTCCAGTTTGGAATCTCCACCAGGTTTATTCTGATGATTCTCTTAAAAAGTGGGTGGTTGAAGGTTGCACAAATGCTAAGATTGGTTGCCTTGACTGTAAGAAGCCGCTTATCGATGCTGTATTGAAGGAGCAAGAACCAATACGCGAGCGCGCTAATGAATATCTGAATGATCCGGAGACAGTGCGCGGTATTATTGCAGAGGGATGTGATGCAGCTAGGGATATTGCAAAAGAAACGTTAGATGATGTTCGTGAAGCCATGGGGTTGAGTTATTCTTAGGAAAAATTTTAATAATGACCGAAGAAATCGAAACAAAAGAAACACAACAACGTGAGATGCCATTCGCCCTGATTCAAGGTGCGCCATTAACAGACCTACCAAAAGATTTATATATACCGCCAGATGCGCTAGAGGTATTCCTTGAGGCATTTGAGGGTCCGCTGGATTTGTTGCTTTACTTAATTAAGAAACAGAACATCGATATTCTCGATATTCCAATAGCAAGAGTTACAGAACAATATATGTCCTACATTGAGTTGATGGAAATTCTTGAACTCGAACTTGCCGGGGAGTATTTATTAATGGCAGCTATGTTGGCCGAGATTAAATCAAGAATGTTACTACCCAGACATACCGAGGATGAGGATGAAGAAGACCCGAGAGCTGAATTAATTCGACGTTTACAGGAGTATGAACGATATAAAGAAGCAGCGGAGAAGCTGGATAAATTACCACGCTATGAAAGAGACATATTCTCGACTGTTGCTGAATTTCCGGGACGTAAAACAAATCATAAACCACCTGATGTGGCAATGGAGACGATACTTAAGGTTTTTTCAGAAGTTATAGCACGTGCCGAGATGTTTTCAAATCATATGATACAACGGGAAGCGTTGTCAGTGCGCGAACGCATGAGTATTGTTTTGGAGAAAATTAATACTGAAACATTTATCGATTTTAAAGATTTATTTACTGTAGAAGAAGGACGTGCGGGCGCGATTGTTTCGCTATTAGCGATACTTCAACTTATGAAGGATTCACTCATTCAGTTAGTACAGAATGAACCTAACGGACCAATTTATGTTAAGGCGGCATCATGAGTGAGAAAAAAATTAAAAATATTATTGAGGCAGCTTTAATGGTTTCAACACAACCGTTAAGTGTTAAACGTTTAATAAATTTGTTTGAAGAAGATAAAACATTACAACCAAATCGCGATAACATTAAAAAAGCAATTATTGATTTGCAAAAAGATTTTGAAGGTCGCGGCGTAAACTTAATTGAGGTGGCTAGTGGTTTCCGATTTCAGGCAGATGATGAATATGCTGATTGGGTAAATCATTTGTTTGATGAACGTCCACCCCGTTATTCGAGGGCTTTATTGGAAACACTTTCAATTATTGCTTACCGTCAGCCGATTACCCGCAGTGAAATTGAAGATATACGCGGTGTGGGTGTGAGCGGAACAATTACAAAAACACTATTAGAACGCGAATGGATTAAGGTGGTTGGTCACCGTGATGTGCCAGGCAGACCTGAGCTATTGGCCACAACGAAATTATTCCTTGATTATTTTAATCTTAAAAAATTATCAGATTTACCTCCGCTTGAGGATATTAAAGATTTTGATTCAATCAATCCGGATCTATTTGAGGCGCTAGAAAAAGAGTTAGGTAAGGACAACAATCAAACAGATGATGGTGATACTATATCGGTAATTGATTCAGAAGAAACAACCACCACTGAAGATGTTGATGATGATGATGTGGCTGAAAGCGCAAAAGTAATCCCCTTCTCAAATTAAATTCACGTAAGTATTTTTATTATGGCTGATCGTATTCATAAGGTTCTTGCTAATGCTGGTCATGGTTCAAGACGCGAGATTGAAACGTTAATACGTAATGGCAAAATTAGTGTTAACGGGAAGTTAGCAACGATAGGACAAAACATTGAACCGAAAGACCGCATCACTATAAATTCACGCTCGATTCGATTAAATTTTCAAGATAAAAAAAAACCGAAGGTACTTGCTTATTACAAACAGGCAGGAGAGGTATGTACTCGTCGAGATGAGAAGGGGCGTGATACTGTTTTTAGAAATTTACCTCACCTTAGAAATAGTCGCTGGATAAATATTGGCCGACTTGATTTAAATACAATGGGATTATTGTTATTTACTACTGATGGTGAATTAGCAAACAAACTCATGCATCCATCCGGCCAAATTGAACGCGAATATGCGGTACGCGTTTTAGGTCAAATTACAAAAGAAAACATCCGCGCCTTATTGGATGGTGTTAAATTAGAAGATGGTGTTGCTAGATTTACAGATATTGTTGATTCAGGTGGGACGGGCGCGAATCATTGGTATCATGTTGTGGTGATGGAGGGGCGAAATAAGGAGGTACGTCGTTTATGGGAATCTCAAGGTGCACAGGTGACACGTTTAATCAGAACGCGTTTTGGTTCCTACATTCTACCTAGAAAAAAGAAGGCGGGTCAGTTTTGGTCTCTTGATGATAAGGAAATTAAATTACTTCAAGATAGTATTTTATCTTAATGGATTACCGGTCGATTTTACTCGAAATTTATCAACGACTTTATCAGTGCTACGGCCCACAGCACTGGTGGCCAGCAGACTCACCATTTGAGGTAATGGTAGGCGCTATACTTACTCAAAATACATCCTGGACTAATGTCGAGAAAGCAATTAATAATCTCAAGGACGCAAATGCATTAAATGTTCACACATTAATTGAATTACCAGAAGAGAATTTAGCAAAATTAATCAGGCCTTCTGGATATTTTAATATTAAGTCAAAGCGTCTTAAGCATTTTGTGCATTGGTTTGAAACAGAGGGTCGATTTAATGGGTTAAAAGGATTAGACGACCAAACATTACGAAATCGATTGCTTGAAGTTCATGGTATCGGACCCGAGACAGCCGATGATATTTTACTCTATGCATTTGAGAGACCAGTTTTTGTTATCGATAGTTACACACGTCGTTTACTTAAAGCATTTAATTTAATTTCTGAGGATGAGCCCTACGAGACACTCCGCCAGTTTTTTGAAACATCACTAAAACCGGATGTGAATATTTTTAAGGAGTATCATGCTTTAATCGTAAGACATGCAAAAGAAAAATGCACCGAAGAAAAGAGCTGCCTTCATTGTATAGTTGAATCACCGCTATGATTTTATGGTTAAAATTAATGATTATATTGATTTCATTGTTTCCTCTCTGTAACCTTTGCCGCGTTTGATAATATTGCACATAAACTATGACTAACCGAAAAATATTGGTTGCAGCAAATTGGAAGATGAATGGTTCACTTGAAAGTGTTCGTGTTCTTTGCGGGGCTTTGACCGAGGGTATTTCAAATGAAACGCTAGCAGAGGTTACGGTTTGCCCCTCGTTTGTCTTTTTACCTGAGTTGTCGGAAAAATTTAATGGCACTGACATCAAACTAGGCGCACAGAATGTATCGCATCAAGAGGAGGGCGCCTATACCGGAGAAGTTTCCGCATCCATGCTTGTTGATTATGGCTGTGAATATGTGATTGTTGGTCACTCAGAGCGAAGAATGCACTATCATGAAACCGATGCACGCGTCGCTGAGAAATTTTGTGCTACACAGTTAAAGGGAATGACACCAATTTTATGTGTGGGCGAATTACTTGAGGAGCGAGAATCAGATAACACAGAGACCGTAATTGCGCGGCAACTCGACGCTGTAGTTGACAGAGTTGGTATTGATGCGTTTAGTAATGCTGTGATTGCATACGAACCGGTTTGGGCAATAGGGACCGGTCAGACGGCAACGCCGGACCAGGCGCAACAAGTGCACCGATTTATCAGGTTGCGTTTAGCAAAGCATAACAAAACGATAGCTGATAGTATTAGGATACTTTATGGGGGTAGCGTCAAAGCAGACAATGCGACCCAACTATTTACTATGAAGGATATTGATGGCGGGTTAATTGGTGGCGCATCACTTGTTGCGGAAGATTTTTTAAGTATTTGTCATGCGGTGAGGAAATAAAAGAAATGGAATCAATTTTTACATTACTATTTGTTCTACAAGTCATTGTTGCTGTTGCGTTGATTGGCTTTGTGCTGATTCAGCATGGCAAGGGTGCAGATGCCGGCGCTGCATTTGGTAGCGGGTCATCATCTACTGTTTTCGGAAGTCAGGGTTCGACAAGTTTTTTAACTAAATTGACGGCATTTTTAGCGGTAATATTTTTAGCTAATAGTTTGTTGCTTGCCTATCTCGCAAGCCAGAAACTCAAAGATGTTCCTACGAGTTTGTTAGATACATCCGCCGCTATTGAAGAGCAACAAGCGGTAACAGAAGAAGTTGTTCCAAACATAGAAGTTGGCGACGAACATGAAGAACATGACCAGAGTATCCCAGATTTACCCGTCGAGTAATGCGATAGCGTATCAATTTTCTTGTATGTATTGCTGATATTTTTTAAATTGCCGATGTGGTGGAATTGGTAGACACGCTATCTTGAGGGGGTAGTGCCTTAGGGCGTGCCGGTTCGACTCCGGCCATCGGCACCAAATAAAAAAAATAAATTATTGATTTATATAGTTTATTTTAATTCAATAAATATCAGACATTGAGTTATAATTATCTCATTCAAATAATAAAAAAATTCTAGGGATATAACCCACTTGAACCAATTTAAAAGAATATTTCTGTTTTGTATAAGCAGTTTGTTAGTTATTGCTAGCAATCTAGGGCGCGCTGATGATATTGAAATTTATTTCAGTCCAGACAGCGTGACCAGTAGTGCAGATGTTATCCGTCCGAATGTTTTATTCATTCTTGATACCTCAGGCAGTATGGATACCCCCACATCATCCGGTCAGTCTCGTATGGATGATTTAAAGGATGCCATGGAAACGGTTCTTGAAAACTTGGAAGATGTGAATGTTGGTTTGATGCGGTTTAAGTTTACCAATGGTGGGTCTGTGATTTATCCGATGTCGAATATTGATGGCAGAGCTTCCGATGTGGTTGGATTTTCAGGGAACTCACTTGTCTCTGAGATTGTAAATACTGCTTTTATTGAAAAGGATGATGATGATGGGGAAGAAATTATTACGACAGGAGCAGGTCCTGCCGTAGGTAGTGTCACGCTTAGTGATACGACACTGGATGCCTTTGATTTTGGTGGTACGCAATCGGTTGTCGGTAGCGTAACAGAATTTCCAATTGTGACAGCAGCAGATGACGGGATGGAGGAGACAAACCCCGGTGATTGCGCAGCTTTTTTTGCAGGTAGTTTTAATGCTGGTCTATCACCAGTTATGTGGACCGGTGATGCTATCCGTAATGGTAGTCAAAGGAATGGTATTTTTATTCACAAATGCACGTTAGTTGGTCTGCGTTTTGCAGGAATTACCATACCCAATGGCACTACAATTGCGAATGCCTTTATTAAATTAAGAGCCCGCGTTAGAAAAACCAACGCAACGACAACTACGATTGTTGGTCAGGCTATAGGTGATGCTCCACAAATGGCAGGATTCGAAACCCTAAACCCTGACATATCAACCCGCCCTCAAACAACTGCAAATGTGGAGTGGAGCGGAGTACCGGTTGCTAATGCCGGCACAGATTTTCAAACACCTGATATAAAAGAAATCGTTCAGGAGATTGTTAACCGCCCAGACTGGGGAGCTGGAAATGCAATGTTTTTTAGATTTCAAAATGGTGCTGCAGCACCAGTTTTGGGTGCTGGATGTTGTGGGGTTCAGGGCTCCAACACCAGAGGGGCAACCAATGGTTCAAATAGAAATTTTCGGGCTCGGGAAGAGGGAGCCAATTCGGCGAGATTGGTCGTTGAGACAGCTGGTAGTGGCACAGCTGTTGCAGGTCAGGATCAAATGATTGCGCTTCGCTTTGCCGATCTCAAAATTCCACAAGGCGCAACGTTAACCGAGGCCAAATTAGTACTCACC
>Ga0066849_10001138_pt1 | contig 10814 bp, 10 predicted proteins | sample ETNtaG_9_FD_65492 | JGI IMG/M metagenome (GOLD analysis project Ga0066849, IMG submission 65492) | Marine microbial and viral communities from oxygen minimum zone, Eastern Pacific Ocean - ETNP201406SV69 | ecosystem: Environmental > Aquatic > Marine > Oceanic | place: Pacific Ocean: Eastern... | reverse complement strand
TAATTCTGAATCTTTTGAGATAACAATTAAACCACCATTTTTATTATCTAAAATTAATTTACTTGAGTCAACTAAAATATTTATCAAATTAGTCCATTTATTCTTTATTTGACTAAAAAAAAAAGGAGAAAAAACATCAAAAATTTTCTGATCTCTTATATAATTAGTTTTACCTAAAAAAAGTAAAAATCTTCTTATTTCCTTCTGGAAAAGAATTAATACTGCCAAAACACCAACTCCCATGAATTGGCCTAATATATTAGTTAATAACTCCATTTCAGAAGCCCTAACAATCAAATAAAAAAAATATAAAATAAGAAATCCAATAAAAATTCTAATTGCAACACTACCTCTTAGTAGTCTATAGATATTGTACAATAATAAGCTAACAAGAAAAATGTCAATTATATCAATTAACCTTAACTCTAAGAAACCTATATTAAAATTATATATCATTTTATTAATCTTATGTGTTCTTTTACATCATGTACCCTAATAATTTCAGCTCCATTTTCAATTGCTATCTTATTTAATTCTAGGGTGCCTTCTAAGGAATTTTCGATTCCATATTTTTTTTTAACAAATGATTTCCTAGAAAGACCAACAAGAATAGGTAAATCAAAGACATTGAAAGAATTTAAATTTCTTAAAATTTCAAAATTTTGATCAAAATCTTTTGCAAACCCAAACCCGGGATCTAATATAATATCATTTATACCTAATGAGTTTAGCTTGTTAATTTTTTTTCTAAAATAATGTATTAAATCTAATATTAAATCCTCGTAATTAGCTTTAGTCATCATATCTTTCGGTGTACCTTTAAGATGCATGAGAATATAGGGACAATTATATTTAGATATAACATCAAACATTTTTTTATCATAGTTTCCTCCAGATACGTCATTTATAATATCTATCCCCTCTTCTAATGATCTTCTAGCTACTTCGGACCTAAATGTATCTACAGAAAATAAAATATCTTTAAATCTATTTGAGCATTCTTTAATTATTCCATTTACCCTTTGCCATTCTTCTTCAATTGAGATACTTTCCGAACCAGGCCTAGTAGAGCAACCTCCAATATCAATCATAGAAGCACCATCATTAATCATACCCTCAACCCTACTTATTGCACTATCTAAAGAATTATATTTTCCTCCATCATAAAATGAATCTGGAGTCATATTTAAGATACCCATTACCTGAGGTTTATCATACTCAAATAAATAACCATTAATATTAAATGATTTTTTGCTAGATAATTGATTTATATTTAATGACGATTTCATATTTTTGAAAAAATTAATAATAATTTGGAAACATCAACAATAAATGATTATAAAAAAGTAATTAATATCTGTAAAGATATCTATTTAAAAAAATCTGAAGATTATGGTTCTGCATGGAGAATACTTAGAACTCCATCTCTTACAGACCAAATTTTCATTAAAGCTCAGAGAATAAGGTCAATTCAAGAAAAAAAGAAGATGAAAGTACAAGAAAAAATTGAAAATGAATTTATAGGTATAATTAATTATTGCATAATGGCAATTATTCAGATGGAATATAAGAGCAAGGAAATAGAAATTAAAATCGAAAAACTTGAAAAATTATATGATAAATATACTATTGAGGTAATGGAATTACTTTCAAATAAAAATCATGACTATGATGAAGCATGGAAAGAGATGAGGATTAGCTCAATGACAGATATTATTTTAATGAAACTTTACAGAACTAAACAAATTGAAAGTAATAATGGGAAAACTTTAATATCTGAAGGTATTAAAGCAAATTATCAAGACATTGTTAATTATTCAATTTTTTGCCTAATAAAACTTTTAATTTATAATAAATGAGAATCTTATATACTTTATCAAGATATTTTGTGGGAACATTATTCATATTTTCAGGTGCAATTAAAATAAATGATCCCGTTGGAACTCAAATAAAACTCCAAGAATACTTTGAAGTTTTTAGTTCAGACTTCCATCCATTTTTTGAAATGTTTGTTCCATTTACCTTAATTCTTTCTGTTATTTTATGTAGCATGGAGATAATAATAGGAGTAGCCTTATTAATGAATTACAAGATGAAACTTGTTAAAAGAGTGACACTTAATCTAATAATTTTCTTTACCTTTCTAACTTTCTATTCAGCATATTTTAATAAAGTCACAGACTGTGGTTGCTTTGGTGATGCCATAAAATTAACTCCTTGGGAGTCTTTCTACAAAGACATAATTCTTCTGTTTTTTTCTTTAATTATTTATTTTCTACATTCAAAATTAAAAAACCAAGTTGGCTTCTTTTATATAAAAATATTTGATGATAAAAACTTCAGAAATGGAGTTATAATCTTCTTAACTACAGTTTGTCTAATAGTAAGTTACACTGCAATTAATTTTCTTCCCTTTATTGATTTTAGATCATATAAAATTGGTAATTACATTCCTAATATGATGCAACCTAGTGAAGAACTTAAATATAGTTATATCATGGAAAAGGATGGCAGAACTTATGAATTTGAGAATTACCCACTAGATAACACTTTTATATTTAAGGAGATAAAGTTGTTAAACCCAGAGGCAGAACCAAAAATTACTGATTATAGCCTATGGAATAATGATGGGGATTTTACTAATGAAAGCTTTAGAGGAAATAAATTATTAATAATAATTCATAATGTAAACAAAATGGGTATTTCTGATAAGAATTTAAATAAATTTATAAATAAAATTAAAATTTTAGAAAACGGAATCAACTATTGGGTAGAGACAATAATTGTAACTTCAAGTGATGAAAAGTCTATAAAAGATTTTAATCAAAGATTTGATATAAACCTAAGAACAGTGTACGGAGATGCTACTGTATTGAAAACTATTATTAGATCTAATCCTGGTTTTTTTCTCATGAGAAATGGTGTGGTAAGAGGAAAATGGCATTTTAATAGCTTCCCTGAACCAAAGGAAATTTTGAAAGGGGTAAATATATCTTTATAGATGAAGAAATTTATTATTGTTGGTATGCCTGGATCTGGAAAATCTACAATGGCTAAATACTTGTGCAGTCAAACATCTTTAACCTTTTATGATCTAGATAAAGAAATTGAAAATAACGAAGGAAAAAAAATTAAAGAAATATTTAGAGATAAAGGTGAAAATTATTTCAGAAAAGTTGAGTCTATTGTACTAAAAAAAATAATCAAGGAAAAAGAAAATTTTATTCTAGCCACAGGAGGAGGCACCCCATGTTTTAATGATAACATGAAAATTATAAATAAATATGGGATATCTATATTCTTAAATACATCGATAGATGTTTTAGAAGAAAGAATTAGCAGAAATAAAAAAAGACCTTTATTTAATAATTCGATTAATCTTAAAACAGATCTGATTAATTTATTAGAAAAAAGAAATTCTTTTTTTAGTTCATCTAATTATATAATTGAAAATAATAACCGAGAAAAAACCTTATCTGTTATTAATTCTTATTCCTAAAGTAATTATCACAGCCCTATTTTTTGTAGAGAAATTAGCAATAGGCTCATTGAATGGTATTGGATAAGAAGATAATCTAGAATCTGAATTAAAACTTGTATAGGCAATATCTAAATTTATACCTTTTGATAAATACCCTATACCTAAACTTTTCTTTATTTTCTCATTGTTTATACTACCAGAAATTCTGTTTGGATCCGATAAATAATTATAACCAGCTCTTAAATAGAACTTTTCCAATCGAGCTTCAATACCAAATCTATAATTAATTGCTAGAGACTTATAAATATTGATTATCTCTTGATTATCAGGATAATGATTAAAATCATAAGATTGTATTCTTGCAGAAGAATAATTAATAAAATCAATATCAGCAGATATAAAACCATATTTCTTAATAAAATATGAAGATGCAATAGTAAACTTTGATGGAGAAGAGAAGTTATATTGTGATACACTTAAAGCGGTACCTGAAATAGAATTTCCAAGGATAGTATCTTCTGGTTGAAAATAATAATCAAAATAATTTGTCTCAATTTCACTATCTAACTCTTCTTTTAAAAGATATTTTGTCTTTGACTCATAATTTAATCCAATATTAAGTTCATTTATTGGTTTAAAAATTATTCCAATAGATGTTGACACCCCATTACCTTTTATCTTAAAAATATCTTTCAAGTTTATGAAATCAAGAATTCCTTCAAATTCCCATGCACCATCATCATTTAAAATTTCATATTGACTCTCATAAAACACTCTTGTTTGTTCGTAATTGATAAAATAAATACTTGTTCCAAAACCAAGGAAAATTTTATCATTGATATTAGTTCCAGCAGATAATGAAAACTTATTTATACCTCCATCATTAATTATCCTTTCTTCTTGTAATGGAAATCCTCCCACAAAAGAAAAGTAGGAACCTGGAAGATCTAAATCTGGATTAATTAAATAATGGTCATAAGCTTCCTGAAGAAGACCAATTCCTTGAATAGGCTCTGAATTTGAGATCTGAGATAGAGGAACACCTTGAGCATCATAAAGAAAATAATCAATTATAGAATTGTTATCATTATATCCCCTGTAATACCTATCATTTGTAAAATCTTTAATACGAATATATGATATCCCGATATTTAATTTTGAACAATCTGGACATTCACTAACACCTGGACTAAAATAACCTGATCTATTTTTTACAGGCAATAATATGGATATATTATTAATCTGTTGAAAAGATTTTTCAGAAGATGATGACTCTCCAATAAATAAAGAAGTATTATTTATTTTATTAGAATTATAACCTAATGAAAAAACTTTTTTATTAAAAAAACCTAATCCTGCTGGATTTAATGAAATTGAACTTATATCTCCTCCAAGGGAATAAGAAGCACCACCAATTGCTTGAACTCTAGCTGAGCCCCCATTAAAAAAATGGCTAAATTTAAGAACATCCTTATAATAACCATAAGATTGCTGCTGAGAGAATAAATCACTATGTATAAATATAAATAATGCGAAAAATAAAGTTAATGGAAACTTAATATGCTTATTTGACAAGAAAATAAGATTTAATTATTACCTCGAGAAGATCCGCCACTACTTCCGCCACTTACGGTAGTACCGCTTGATCCTCCACTTGATCCTCCTGAGAAACCACTACTTGAACTACTATTTCCACTATAGTTACTTGAAGAATTACTACTTCTTGATCCTATTCCTGATGAAGTGTTTTTGTTAGAGCTGTAAGATGAAAATACACCAGACCTATTGCTACCATAATTTGATGGTGAAGAGTAAGAAGCTCTTCTTCCACTATCATTACTGTCATAAACAGAAACATTATTGTTTCTATTTGATCTTAATGAATTGAAAGTGTCATTTAGTGCATTAACTCTAGAGTTGAAATCTCTATCTTGATTCATAGATCTCCTATTAGAATTTTGTACAGCAGAGTTACTTCGTAATGATCTTGTTACGTAATTATTTTGATTAGATGATCTGCCCCTAAAATATGCATTTTGAGTTTGATCCATGGGATCTATGGGATCATTAGTACCTCTTTGAATATTTTTATTAGTAATTCCAGATTCTCTCCTGCCTAAATATCTATCTGCAGGCAGAATATTCCCTAAATTTTCTCCATTAAATGCTGACCCCCTACCTGATCTTGGACCTTTAACAACAGGTTCACTATTTTCATTATTTGAATAACCATTTGTATAGTGATGATAATTTGAAATGGTAGTTTGTAAACCTCCACCTGTTCCATTTGAAGTCCATATCCATGCTGGAGTATTAGCATTTAAACCATTGCAGCCATAAGTTGAGAAACTTGGATGATGAATATTCCACAAAGAAGGTGACATCATTGGATAATAAGAACTTAAGTATGGGTTTGAAAAAAACATCATCGGATCGTATGCGGCAAGATTTCTAATACCATGCAAAGATCTAGGCATCCACCTATAATTATATAAAGAAAATAGGTTATTACTAAACGGTGAGTAATAAGGATCATAAAAACTATAGTAATTAGGCTGAACCCTATTAAACAAAATTAATGTATTAAAATCAAGAAAATTTTTGTTAAAATAAGAGCTTCTAAACAATTCATCACGATTAAATTTTAATGAGCCTAAATTATTTATTTTTACATCTCTATTATTCTTGACTGAAGAGTTGTTGGTTTTGTATTTATTAATGACTACTGAACTAATCTTGTTATCAATATTTATCTCAGAAGAACCTGATCTATATTTAGATAATATAACATTAGCCGGAGTTATTTTCTTGACTTTTTTTATATTTCTATCCTTACTTGTAAAATACATGTCATCTATCTCCTGAGCAAGGATATACCCTGGGACAGATAAAAAGATTAAAATAACTGCTAATATCTTTCTCATAATAAATCAATATTTCATTTAAAATACACCTTTAAATTACATAATTCTAACGTAAAAAAATAATTTTATTGTTTTTTATAGTTATCATTTAGAGTTAAGATTGTATAAATTTTTATAAAATGAGCAAAGGATTACCAAAGAGATTGGACGATTTTTCAGGTTGGTATAATGAATTAGTGAAAAAAGCTGATTTAGCAGAAAACTCATCAGTTAGAGGATGCATGGTAATTAAACCATATGGTTTTTCATTATGGGAGAAAATGCAATCAAAATTAGATACAATGTTTAAAGAAACAGGTCATCAAAATGCATATTTTCCGTTATTTATTCCAAAATCTTACTTAAGTAAAGAAGCTGATCACGTAGAGGGATTTGCTAAGGAGTGTGCAGTAGTGACACATTATAGACTTAAATCAGATGAAAATGGTAAAGGTGTAATTGTAGATCCAGATGCAAAACTAGAGGAAGAATTAATAGTGAGGCCAACTTCTGAAACAGTTATTTGGAATACCTATAAAAATTGGATTCAATCATATAGAGACCTACCTGTTTTGGTTAACCAATGGGCAAATGTTGTAAGATGGGAAATGAGAACTAGACTTTTTTTAAGAACTTCTGAGTTTTTATGGCAAGAAGGACATACTGCACATGAAAATCAAAATGAAGCTGAAGAAGAAACTCTAAAAATATTAAATATATATTCACAATTTTTAGAAGAAACAATGGCAATTCCTGTGTTAAAAGGTTTAAAATCAGAAAATGAAAAGTTTGCTGGTGCAGTAGAGACATATTGCGTTGAAGCACTTATGCAAGATGGAAAAGCTCTTCAAGCAGGAACATCTCACTTCCTAGGTCAAAATTTTGCTAAGGCATTTGATGTCCAGTTCGCAACATCAGAAGGGAAAAAAGAATTTGTTTGGGGTACATCATGGGGAGTGTCTACTAGACTAGTTGGTGCTCTGATAATGACTCATTCAGATGATAAAGGTTTAGTCATACCACCAAACTTAGCTCCTATTCAAGTAGTTTTAATTCCAATATTTAATTCAGATGAAGAATATAAATCTGTCACTGAAAAAATAAAGTTTGTAGCTGATAAATTGAAATTGAGCAACGTATCTGTAAAAATAGATGACAGAAAAAACCATAAGCCTGGATGGAAATTTTCAGAATATGAATTAAAAGGGATTCCTGTCAGAATAGTTATAGGCCCAAAAGATTTAGAAAATAATACTGTAGAAGTAGCTAGAAGAGATAATTTATCTAAAGAAATCATTGACATAAAAAAGATAGATTCATTAATCCCAAAACTGCTAAATGAAATACAAAATAATTTATTCAATAAAGCAAAGAAATTCAGAGATAAAAACACTCATCATGTTAAAGACTATAATGAGTTTAAAAAAATAATTCAAGATAAAGGTGGGTTTATCTATGCACATTGGGACGGGTCAACAGAAACAGAAAATATTATAAAAAAAGAAACTAAAGCTACAATAAGATGTATACCCATAGATAATGAAAGTAGTACTGGAAAATGTATCGTAACTGGAAAAGAATCAAAGGGACTAGTTGTTTTTGGAAAAGCATATTAAATTCATATGGAAATATTTATTCTAGGTTTATTATTAGTTATAGGTATTATATTAATTCTAATAGAAATACTTTTTATACCAGGAACTACTGTATTTGGTATTTTAGGGATTATAGCAATTTTTTCATCTGATTATCTAAGTTTTACATATTTTGGTTCAGATACTGCGATTATATATTCAGTAATAAATGCAATCTTAACTTTAGTAGTTATAATTTATGCTCTGAAATCAGATACATGGAAGAAAATTGCATTAAACAAAGTACACCTTGAACGTGTCAATAAAAATAAATATGATGAACTTAAGGAAGGAGAAATTGGAGTCTCAAGTTCATCTTTAAAGCCATATGGGAAGGCAGTTTTTGGTGGCAAAACTTATGAGGTTAAATCCCTAGAAAATTTCATAGAAGAGAATAAAAAAATAAAAATAATTAATATCTTACAGGATAAAATTTTAGTTAAAACTTCTAAATAAATTATGGTACTAACTGCTCTATTGATTGTTGGAATATCTGTTTTAGTATTTATCTTCTTATACTTTGTACCAGTTAATCTATGGATAACTGCTCAGTTTTCAGGTGTGAGGATTGGTTTATTGGAACTAGTTTTCATGAGAGTTAGAAGGGTACCTCCTTCTGTTGTTGTAAATTCTTTAATTACTGCGACTAAAGCAGGATTAGTAATTAAAGATGATATTGACTCTTCTGGAAGGGCATTAAATGGACCAGACTTAGAAACCCACTTCCTTGCAGGTGGTAATATTCCTCAAGTAATTACTGCATTAATATCAGCAGAAAAAGCAAATATGGAACTAACATTTAAACAAGCTACAGCTATTGACTTAGCTGGTAGAGATGTATTTGAAGCTGTTACTATGTCAGTTACCCCTAAAGTTATTAACACGCCAAGTGTAGCTGCAGTGGCAGCTGACGGCATCCAACTAATAGCAAAGGCTAGAGTTACTGTAAGAGCTAATATTTCTCAACTAGTAGGTGGCGCTGGGGAAGAAACAATACTAGCTAGAGTAGGAGAAGGTATAGTGTCTTCTATTGGCTCATCGAGAACACATAAAGAAGTTCTTGAAAATCCTGATAAGATCTCTAAACTCGTATTAGGAAGAGGTCTAGACGCTGGAACTGCTTATGAAATTTTATCTATTGATATAGCAGATATAGACATTGGAAAAAATATTGGTGCAATTTTACAAACTGACCAGGCAGAAGCTGATTTAAAAGTAGCTGAAGCTAAAGCTGAAGAGAGAAGAGCAATGGCTGTTGCTGCTGAGCAAGAGATGATTGCAAAAGCGCAAGATGCAAGAGCAAAAGTAATTTTAGCTGAAGCTGAAGTGCCTAAGGCTATGGCAGATGCCTTCAAAAAAGGAAACTTAGGTATCTTAGACTATTATAAATTTCAAAACATACAAGCAGATACAGAGATGAGAGAAAGTATTGCTGATAATAAACCAAAAAGCACAGGAAAATCTAATAAGAATAAGCCTAGTGAATAATAATGTAATTATTTAGTGAGGAGTTGTTCATAAAATCCTCCAATCTTTTTTGATTTGTCAACAAAATGGATTTCTAGTATCCAATCCCTTTTATTTCCCTTCTTATCAGGATTCCGCATGTTTACATGATTATCAGGATGGATGTAATTTGTTTTATCTTCCCCACCTAATTTTTCGTGAGGGAAATGACCTATTAAATGACCTGCTATTTCACCACCAAACTGCCATCCATACTTTTTAGCACAATCAAAAGCATAAGTATATAGATCGGCACCAGTAATTATATCTTTAGAATTAAAATATTTAGCACAATCTTTCCATCCAAGTGAAATATCAGATTTGAGTTTAAGCTTATAGATATCATCTCCTAAGACAAATGTTCTTCCAAAATCTGCCTCCCACTCATCAAATATTGGGCCGAAATCAATAAAAACAATATCGTCTTCATTAATAATTAGGTTTTCTGGGTTCTCTTTGTAGGGCTTAAGTGTGTTCTCTCCAGCTCTTACTATCCTTTTGTGCCAGTACTTTTTAATACCGTACATCTCATAGGCAAGATCAAAAATTTCCTTATTTAATTCATTCTCAAACTTACCAGGTAATATTAAATTTCTAATCTCAATTTCAGCAAACAACTCACTAGCCTTATTTTCAGCTTCAATTAAATTTAAAATTGGGTCTTTCATAATTACATTCAATATAAAAAAAAAAGCCTCTAATTAAAGAGGCTTTTTAAAAATAAAAGTCTGGCAACGACCTACTCTCCCACCTGTTATAGTAGTACCATCGGCGCTAATGGGCTTAACTTCTCTGTTCGAAATGGGAAGAGGTGGACCCCAATGCTATAGTCACCATAAAATCTTAATATCGTAACATGTTGCGAATAATGTAGAATTTATAATTAAAACAGTTATGTGAGGAAGTTACGGGTAATTAGTACTGCTCAGCTTTGACATTTCTGTCTTTACACCTACAGCCTATCAACGTCCTAGTCTTGAACGTCCCTTAAAAGAAGCCTCATCTTGAGGTGAGCTTCGCACTTAGATGCTTTCAGTGCTTATCTCTTCCAAACGTAGCTACCCGGCGGTGCAGTTGGCACTACAACCGGTACACTAGAGGTTTGTCCAACTCGGTCCTCTCGTACTAGAGTCAGGTCCTCTCAAGCTTCTAACGATCACAACAGATAGGGACCGAACTGTCTCACGACGTTCTGAACCCAGCTCGCGTGCCACTTTAATGGGCGAACAGCCCAACCCTTGGGACCTTCTCCAGCCCCAGGATGTGACGAGCCGACATCGAGGTGCCAAA
>Ga0066849_10001135_pt1 | contig 10817 bp, 10 predicted proteins | sample ETNtaG_9_FD_65492 | JGI IMG/M metagenome (GOLD analysis project Ga0066849, IMG submission 65492) | Marine microbial and viral communities from oxygen minimum zone, Eastern Pacific Ocean - ETNP201406SV69 | ecosystem: Environmental > Aquatic > Marine > Oceanic | place: Pacific Ocean: Eastern... | reverse complement strand
ACTATCTGAAAAAATAATTTCAGTATTAGATGATAAATTATGGTTAGAAAGTGCTAGTGAAAAAGCAATTGAATTTTCTCAAAATACTTTTAGTAAAACTAGTATGATTGACAGATTATTGGAACTTTATCAAATGTCTTTAGATTAATTAAAGAACAAAACGCTCTCTTCTTTTTTGAGTTCTAGAGGCCGCCCTTTTAAAATTTACAATGAGACTTTCATCCTCTGTTTCACCTACAGTTCGATATACAGATATTTTTTCTTTATATTCTCCCTTATTATTTGAAAAACCACAATTAAAACCCACTTTTTGCTTTTCATCAAACGGATAATTATTATTAATTAAATAATTATATAATACGGATTTATAATTTGAATTTTTTAATTCTGGTTTTAACCAAAGAAATTCCTGAACTACTTGAGTGTCTAAAAACGGATATCTACCTTCTATCCCATGTGCCCCACTTACATATTCTTCTTTCATCAGATAAGCTCTTTGAGTATTATCATAGAAATTTTTCCAAGGGAAAACCGTTTCTAAATCTTCAGGAAATTTACCACCAATTGTACTGTGACGGAAATGTTTGATACCTTCAAATCCATAATCGCTAAAAATCTCATCAGCACCACTCCCAGAAAGGTAAATTAGTTGCCCTTCATTTTTTCCTTGATTACAAATATATGCCATTCCAATAGCACCATTGTCATTGGTAAGCACTTGTCCTGATTTCCGATATTCAATTGCTTGTTCTAATCTAGGAATTCTGGAAACTAACTTATCTCTATAGTTTCTTAACCTTTGAACTTCTGCACAATCAATAAACCATGATTTTTCATTGTACCAACCTAAATCCTCATTTAATAATTTGAGAGGATATTCTAGTTTTGTATTTAATTCTTCTATTTCTACAAGAACATCATCTAACCAATCTTTCTCTCCATTATCTATACGCATAAGGTATTCTTCACAATTATTTTTTAGTCTATTCCTAGCTCCTAAAAATTCTTCTTGTTTTAGATGAATCAATCTCGGATCTGCAGTTCTTTCTAATCTTGCATTAATAGTATCTTCTTTTTCGGAACCAACTATACTATATGCAGCAAAATCAACGTCTTGTTTTTCTAATTCACATGCAATTGCACCACTATCATATCCCGAAGAAAGCCCGATAAAAATACCGTGTTTAATATTTTGAGTACGCTTTTTAATGGCGTTTGTAAATGCTTTTTCCCAGTCATCATAATTCTCTTTATGTTGTTTCAAATCAAATGTATACACGTTTTTACGTTCGATTTTCTCTAATGTTGAAAGTTTGAAAACATATGTACTATTTGCTTCTATTTGTATAGGGTTTTCAAACCCTAATCTATCTAAACAAGATTGATAAGATGCTAATCCAAAGTCACCATCTTCTTTTGCAAACCAAAGAGGTTTAATGGAAAAGACATCAGTGGAAAACATAAGTAAATCTTTTGAAAAGTCAATAACTATTACAGCATATTCTCCATCCAAATAAGTCATCATTTCAGTACCATATTTTTCATATAATCCCAATAAACATTCTCCATCAGAGCTATAATCTCCAAAATCTCTGTAATTATAGATTTCTCCATTGAATAATGCGACTTTAGATTCATCTTCACTTACAAATGGCTGAATTGTTACAGGCCCAGTCATTGAAAGCAAGGTATGTACAAAGTGTATTCCTTTAACTTCAATATGATTTGTTGCATCTGGCCCCCTATGTTTTAAAAACTCAATAATATGGGGTAAATTCTCAATTCCTCGAGATGTCGCAATAATTCCACACATGTCCTACGTAATAGGCCCAAAACGCCTTTATTTATTTGTCCATCTGTATAATTAAGGGTCGAACTGATAACATAAACCTCATACGCGCATTGTGGGTAAACAGGAATTAATGCGAGGTATGACAGTATTAGTTACTGGCGGTGCAGGTTTTATTGGTTCACATTTATGTGACGCAATAATTGACCATGGAGGAAATGTTGTTTGTTTAGATAATTTTTTAACTGGGTTTAGAAAAAATATAGAACATCTATTAGACAATCCGAATTTTAAATTAATTGAAGGAGATATTAGAGAGATTGAAGTATGTCGTAATGCTATGAAAAATTGCACTCATGTCTGCCATCAAGCTGCTTTGGGTTCAGTTCCACGTTCAGTTGCAGATCCATTAACTAGTAACAATATCAATATTAGTGGAACATTAAACATCTATTTTTCAGCATTTGAAGAAGGAATAAAAAGAGTAGTTTTTGCATCTAGCTCTTCTTGTTATGGAGATGAACCAACACTTCCAAAGGTAGAACATAAAATAGGAAAGCCATTATCTCCATATGCTATTACCAAAGTATGTGATGAATTATATGCTTCAGTGTTCCAATCCTTATATGAGATGGAAATGATTGGTTTACGTTATTTTAATGTCTTTGGACCAAGACAAGATCCAGATGGGATGTATGCGGCAGTTATTCCCAGGTTTGTCAAATCTTTGATTAAAGGAGAATCACCCCAAATTTATGGAGATGGAGAACAATCAAGAGATTTTACATATATTGAAAATGTAATTCAAATGAATATCAAAGCATTAACTACAGAATCAAAAGAGGCAACCGGAATAAATTATAATGTTGCATGTGGCATGAGAATTACAGTAAATGAATTATTCAATAATTTAAGAAAACATCTCACAGAAATGAATTCGAATATTGCAGATATTGAACCAGAATATATTGCCCCAAGGCCAGGAGACATTCCCCATTCTTTAGCAAATATAGAATTAGCAAAAAATAATTTAGGGTATAACCCAGAAATTATGCCTTCCTTGGGAATCTCGAAAGCAATAAATTGGTATTGGGAAAATTTACAGTGAGGGGATTTTTTGAAAATTACTGTAGAATTCACAAAAGCAGTTAAATCAAAAATCACATTTAATATTGAAGTCGAAGAAGAAGATCAAATTAACCCAAGCCCAAAATATTCATTAGGAAAACGCCATTTTTCATTTGTAATTCCTGATGAAGTTTCTTTTGAAGAAATTCATCCAGATCATTTGGCTTTGGTATCTATATTAGTTTGTCATCCATTTATTGGTAAAAGGATAGTTTTTCCAAAAGCAGTTAGTAAGAAATTTTTTGAAGCAAATAGCATAATTACAAGATATGTTGTTGAAAATGTGGATGAAACACTTGAACCATGGGTCCCCTCAGTTGATTCAAGGCCTGCGTTGGCATATAGTGGTGGAGCAGATTCAACAGCTGCATTGGCATTAATGCCTGCAACTACAGGCGCAGTTTTTTTAGATAGGCCACTTCCAGGAATTAAAAGAACATTATATGATAAAGATGCTCCACATGTTGCATGTGAACATTTAATGGAAATAGGATATGATGTTGTAAAAATAGAAACAGATTTAGAATATGTTCGTAAGCCCGTGGGTTTTCCTGTAGATGTTGCAAATGCAGCCCCAGCAATTCTTCTTGCTAATCATATGGAATTTGATGCTATTGCATTTGGAACAATTATGGAATCTGCTTTTGGAGTAGGGCATACAAATTACCGTAATTATCCAACAGGTTCACATTTTAAATGGTTAGGTGGGATTTTTGCCGGTGCGGGGTTACCATTTTTTCAAGCCGTATCTGGAGTAAGTGAGGTAGGGACATCTTTAATCAACAGAGATTCACTTTTTGGAAATATTGCACATTCTTGCATGCGAGGAAAATGGATGAATCCGTGTCGTAATTGTTGGAAATGTTTTAGAAAATTATTATTAGATTCTGTAGTAAATAATGAAAAAATGTCAGACGAAGAACTAAATAAATTATTTAAAATAAAAGAAGCTAAGAATTTTTTATCTTCTTTTCCAATAAAGCATGAAAATGTTTTGGCTTATTCAACATCTAAATATATTGAATTATTTGAATTAGATGTTGAAGATGATAGTTTGATGAGTTTATTGACAAAAAGAGTTAGAGGAAATGTCCTCGATGTTGAGTGGATGGGTAAATATTTCCCAATGATGTTTGAGGTTATTCCAGAAAAATATAGACAAGGAGTAAAAATAAAATTAGAAAAGTATTTACAACCGATGACGGAAGAAGAACAAGAATTAGTATTGAATTGGAATATGAACCAAATGCTTGATGATAAATATTATCAAGAATTAAATAATAATTTTTGTGATAGACTTAAATCTCGTTAATCATTTCAATAAGATGTTTTGCAATTTGATCCGCTCCATTTTCCATATGAAGTAATGCTGCTTTCTTCTTCATTCTTTTTCTAACATCATTATCATATAATCTTTCAATTGCGGCAGCAATTTTATTCTTTGTTCTTTTTCTTAAAACTACCATCGCACCAACATTTTCCGCTACTACCGCTCTTGCTAATTGGTCATCTTGACCAGTATTCATATTTGGATAGAAGATTGTAGGTAAGGAAAATTGCACAGCCTCATGAAAAGAGTTGTAACCAGCCGCCATTATTGCAAAATCAAATGCCTCAAAAAATCTTGAATTAGGATAATCCCTAATGATTCGAATACGTTCTCCTGAAACCTTTAATCTATCTCCAATCATAGATTCCCCTAAAACAACATAAACATCTTCATAACCTTTCAAAACATCTAATGTCATCCCAATTTCTGAGTCAATATCATTAATATTTCCAGCACCAAGTTGTACATAAACAATTGTCGCATTTTCTGGAACCCCTAATCTGGCACATGCATCCTTTCTCCCCATCATTTCATCTTTATCTAAAAGCAAAATAGGATTACACGTGATTAAATCCGGATTATATTCTTCTTCAGAACTTAAATCTAATTCTACACTATCTTTCGGTCTAATGACATAATCAAATTTGTTGATACTATCAATTGGAGAATTTGTAATTCCTTTTTTCAACGTTCCTCTTCTTAACCAGAATTTTTTAATTTCACTATGATTAGAAATTGAATTTAACATTCCTCTATAGGGGAATGCTCCATCGAAAATAAAATAATTAGGTCTGTGAATTGCAAAAATGTTTTCCATAAATTCTTCAGTAAGGGTATTCCAGGTTCTTGCATCCATATTTTTGAATTTCTTCCTTCCTGGAATATGATAAGCTACAAATTTACCTTGTTCCTTTAAGATATGTAATGTTGGCATTGTGGTGAAAAATATGATTTCTATATCTTGGTCTCTTTTTTTAATTCGTTTTGCTATTGCTAAAATTCTTGTAAAATGCCCGAAACCAACTCCATTAGTGGGAAATACAACAATAGATTTTTTGTCAACATTTTCATTTTCAATCATAGAATCATGACGTGGGGGGTCTTTAATTCCTAATCTTTCAGATGCCAACTCCCATGAAATTTGTACTATTTTAAATGGAAGAAAAACAAGTTTCCATGGTTTTACCATTGAATTAATTATTGCATTACCAACCCTATACGAAGCAGAGTTTCTTGTTCTCCTTAATTCACGCTTAATTTTCTCAACATCTAATGTAGATTTTTTAGGGACAAGACCATATTTATTTTCATCAGTTATAGAAATTTTAGATTTGATAGTTTTAGTTACATCCCCATTTGTAATTATTTTTGGTTTAGAAGACCTTCGAACAACTTTTCTTCGCTTCTTCTTTCCCATTATTTTTCACCGAGAATTTTTTAACCATAAAGCATACTATTGGGAGTGCTATTTTTCCCCGATTCTTGGGCTTGTAATTGATGTTCAAGCATACTTTTTATTTGGTCTTCAATACGTTCTGCTTCTTCAATTAATGGAGCAGTGTCAAGGTCAACAACAGATAATAAATTATCTAATTTCTCGATTAATGCAGAGGCGGCTCTTGCATCAGGAAATCTTGGGTCTGCCTCTACTAAAATACTAAACATGTTCAGTCCCATTCTTCTTGCCTCACCTAGAACAACACCACTCATTCCACCAATTAGGCCTTGTTCAAGCAAAGGGATTTCCATTGATTTGAGTAATTTCAATCCATTTGTTGTAGCCGCAACACCAACAAAGTCAATTTCTTCAGGGTTATCATCATACTCAACAATTGGTTCTCCCGAACTTGGATCTGGAGGAGGAGAACCCTTTTTTGCAAAAGCATCAATAAAAATCCCTTGAGTTATTTTGTTTTCTTTAGCCCACTTAAGGATTTCATCCCTCATTGAAAATGCTAATTCTCCCCCAACTTTAAATTCTGAAGAGATTAATACTACTTTATCACAATCTTCTAATTTGCATATGGGGGCACCAGAATAAATTCTTACAGGCGGCATTGGCCGTCCATCTTTAACTAATGAAATAGCAGGAATTCTATCATCACTTATTGCTCCGCTAAAATTTAAATCAAGATGTTCCAATAAATATTGGCCGACAATACTACTAACCATTCCAACACTTGGAAAACAGCAGATTAAAAATGCATTTTCAACATCAGCATTTTCTGAAATTTTTATTTGTGTACGCTCTCCCATACTTATCTTATGGGCAATCCCTCCAAAATGCTTTGGAAGGAGAACCTTCCCTTGTGCTCATATTGGAAGGGTGTGTTCAAGCGTGGTTCAAACAGATACAGGCACAAAATATCAAAAAAGAGGACATATTTTATCTCCTTCTGCTTGGAACCGTTTTGAATCGTGCCCAAGGCAATTTTGGTTATCAAAACAACGATTACCAAGAAAAACAGGAATGGCGGCTGCAATTGGGACTATTGTCCATGGCTCTATTGAAGATATTATTGGTGAAAATTTAACGGGAAGAGACCCTAAAGAATCAGGATGGATGCCAGAATTAGCGAATAAAGTATTACGTAATAGGTGGGAAGAAGAAAAAGAAATATTTTTCAAAACCCCAAGGCACCCTGAATGGAAAGATTCCGAATGGGAAAATGCAAAAACTCAGCAATATGGAGGAATTGAATTATTATTAACAAAAGTGGGGGCATCAGGACTTGATGTTGAAGCTATTACTATTGAATTGTGGAGACAAGTTCAAAGAATAATCCTTTCATGCGAAGGGGAATTAAGATCTACAGATGGACGCTTAATGGGGAGAATGGATTTACTTTTAGCAAAATTTGATGATAAGGGGAATATTATTGGATGGGTTGTTGCTGATCTTAAAACAGGAAAAGTTCCAACAGGAGCATTAAAGCCAAATGTAAGCAGACAATTAAGATTTTATAGGGATTTATTGGCAGAAAATAATGATGTTCACCCCGAGATTACAGCCGAAGGCTGGTATACAAGAGGGCCAAGCGTTGTAGAATCTAAAGGGCCTTCAGTTTTAGATGATGCATATGCAGCGTGGGAATTATCACAGCCTAGTGATATACCCTTTGAGGCTCAACCAAGTGACGAGGCGTGTGGTTTTTGTGATTACAAAGCATGGTGTTCACATTGGTGGAATTGGAGACATTCAATTAAGGGAACAAGTCAAAGAATGTTTGTAGATGCGGTAGTTTTGCTTGAAAGAGTAGATATTGAAAAGGGAGCAGGATTAATTGAATTATGCACTCCAAAAAATAATGAGGGAGGGATTTTACCAAGTGGTAGAAAATTTGGTGCGGTTTTTGAAGGCCCTGCTTTAGAATCTTTGCGTAAAATAGTTGCGGATGATTGGAAAGGTGCAATTTTTCTAGGTTCTGTTAAAGCAGACAAGAATCTTTGGAGAGTTGGAAATTGGTGTGATGTTTTACCATGGAAACCTATTCCAGATACAGGAATCATAAAAGATTAAATTTCATTTAAAATTATATTAATTTCTTCAATAATTTCTGTCGACAATTGCTTATCACTATTTTTTATCCAGATTAAATAATTTCTATCGATTTCATTTACTTCTTGTAATGTTCTTCCTTTATGACGCCCAAAGGAGAGAATAATATCACTTCCAGATCTTCTTAATCGGCCATTCGAATCAACGATAGGGAGGTCATTAATGCCTGGGCCTAATGTTTGTTCTAATTTTCCTGTTGTATTGGAATTCCAAATCTGTAGCTCTTCTAGTGATTTTCTAAAGGGCATGGGATTTTCTTCCATAATTTTCCATAAGAGCAATAACGTAGCAGAAGCATCACTAATTGCATCATGTGCATTTGTAAGCGAAATTCCATAATTCTTGCACAAGGCTCCAAGATTATGGGGTTTAGTTAATTTTAATTTCCTAGCAATTTCGAGAGTATCAATTATTGTATGTGGTTTTGGAACCATTTTACCACATCGCAAGAATTCGTTTTCAAGTAACGGCCAATCAAACCTTTTGATATTATGTCCAATTATTATAGCATCATTAAACAAATGGGTAATTTTTTCAACATGTGCTCTAAATCCAGGTAAATCCTTTACATCTCTATTAGTGATGCCATGAACATCAGTAGATCTTTTTGGAATGGAGATATATGGATTCACAAGAGAATTTATTCGAATTTCAGCACCATCAATATCTGATCCAATAATCCCAAATTGAATTATTTTCGCTTGGGAGATTGAAAGACCCGTTGTTTCCAGATCAAATCCAACAACTCTATGATTGTCAAAAATGTCTTCCGCCATACCTTTGCATTTCCCCTCTTGTCTTTGAATATTACATAAGAATCAAAAGAGAATAACTCTTCGATTAGTTGTGCGCTGGTTAAAAAAATTCAAACATCTTTGGCGTGTTGAGATTAGAGAACCACCTACTTTTGAAGAATTAGAAAGTAAAGCTTCTAAAACTTTAGAAGAAGATTATGAAGAAAAAAAGAATACAGAAATCGATGATGCATTTTCTACACTTGAAGGTGAAGAAACACCTATTGAAGAAACAAAAGCGCATTCTGCACCTGATTATGATGTAGGAGAGGTAAATATTGAAGATTTATTAGAGGAAAAAACATTAGAATCACATTATGAATTAAATATTGTAGATGCTAAAGTAGAAGGTTCAGATGAACATTTAATTGGAGTCAAACAAATCGAACCGTGATTTTTAATATAGTTTAAAATCGAATTAATTGAAGCAATTAATACTTAGCGTTGAAATATAATAAGACTACCAAACATTACCGGGGATGGGAAATGAACGGGTGTAACCATAGAAGATTTATTGCAAACTCATTGGTTTTTTTAATGATTAGCACAGTTTTAATGGCTGGGTGTACTAGTATTAATGTTACAAAACCTCGCGCAACGTTAACAGCATATCCAAATGAGATTACTTCAGGAGAAGCAGTTAATTTAGATGCACGAGAATCTTCAACATCTGAAGGAGTAATAACAAATTTTGCTTGGGATTTTGGAGATGGAAATAAAACAGAAACACTTGTTGGTTTTACTAGTCATGTTTATGATAGCCCTGGAAAATATTCCATAACAGTTACTGTAACTAATAGTGAAGGAGGAATTGATAGTGCAACCACAGATATTTTTGTGAATGGAATTCCTGTAATAATATTAGATTTGCCACTTCTAGCTAAAGCAGGAGAATCAGTAATTATCGATGCTTCTGCATCTTATGATCCAGAAGGAGGGCAACTGTTGTATGAATGGGATTCTAATCTTTCAAAAGATAGTGATGGTAATGGCAATCCTGTTGATGATATCGATTTTACGGAATCAATGATTACTTTACCAACCACCGAAAGTGGGTTGGTCATGGGGCGTTTAAAAATTATTGACGATGTGGGGGCGTCAGTTACTAAAGATTGGGAAGTAGACATAAACACAAGAAACTTCGAAGTTCGCTGGGTCAAAAGAATAAGAGAATATTCTTGGTCTGGGAATTTAAAAACAGGTGAAGAATGGAATAGTTCCCATATACCTTCATTTGAGGGGATATTATCTTCAATCAATGCAACGTTAGTATTAACTCAAGATGGCAATTTATTGGGAGATGAAAATTTCACTCTTTCATTAGAAGTTCCAAATGACAGTTGGGCTGCCGATGCAGAAAGTACTAGGCAAACTCCTGCTGAAGAAGCAAAAGCAATAATTTTTCGAGAAGACATGAATAATATTCCTAATGGTACACAGATATATTCTTCAGATTCCAAAGAAATTTTAACGGAGATATTATTTGACGACACATCCATTTTTGGAACAGGTGATTGGGTTTGGGAAGTATATTCAAAAGGATTAGATTCAGGGCTCCCATTTGAATTTCCCGATGGAATTGATCCAGGAAATGATTGGACATTACACCTTACTTTTGAAGTATATGAACCGGTAATTGTTGAACTTGCATACCTAATAATTTAATTAAAATTAATTGGTAGTGTAGTTTTCCAACTTGATAATGGTAATTTCTTCCCCTTTCCAGTAGCTATAATTGGATTAATTTTATTTAAATTTCCATGTATTCCAGCAACCTCAAACTTTACCTTTAAGTCCAAAAAACGATCTCTTTCAGCAATTTCTAACATTTCAGCCTCTAGATTAATACGCCCTAATTCTTCTCCATTAGTGGCACTAGTAATAATCAAATCACTTCCATTTACAGCAACCCTTGGACTAAAATCAAAATCTTCTGTGTTTTCCATTTTTGCTAAACTATCTACAATCAATTTTTCTTTGACTTGTACTTTGTTGATTTGCAGACTCTCGACCATGACACTGCGATATGATACACATTAGAAGCATTTCCTATACCTTTGACAGTGAATATCAAACCAAAAGTCGTTTTGGGAGGATTATGTCGAAGTATAATGGAGCGGCTTACTTTGACCTTGATGGAACATTATTAGATGGTTCTAGTGAAAAAACATTAACCGCAGAATTATCTAAAAAAAGGCCATGGAGAATACCTTTAGG
>Ga0066849_10001131_pt1 | contig 10838 bp, 7 predicted proteins | sample ETNtaG_9_FD_65492 | JGI IMG/M metagenome (GOLD analysis project Ga0066849, IMG submission 65492) | Marine microbial and viral communities from oxygen minimum zone, Eastern Pacific Ocean - ETNP201406SV69 | ecosystem: Environmental > Aquatic > Marine > Oceanic | place: Pacific Ocean: Eastern... | reverse complement strand
ATTTATTTTTCATATTGTTCTCCAGGTATATATTTAGATTCTAAATTGTTTAAAATATCTGTCTTCTCAAACCAAACATCCTTTAGTTGGCGATTAGCAAAAAGTAATGATTGATCAGAATAATGAGGGGAGTTCTTCTTCATGGTGGCTGCGCCGTATTGGTGTACACTTCTAGATGAAACTTTACCATCCTTATTCCAAGATGCGAATAGAATATAAGAATCTCCAGCAAAGGCTTCTAACTCTCCATTTCTTTTTAAATTCCCATAAATTGAATGCATAATATCTGGACCACCTCCAAGACTCAAATTTATATTACCCCTGATCATTCTATTTACTTTACCCCATGAAACACCTATCTCGCCATACTTCTTTTTTAATAATTTAGCTGCCTTGATGAAATTATCAACCAGCTCACTCTCCGAAATTACTTCATAGTAATCTTTTAAATATGGTTTTGTAGATAATATAGCTAGAGCTGCACCTTTATTATCAGGATCAGTATTTAAATCCCACTCTCTGAGAACTCTTAATGCTTCATCTATAGTTGAATCTTTTAATGGTATATCTGCATCTAATATTTCATTCCTGTATTGTGCAATTGCTGAGTGCTCTGAGTATTTCATATCAAATTTATATTTAAAAATATCTTTTTGAGATATAACTGGATCACTACCAAACATCTCAATTGCTCTAAGCGCTCGATTTGTCATAAACATCTCAATACCTAACTTCTCTGGAAAAAATTTAGGGTCTGGATTATCTGGTCCATCAGTCGTTTTAAATGGAGTGCTATTGCAATTTTGAAGAAAACCGGATTCAGGATTATGAATTTTAGGTAGGTATTTGTAATCCTCTAACTCAGTCCATAAGGATTCTGATGTATCTCCCGGCAAATATTCTTTCCAGTCATAATTAGAGTTTCTTTCAGGGAAAGCTGCATTATATATATAAGAAATATTCCCCGTATTATCTGCATACATACAATTTAGAGATGGGATATAACGGAGTTTTATAGCACTCTCCCACTCTTCAAACGTTATTGCCTTATTCATCTTAAACCATTGATCTATTTGTCTAATTTCATCCATTGCCGCATACCTAATGGCATAGACCCCATGTTTAAGATTTAGAACGGGGCCATGCTTTGACCATCTAATATTTGTTTTTACATTAATGTTAAATAATTTCATCAATTTTACATTTATCGAAGAGTCATAAACTTCAAAGTCTATCCACTCACCATCGAATAAATATTGAGATTTATCTTCTGGATTAACAGTTAATTCGTATATATCAATTAAATCTGGAGTATTTATAGTATGAGCCCACCCTAAATTTTCGTTATGTCCGACAAAAACAACTGGAGACCCAGGTAGAGTACCACCTACAATATTCCACCCCTCTTCACTATGTAAGTGTACTTCATACCATGCAATTGGTCCATCCCAAGGTTGATGTGCGTTAACTAATAGTAGAGTCTCTTCTTCTTCTGTACGATTGGGAGCTACCGCAAAGGAATTAGACCCCAATGGCGCACTATCTCTCCAAATTGTTCTAGGTAAATCAGGCTGAATTCTCTCTTTTTTAGATCCATATAAAAAATTAAAGTAATAATCTAATCCATATAAAAATTGAGTTCTAAATACGAAACCAGAGACAATATCGTAGGGTGTAATCATGCCAATTTTCTTTATTGATTCATCTGGATTTAAGCTTGCATAATAATTTAACCCATCTACATATGCCTCTATAACACCCTTTGAATCCTCGCCTATTAATTTGTCATACTGTTTTTCAACATTTTCTCTTACTCTCAATATATTTGTCATATAATCTATCGGAATCATTTTTGTCCCATATACAGATGACAATTCACCTCTAGTTTGCAATACAACATCTTGAATTGTTTTGAAGTCATCTTCAGAATGAGCAAATGCAAAACCAAATGCAACATCCTCATCTGTTATTCCATAAATATGAGGAACGCCCCATGTATCTCTTAATATTTCAACATCATATTGATTAGAAATATTGCTAATAGAGCTAGAAGCTAGAATAAATGCTAAATTTGTTAATATCATTAATGTTTTAATCATAATTACATACCAGGTGATACGAAAATAACCTTTTTCATTATTATAAAAAATAAAATATTATTATCAACTTGTAACCTAATTTCTTATTGACCTATTCTTTAATATTAAGAAAATTCCATAAATACATAGTGCGCCACCAATGGTTGTATTTATGCCCACAGATTCATTGAACAAGAAAAATGCGACAATAGATGCTAGGATTGGTTCACCAAGCGGGATAGTTCCTACAATTGTTGGAGTTGTGAATTTTAATGAATAATAAAAAATATTATGACCCAATATAGTTGGAACAAGAGCAAGAAAAATAAATCCAATAATTTCATTTTTTTCATAAATCATAAAAGTTTCTGTATAAAAACTTCCAATAATAAAAATTGTCAGCGCAGCTACTCCATAAAGCATCCTAGTATATTCAATTGTTCCTTCAGTATCTCTAACTTTTTCAGCAATTAAAAATGAAATACTTATACATAAAGAGCACAAAACAGCATAGATATTGCCCAGTGTATACTTTGATGATAAATCAAAATTAGAAATCAGAACTACTACTGTACCTATTAAAGCTAATAGCATTCCATAATAAACCATATTTTTATAATTTCTTTTGTATATAAATAGTTCAATTAATAGCGTAAAAAATGGTGCTAATGTTCCTAAAAAAGTAGCATTTGCAATTGTTGTAATTTTAACAGCCTCATAAAAAAAAATGAAATGAAGTCCTAGTAGTAGGCCAGCGAATGTGGTTCTAATTTTATTAGGGAAAGATAATTTATTAAAACTTTTATTGTAGATAATAGAATAGCACCAGAGTAGGATTGAAGCAAGAAACATTCTCCAGAATGAAATGATTGTAGCTGATGAAGTAAGGGCTCTAGCTACTATTGGAGATAAACTTATTGATAGAAGACCAATTGACAGTAATGGAATAATTTTGGGCTTATTCATTGGTTAATCTAATATAAGATTAACCAATAGAATAATATCTTGAATATTAATTATTTGGTCATTATTTATATCTGAAGACCATTGTTGGGAATTACTAGGGGTATCATACCCCATAATGAAATTAATAACAAGGACAACATCAAGCACATCCAATGAACTATCTTGGTTCACATCCCCTAAGCCAAATGATGAAGAACCTAAATCACATATGAAATCAGAATTACCACAATCATTAATTGCCTCTACGCAATATTCATACTGAACTTGAAAGTCTATAAATTGATCTACAAACTCAGGATCAGAATTCTGGCTAACCAAACCAAGCCATATTCCATCTCTATATATTTTATATTCCTCTGCATTAATTGAGCCTTCCCAATTAACAATAATTATATCCTCATACAACCCATCTGTTGCTACAACATTTGAAACTTCATATGCATCACTTTTAATACTCCCATCATCACATGAAGAATCTGACTCTCCACAGTCTCCATAGGATGTTATGCAATATTCATGCGTCGTACCCTGATTTGCTCCATAATCATCAAAGGTAGTAGTGCCTACTCCAAATGAGGTAACTAAAGTTCCATCCCTATATAGATTATACCCTAGTATGTCCTCATTCTCACTTGGGGATTCCCATGAGATACTAACATGGTCACAATAATCCTCATTAGAGGACGCTACAGAAATTGGGCTGCTAGGTGATGAACATGTATAAAAAAATTGTAAAGTCACCTCATCGATAACATAATTATCTTCTGAACCAATAATGGGCATTATCATCCCCTCGCTCCAGATCTCAGGAACGATAAATAAGTTATCTGTGTATTCTATGCTTAGTTCATAATCTTGCGACCAATTACCATTCCCATCTCTCATGCCCATATAAGTCTCGGACCATAAAGGTAAGTCATCACACTGAGCACCTCTTACATTTACTCTAATCTCATTAATTGATGTGTATTCAGGTGGTGAAAAGGCCCACCAGGCCTCGCCCCAATAGTCAAGTGGATTATACCATGAATCCCATCCTAATTTCACACAATCCGATGCACTGCCAACACAGTCACATGTATAAGAAATAGCATCATCAGAAGTGTATGTCCCATGAGTCTGACTTCCCTGTTTTATTTCTATCCAATATTCTCTATTGTTTTCAGGAAGGTAATAGGGTCTCTTAATTATTTTAAATGAACTATCTGGTACAAATTCTTCTAATACATTGAACTGAGCTCTTGGAAAAATTCGATGATAGGAACCCAGGCCAACATTTAAATTTATATTGGGGATACTAGTATTGACTAATGCCAGTAAATCCTCATCCAGGATATCCAATTGAATTAATATTAATTCATCATATTCCATATTTGATTGAATGAGTGATTCAATAGGTCCAGATTGAATAAATGATCTATTTATTTTATCATTTAAATCTGAAGACAATATTATTGAAAATAAAAAAAGCAATAGAATTATATATTTTTTATAACTAAGTATCATAAAGTAAATATAATTAATTAATACCAACTTTTATTAAAAATTCTTGAGGGGTATTCTCTTCAAGCATAAGATTAATTATCAAACTATCACTTAAAGCCAAACTGTCATCGTATATTAATTCTATTTGCAAACTATCTGGGACGTTATTGAGAATAAAAAGTAGTTCCATTGGACCAGTGCTATTTGCTTCAACCATGAAATTCCACTCTTTTATATCACAAAACTCATTTGACTTATAATCCTGAGTGAATTTATCTCCAAATATAGAATCCCATTCAGGGTGATAAAAATACCCCGAAATCCAATTGCCAGGTGCATGAGGAGGTTCCGGTGTATCTGTTGAATCATATTCATCTAGGCTATTCTGGGAAACACCTAGAATATTATTCTCATCAGAAATTGGGTCAAGAACTGTCCATGGGTTCATAGATGCAACCATCTGAATACTCCAATCTTCTGTAGAGTTACTGTATATGCATGATCCATCATCAATAGTTGTGCTTGGATCATAGTTACATGCTTCTGAATCAGTGCAACCCCCACAAGGTAAGTCTCCATCATTACATTGACCACACTCATCTAAAAATGCTGATCCACCACACTCATTATTACAATCTTCGTATTCACATGAGTTAACAGAAACATTTGCATCAGGATTATAGTTACACGCTTCTATATCTGTGCAACCATCAATATTTTCATTGCAACTAAAAAACATTAACAACAAAGGAATTATATATGTAAAATTATACCTGTTCATCAATCATAATTATGTTTGATATAAAGTTAAAGAATTTAACGAACAATTGATATAAAGTATTTTATGAGTGATAAAGACATATCAAAATCTTACCAACCTTCAACCGTAGAAGAGAAATGGTACTCTATTTGGGAGGAACAAAACTCATTCTCTCCTAAGGGAGAAGATGAATCATTCACTGTAATGATTCCTCCTCCAAATGTCACAGGAATTCTACACATAGGTCATATTTTAAATAATACAATCCAAGATGTTCTTATAAGAAAAGCAAGGATGCAAGGTAAAAGGACTCTTTGGTTGCCTGGCACCGATCATGCGTCTATTGCAACTGAAGCAAAAGTTACAAATATGCTAAAAGAGGATGGAATTGATAAGAAAGATATTGGACGTGAACGCTTTCTTGAGCATGCATGGGATTGGAAAGAAAAGTATGGAAATACTATTCTAACACAATTAAAAAGATTAGGAGCCTCATGCGACTGGTCTAAAACTACATTTACTATGGATGAAGACTATAGTAAAGCTGTAACAAAAGTATTTGTAGACTTATATGAAGATGGAATGATATATCAAGGTGAACGTATTATTAATTGGGATCCAAATGGTCTAACTGCTCTATCTGATGAAGAAGTGATTCACAAAGAAGTAAATGGAAGTCTATGGCATTTTAGATACCCAATAAAGGATAGTGATGAATTTATTATTGTTGCTACAACAAGACCAGAAACTATGCTTGGAGATACTGGAATTGCTGTAAACCCTGATGATGAAAGATATAAAAATTTAATTGGGAAAAATGTAATCCTTCCTTTAGTAAATAGAGAAATTCCAATTTTCTCAGATTCATATGTGGACAAAGAATTTGGAACAGGCGCAGTCAAAGTAACTCCAGCACACGATCCAAATGATTTTGAAATGGGACAAAGAAATAATCTTGAAGTTATTAATATACTAAACCCTAATGCATCCCTAAATAATAATGTTCCTGAGCAGTTTCAAGGTATGGACAGGTCAGATGCAAGAAAATCTGTTGTAGATGAGTTGAAAAAACAAGGTTTACTAGATAAAATTGAGGATTACACTCACAAAGTAGGTCATTCAGAAAGAACAGATGCTATTGTAGAGCCATTTATATCGAAACAGTGGTTTGTAAATATGGAGAAATTAGTTGGTCCAGCCATTGATTCTGTGAAAAATGGTGAAGTTAAATTTTATCCAGAAAGATGGACAAAAACATACTATCATTGGCTTAATAATATAAAAGACTGGTGTATTTCTCGTCAGCTTTGGTGGGGACATAGAATTCCTGTTTGGTATAAAGATGATGAGATCTATTGTGGACTAATTGCTCCAGAAGAAGATGGATGGGTACAAGAAGAAGACGTCCTTGATACATGGTTTAGTTCGTGGCTATGGCCATTTGCAACATTGGGTTGGCCTCAAGATACTGAAGATTTAAAAAAACACTACCCTACTCAAGACTTAGTCACTGGACCTGATATAATTTTCTTTTGGGTGGCAAGAATGATTATGGCTGGCCTCTATTTTAAAAAAGAGGTTCCCTTTAATAGTGTTTACTTCAATGGATTGATAAGAGATGAAAAAGGGAAAAAGATGAGCAAATCTCTTGGGAATTCTCCAGACCCAATTGATCTGATGGATAAACATGGAGCTGATGCATTAAGAGTAGGACTATTATTAATAGCTCCACAAGGACTTGATATCTTATTCTCTGAAGATAAAATAGAACATGGAAGAAATTTCATGAATAAGCTGTGGAATTCTGCGCGTTTCGTGGAAATGAATATGGATAATGATGTAAATAGTGATTTATCTACTATTTCTAAAGATGATCTCGACCCCACAGATAGGTGGATACTATCAAAACTCAATTCAACAATTTTAGAAGTAGATAGTGCCTATGCTAGCTATAGGATGAATGATGCAGTCAAATCAGTTTATGACTTTGTATATAAAAACTTCTGTGATTGGTATATTGAATTTTCAAAGTCTAGGTTCTATGGAACTGATGATAAGGATAAGGCTATTGCTCAAAAAGTATGTCTACATGTTTTAGAAACCATCCTAAAATTAATGCACCCATACTGTCCATTTATTACCGAGGAAATCTGGTCTCACTTAAATAAAGATGAAATGCTTATTAATGCAGCGTGGCCCATACTGAATAACAATAGAATAGATAGCAAAATAGAAAATGAATTATCTATTGTAATGAAATTGATTTCATCTATACGAAATATTAAAGCTAACTTTTCAATATCACCAAAAAAAGAAATTGACTTGATTTGCAAAGTTGATGATTCTACAGCTGAAGTTTTAAACAATTATAAAAATTATCTTGAAAGGTTAGTTAAAGTAACTAATCTCAAAACAAGTATTGATATTGATAAGCCTGCTCAATCCACTACTATTGTAATTGATAATATTGAAGCTTATATACCTCTAAAAGATCTAATTGATATAAATAAAGAAATTGAAAGACTAAATAATCAAATTGAAAATTTAAATGGGCGATTAAGTTCAGTTAATCGAAAACTTGATAATAAGCAATTTGTCTCAAATGCTCCTGAAGAAATTGTAACTCATGAGCAAAACAAAAGAAATCGTTATGAAAATGAGTTGAAGATTCTTCAAAATAATTTAAACTCATTAAAATAATGACTGAAAAGCCTTCTTCTAAAACTAATCTAAATACTGAAATAACCTACCTTAAAGGAGTTGGGCCTAATAGATCTACAAAACTAAAACGATCTGGAATAGAAACAATAGATGATCTGCTTTATCATTTTCCTAGACGATATATTGATAGGTCTAATATATTAAGAGTAAATAAACTCCAAATTGGTGCAAAGGGCTTGATCGTTGGAAAAATCTGCTCAATGGACATAAAACAAACAAAAAAAAGACGTTTTTTTGAGATTGGAGTGGATGATGGTTCGGGTGTGATAAAGTGTATATGGTTTAGAGGACTAAGTTGGATTTCTGAGAAATTTGATTTAAATGAAACAATAGCAGTATTTGGGAAAATTGAATACTATAACGGATTCAGGTTGATACACCCAGAGTTTGATATGCTAGATGATAATGAAGACCCCATAAATACCGGAAAGATAATCTCTATTTACCCTTCAAATGCAGATCTAAAATCTGCTGGAATTGATAGTAGGGGATTTCGGCGACTATTAAACAGTGCAATTGATGTTGGTCAAGATTCTATAAGTGATTTTTATGAAGATACTATTTTAAATTCAAATGGATTAATAGGCCTCACTAAAGCATTAAAAGACATACACCAGCCTGATAGCCAGCGATGTCTTGACAAGGCAATATATAGATTGAAATTTGATGAGCATTTTTTCCTTCAACTTATTCTTGCTCTAAAAAAATCAAGTTTAAAAAGGAATAAGACAAAGAAATTCAATAGTGATGATGATTTTGTTAAAAAAATTTTTAAAGAGATTCCATTCAAATTAACTGATTCTCAAATTAGAGTTTTAAAGGACATAAGAGATGATCTAGAATCAGATAAATCTATGAATCGTCTTATCCAAGGTGATGTGGGCTGTGGAAAAACTATAGTTGCTCTTTTAGCTGCTGCAATAGCTGTAGACAATTCTTCTCAAGTAGCAATTATGGCTCCAACAGAGCTTTTGAGCGAACAACATTTTAATAGTATCAAAAGTTATTGTGATACTGTTGGACTTACATGCGAATTATTAATTGGTCATATACAAAAAAATAAAAAAGAAGATATTGCCAGGCGACTCAAATCAGGAGAAATTGATATTATTATTGGTACCCACGCCTTGATACAAAAAAATATTGTTTTTCATAACCTTGGATTAGCAGTTATTGATGAACAACATAGATTTGGGGTAGAACACAGGAAAACATTAATAAAAAAATCAAAAAACCCTAATGTCCTAGCAATGACAGCTACGCCAATACCTAGAACTCTATCTATGACACTCCATGGAGATATGGATATATCTATTATTGATGAACTTCCTAAAAATAGAATACCAATAATTACTAAAGTTGCGAATGAAGACAGGCTTGAATCAATTTACAGCTTTATGAAAAAAGAGATGAAACGTAATAAGCAATGCTATATTGTTTTTCCAATTATTGAAGAGTCTGAGGTGCTTGACTTAGAAGCTGCAGAAACAAGCTATCAAAATATTAAAAATAAAATATTGCCTGAATACAAAATAGGATATTTACATGGAAAAATGAAAAAGGAAGAACGCGATGAGCAGATGAATCAATTTGTAAATGGTGAAATTGACTTGCTGGTAAGTACAACAGTAGTAGAGGTCGGAATTGACAATCCCAATGCGACTATAATGATGATAGAAAATGCAGAGCGGTTTGGTCTAACTCAACTTCATCAACTTCGAGGAAGAGTTGGGAGAGGTGAAGAACAAAGTTATTGTATCTTAATTCAACGAAAGAATACACCAATTGCTAACCACAGATTAAAAGTTATGGAAAATACACTAAATGGTTTTAAAATATCTGATGAAGACCTTCAACTAAGAGGGCCTGGAGAGTTTTTTGGTAAGCGTCAGCATGGTTATATGAAAACAAAAATTGCAGATATTGCAAAAGATGGAGAAATTATTAAGCAAGCACGCAACCTAGCTTTTGATATTGTGCAAAAAGATTATGATTTAAAATCAGTTGAATACCAAAAAATAAAAAATGAACTAATATTCAGGTACAGTAATATGCTTGAATTTATTGATATAGGATAAATAGAAATGGATGATAACAAAAATACACAGCTTTTCATGGGACTCTGCAGTTCTTTAGTCACTCAAGCATGGATGCAATTAGGTAAAATAAAAAACCCAATGACAGACAAAGTTGAAACTGACTTAGATGCAGCATCACTAACTATCGATATGCTAGGAATGCTAAAAGATAAGACCAAAGGAAATATCAGTGATGATGAGTCTAAAATTATTGATCAATCAATCAATGAACTTAGAATGAATTATATAGCTTCAAAAGATGGTAAGAATGAAGATAGTCCAGAAGAAGAAATAAAAGATGAAACAAATGAAGAAGAAAATAAATAGTCATTTCCTTTTTACCTTACTTTCTTTTTTTATACCTTTAACTGTATATCTTTTAACAATGGCCCCCACAACTTCCTTTTGGGATTGTGGTGAATTTATTGCATGTTCTGTAACACTTGGAGTGCCGCATCCTCCGGGGACCCCACTTTTTCTACTACTTGGTAATGTATTCTCTCATTTGCCGACTTTTCAAGATATAGGAGCTAGGGTTAATTTAATGTCTCCAATTGCAAGTGCATTTTCTGTAATGTTCTTATACCTTATTGTTGTTCTATTATTAAATAGATTAAATAATAATAAAACTGAGCAAAAGAAAATAATAGAATACTGTGCTTTTATTGCGGCCCTTACTTTTGCTGTAACAGATTCACACTGGTTTAATGCAGTTGAATCTGAGGTCTATGCGCTATCTACTTTTTTCAC
>Ga0066849_10001129_pt1 | contig 10847 bp, 6 predicted proteins | sample ETNtaG_9_FD_65492 | JGI IMG/M metagenome (GOLD analysis project Ga0066849, IMG submission 65492) | Marine microbial and viral communities from oxygen minimum zone, Eastern Pacific Ocean - ETNP201406SV69 | ecosystem: Environmental > Aquatic > Marine > Oceanic | place: Pacific Ocean: Eastern... | reverse complement strand
AATATCTCTACGCGTAAGGCTTTTTTCTCTGATAAGCCAATTTGGAACTCGGATTTCATAATTTGATCTTATTAAGCTAACATGGCTTTTTTCATACATTGGATCAATAACATCAGAAAAATTCTTTAATATATTTTTTCTTTTATATGTATTCTTAGCTGTTATTTCATCTTTTGATTTATCAAAATCTCTTTTGATAATTGCGTAGTTTACAATTCTCTCGTAAGGTGGTAAAAAAGTATTAATAGAGAAGACCAAGGAGCTATAATAAGTACGGATTTGTTTTGAAGACATATCATTCAGGTCAATTATTTCATTTTTCATTTCAGGATAGATAAGTACTGTATTGAATTCTTTACCATCACCTACAAGGAATACAGATTTAATTGCTTCAAAGTCTTGAAATAGATTTTCAATTTTTTGAGGTGCAATAGTTTGCCCTCGACTATTTTTATAAATTTCTTTTTTTCTATCAACGATGAAATAATGATTTTTCTTTTTTCGAAAAATATCTCCTGAATGTAACCACCCTTTATTATAGGTATTTTTAATCTCATCTTTAAAATATCCAGGAGAAACATATGAGCCACGCATTAGGAGTTCATTATCATCAGCAAGTTTAAGTTGTATTCCAGGAAGAGCTTTACCAACTGAATCCACTACATAATCATTTGGAGGAGTCATTGTAATTCCACCTGTTGCTTCTGTCATCCCATAACCGCTTAATAAAGCTATATCATTATTACGAAAAAAATTAAAAATATCTGAGTCAAGATAACCTGCTGCTGATAAACCCCATTTAAGATTTCCTCCAGTAATTGACTTTACTTTTTTTTCTATTTCTGCATTTGTTAATTTTTCTAAATCAATAGATGATTCTATTTGCTCATATATCTGAACCCAACGCTTTGGTATAGATATAAAAATAGAAGGATTACTTATTTTAAAATCTTTTAACAAGCTTTTAAATGAGGTTGATTCAGAAAATGTGTAAGTTGCTCCCCAGAAAATTGAGCCCATCATTTCAAACCATCTTCCAAAAGTATGATATAATGGCAGGTAGCAAAGAAAACTATCATCAGGTCCAACTTCAGGCATTGCCAATGCTCTAGCAAAACGCTTTGTTATGATATTAGTCTGATTGAAGATTATTCCTTTTGGATTGTCCGTAGTCCCAGAAGTATACATTATAGTACTTAACTCATTAAGATCATGTTTGGACGGTTTTTGAAAACTCTCTTTATGACACTCATTTAAAAAATTATCCCATTCTTTATTATTATTTAACTCAGTAATTAATAAGTCATGTCTTCTTTTGTTAACTTGATCAATTAATTTTTCAGCAATCGATGAATCAATAAATAAATATGATATTTCAGCATGTGATAAAATATAATCAAGATGATTTGAAGATAAATTTACAGGGATAGGAACAACTGGTATATTGTATGCTAGACATGCTAGATCAATAAGAGCACCTCTAGGCCTATTGTTTGATAAAATGCCAATAGTATGATGTTTTGTAAAATTCGATTTAAGAAAAGTGCCAATAGCTTGAATTATATGCCAACTCTTATTGTATGATAAAGCAGATATAGACTTGTTTGATATTGTTTGGAATAATGGTTTTTCCCCATATTGTTTTGCTCTTTGTTGTAAAAGTGTATATATATTAAAATTTGATTTTGTTATTAATCTTAGCAATAAATCAAACCATTCATCAATTTTATTTGAAGAAGAAATGATTTTGTTTACAGCTGGAAGATGACAAATCTCTAAAAAATCATGAATTAAGAAATTATTTTTCTCATTAAGGAGTAACTCTGCAGACTCAAATAAATTTTTTAAATTGACTTCAGATTTAAATGCACATTCAATCGTTTTTTGGATTTGTTGCATATTTAAAATTAGATAATTCAATTAATACAACCTTCATCTATATAGTTGTCCAATATTTTTGATTTCAGTAAGTTTTGAAGGTAAAGAATTAAATCTATTTCATGACTAAAAAAGTAAAATATTCTACTACTGAAGTTGCTAAGTATCTTTCTGATGCTCCAAAAGCAATCAATGCATTCATATCTGATTTAGAAGAACAGATTCAGAATTTAGCAAATATTGGTTTAGCTCTCTCGAAAGAAAGAGATATGGATAAATTGCTTGAAATGATACTTCTTGAGGCAAAACGCATAGCAAACTCAGATGGTGGAACCCTTTATATGATGACTGATGATAATCGTCTTCGTTTTGAAATTATGATGACTGATTCTCTTGGTGTTCATAATGGAGGGACATCCACTGAAAAAATACCTGAAACAATTTACCCTGTAAAATTATATGATGATGAAGGTAATGCCAATAAATCAATGGTTGCGGCATATGTTGGACTTACAGGTGAAACTGTAAATCTTCCAGATGCATATAAGGCAGAAGGATTTGATTTTACAGGAACAAAAATGTTTGATAAGAAATTCGGATATCATTCTAAATCATTTCTAACTGTACCATTAAAAAACCATGAAGATGAAATTATAGGTGTACTGCAATTATTAAATGCTCAAACTCAAAAGACTAAAAAAATAATTTCTTTTAAACCTGAAATCCAAAAAATGGTAGAAGCTCTCGCAAGTCAAGCAGCGGTAGCTATAACAAATAAAAATCTTATTAGAGATTTAGAAGCATTGTTCGAGTCCTTTATTAAGTTAATTGCATCTGCAATTGATGAAAAATCACCTTATACTGGAGGTCATTGTGCTAGAGTTCCTGAGATTACAATTATGCTTGCAGAGGCTGTAGCAGGTACAAAAGATGGACCTTTTGCTGATGTTGTTTTTTCAGAAAAAGAAATGTATGAATTAAAAATAGCAGCATGGCTTCATGATTGTGGTAAAGTTGCAACGCCTGAATTTGTTGTTGATAAATCGACTAAACTTGAAACTATTTATGATCGAGTTAATGAAGTAGAGACGCGTTTTGGAATTCTTAGGCGTGATGAGGAGATTAAACGTTTAAAAAAAGAATTAGTGATTCATAAAGATAAATCTTTATCATCTAAAGATAAGACTACAAAGCTTGATCAACTAAAGAAAGCTTTTCGTGGTAAGCTGAAACAATTAAATAATGATCTTGAGTTTGTTAAAGAATCGAACTTTGGAGGTGAATTCATGTCAGGAGAAAAAAAGGATAGAATACATGAAATTGCTAACTATAAATGGAAACCTAATGGTAAAATTCATAATTTTTTATCAGATGATGAGGTATACAATTTAACTATTCCAAGAGGAACATTGACACCTGAAGAAAGAAAGGTAATTAACGATCATATTGTTGTTACAATTAAAATGCTAGAAGAGCTTCCCTATCCTAAGCATCTTCAAAATGTTCCCGAGTTTGCTGGAGGTCATCATGAAAAACTTGATGGAACTGGATATCCAAAAGGTTTAATAAAGGATGATATGTCGGTCCAAGCTAGGATAATGGCTATTGCTGATATTTTTGAGGCGTTAACAGCTAAAGATAGGCCCTATAAAAAGGGTAAAACATTAAGTCAAGCGATGCGAATTCTTGGATTTATGAAAGATGATGCACATATTGATATAGATCTATTTGAAATTTTTGTTAAAGAAAAAATATATATGAAGTATGCTGAAGGGTTTTTAGATCCTGAACAACTTGATGAAGTTAAAATTTAATTACTTTTTTGATTAAATGACTTTTGAAATTGTATTTGTTATTGGCATAATTATATTTGCCTTTATATTATTTGTAACAGAAAAATTTAGTTTAGATGTAACAGCTTTATTAGTCCTAACAATTCTTTTATTAGGTGGTTTTTTATCGATTGATGAAGCTATATCCGGTTTTTCAAATCCAGCAGTAATAGTAATTTCACTATTATTTGTTTTAAGTCATGCTTTACAAAAAACTCGAATTCTTGAATATTTAATTGTTCGAATTAATCAAATAGTATCACGTTCCAGAACTGTAGGCTTGGGGGTATATTTATTTACAATTAGTGTGGCTAGTGCCCTAATGAATAATACTGCAATTGTAGCTATTTTTATGCCAGTAACAATTCGTTTAGCTCATAAATATCATTTAAGTCCATCAAAACTTTTGATTCCTTTAAGTTATGCTGCAATAATGGGTGGAACATTAACATTAGTTGGTACTTCAACAAATTTATTAGTTAATTCCATTTTTGTCCAAAATGGTGGAGTTAGTTTAGGTATGTTTGAATTTGCCAAATATGGCTGGATTATTTTAGTTATTGGTCTACTTTATATTCTTTTCATTGCTCCAAAAATCTTGCCATCAAGAACGGTGACTTCAAGTTTAACGCAAAGTTATCATATGGCAGGTTATTTGACTGAAATGAAAATTTTAGAAGATTCTCCATTGGTTGGTTCTACATGTCATGATCGAAATATTAGTCATAATTACGATGTTATTATTTTAGATATTCAGCGAGGTGGTAGTCTAATCTCATATAATGTGGGAGAAAGAGAGTTGCAGGTAGGAGATATTCTTTTTGTGAAAGGGTCACTTGAGAGCTTTCTTAGAATGAAAGAGGTAGAAAAAGTATCTTTACTAACTGATGAAAAATTGACCCAAAAAGAGCTTGAGCAGGAAGATAATATATTAATTGAATGCATGGTAAATGGCCAGTCTAATCTGGCAGGTCGCACACTGATGAATAGCAATTTCAGAAAACGTTTCAATGCATTCATATTAGCAATAAGACGTGATGGGTCAATTATTCGCAAGAAAATTGCACATGTCGTTATTCAAACTTATGATACTCTATTAGTATATGGGGGTCGTAGACAACTTGATAAATTAGCTAATAGTGGTGAATTCATTTTGCTGGGTGAAGTTAAAGAAAATTTAGTTAAAGTAAGGTTTTGGTGGGTCAGCGTATTATCCATAATCATGACTATTTTATTAGCTGCGTTAGGAATCCTCCCTATTCTGAAGGGTGCAATGTTAAGTGTTATTATATTAATGGTACTTGGAGTTATAACTCCAAATGAGGCTTATCAATCAATTCATTGGCAAGTTATAGTTTTAATAGCGGCTTTAATTCCTTTGGGAATAGTTATTCAAAATACTGGGACAGCAAGTTTAATTGGAGACTCAATATTAGATCTTGTTCAAAAGTTTTCTTACGCTTCACAACCATATATTTTATTAGCATTAATCTATTTTATTACAATGATATTAACTGAAGTCTCATCTAATACAGCAACTGCGATTATTATGACACCAATTGTTTTATCTATAACTTCAACTGTTGGGCTTGACCCCAGGCCATTTATTTTTAGTGTTTGTTTTGCATCTTCAGCATCATTCAGTACACCTGTTGGATATCAAACTAATTTAATGGTTTATGGGTCTGGGGGATATAAGTTTTCTGATTTCATAAAAGTTGGCATTCCACTATCAATAACTTTTTGGATAACTGCAATAATAGTCATTCCAATTATTTGGCCATTTTAGCCTTATTAAATAATAATAATTCTGAGTCGTAGAAATTTTCTAGTATAAATTCAGCGCTTATGGATAAGCCTAAAAAACGCCATTCGCGTTTGCAATCATTTATTGATAATCCTTCAAAATCATTATGGTATTTGGCTATTCCAATCATTGCTGGAATGGGAATACAAACATTGTATAGTATTGTTGATATGCTATTCATTGGAAGATTAGGTGGTGATGCCATAGCAGCAGTTGCATTTAATTTTCCAATTTTCTTTTTTGTTATGGGTTTGTCATTTGGTTTGGGAAGTGGTGTAACAGCTTCTATTGCTCGATATATTGGTTCTAATGATAAAGTTAATGCTGATAATGCTGCAGAACATGCTGTTGTAATTGCGTTACTAATTAGCATAGTGCTCACATCATTAGGTTTAATTTATGGTAAAGAAATTTTATTTAAAATGGGATGCACTTTAGAAGTTCTTCCGGATGCATGGGAATATCTTAAGATCAGTTGTTATGGATTATCATTTGGTGTTTTTTCAGGGTTTTTTAGATCAATTTTGGCCGGTGAAGGGGACATGAAATTTCCAATGTATTTATTTGGGCTTGGCACAGTATTGAATATTATATTAGATCCAATTTTTATTTTCTTACTAGACTTTGGCGTATCAGGTGCGGCATGGGCAACAACGATTAGTCAAATAGTCGTTTTCATAATATTCGCATTTATGCTTTTTGTAAAAGAACATGCATATGTCCAATTTAAATTGAGAGATTTTTCTCCATCCTACAAAATTATTATGGATATTATCAAAGTAGGTGTACCAGCTTCAATTTCAATGATTGTAATGGCATTAGGTCAGTTGATTTATAATCGGATGTTGGCAACATTTTCTACAGATGCAGTAGCAGCTTATCAAGTAGGCGGTCGTATTGATATGGTTGTTTTTCTTCCTATATTTGGAATTGCTTCAGCTCTCACAACAATGGTAGGAATGTTTTTTGGGGCTAATGAAATAGAGAAAATTCGATATATTACTAAGTATGGTATATCAAGAGCAGTTATTATTACATCGATTGGTTCGATATTATTGTATATTTTTTCACCTTTAATTATTTCTGGCTTTACAAATGACTTACAGATAAAGAAGATTGCGATAGATTACCTTAGAGTTATTGCTTTTCTTTTTCCTTTTATAGCAATTGGATTAACAATTGGACGTATTTTACAGGGAATTGGATTGGGAATGCCATCTTTAATTATTACAACTATACGCGTAATTGGGGTTGCTGGCCCGTTAGCTTATTACTTTATTTTCATTCAGAACAAACCTTTAGAATGGATGTGGTACGCAATGTTCATTTCTGGAATTATAGCAACATTAATTTCAGTTATATGGTTATTATATGCATTCCGTAAATTCCTAGTAGCAAAACCATTATAGAAGGAGGTATTTTGGCGCTGCTTTCAAATAAAGAAATCTCACTGGCTTTGTCAAGTTTAGATGATTGGTCGTTTTCAAATAATAAAATACATAAGAATATTTCGTTTAATACCTATATGGATGGGATTTCTTTTGTAAATCAATTGGCAAAAATTGCCGAGGAAAAAAACCATCATCCTGATTTGACTATTGGTTGGTGCCAAGTTGGAATTGTTTTGACTTCCCACGATCAAGGTGGTGTAACTGATCAATGTTTATCTATGGCTAAAATAATTGATAATATGATTGATGAATAACCTAATGAAAAATTTATTTAAATATGTGGTTTTAGGAATTTTAACTAGCAATATTTTCGCAGAAAATATTGCTAGTGTTTCCAAGGCTCAAAATATTCCAACTATAGATGGTGATGTTATAAATGATCCTGCTTGGGAAAATATTTCACCATTAACAAAATTCACTCAAAAGTCACCTGATGAAGGAGAGTTATCATCTGAAAAAACATCAGTTAAAATAATGTACTCAAATAAAATATTTTATGTTTCAGTAGTTTGTTACGATTCAAATTCAAATAAAATAGTTATTTCTGATACCCGTCGAGATGCTCCATTAAATAATACTGATAGTTTTATGTTTATACTAGATACTTTTAAAGATCAACAGAATGGATTTGTATTTGGAACCAATGCTGGTGGAATTCAATATGATGCGCAGGTTACAGGTGGTGGTGAAGGAATGTCCATAAGTAGTACTCGACAATCTGTAGGAGTTGGTGCAAAATTTAATATTAATTGGGATGCAGCATGGGATGTAAAAACTGAAATTGGTGAATATGGATGGAGTGCTGAATTTGCTATTCCTTTTAAAACCTTGAGATTCTCAGGTGAGAAAGATCAGTCGTGGGGAGCAAATTTTCAGCGTACCATTGCCCGAAAAAATGAGCATGTTTTTTGGTCTCCTATACCAAGACAATTCAGTCTTAATCGCTTAGCACTCGAAGGTACATTGACTGGAATTAATGTGCCAACAGATAGAAATATTAAATTGATGCCTTATGTATTAGGTAACAATAATAAAGTAAAAAATGAAACAAGCTATTCAGAATCTGAAGGAGACTTTGGCTTTGATGCAAAAGTTGGTGTGACCTCTAGTCTTACAATGGATATTACATATAATACCGATTTTGCACAGGTTGAAGCAGATGAACAGCAAGTAAATTTAGATCGATTTAGTTTATTTTTTCCTGAGAAGAGAGCTTTCTTTTTAGAGAATGCTGGACTTTTTTCTGCTGGAGAGAATACATATTATGGTCCTGATATTGAAATGTTTTTCAGTCGTCGAATTGGAATTGTTAGTGGAAGTCGAGTTCCAATTCTTGGCGGGGGTAGACTTACTGGTGATTTAGGCGGGTTTAAGCTTGGTATCTTAAATATGAGGACTGGTTCTGTCAAAAATGTTTCAGATGGTGAGGATTATGGTGTTTTTCGTTTAAAAAAAGAATTGCCTAATCGAACTTACTTTGGAGGAATGGTTACGAGAAAAAAAGGTTTGGGAGATGACGGTTATATTAATCAATCTTATTCAGTTGATGGAGCCCTTGGAATTGGAGAAGCAATTCAATTGATTGGTTTTGCTGCAAAAACTGATCCTGCACCCGGTATAAAAGGGGATAATGATTCTTATGCATATGTATTGGAAGCAAATAGAAATACTCAGTCTTTCACAAATCAAATCCGTTATTCTGAAGTTGGTGAAAACTTTAATCCTGAAATGGGTTTTGTTAAACGACTAGGTTACCGAAAGGTTTTATTCCGCATATTAAATAGAACAAGGCCAAAGGATTTCTTCGGTATTTTAGAACTTCGGCCTCATATAACTTATTGGGGATATTGGAAGCTTGAGGATGGATTCCAAGAGACTGGGTTTTTACATATTGATAACCATTGGGAATTCAGAAATGGATTTAGAATTGATACTGGAATAAATTTTACTAGGGAGGGTGTTGTAGACTCATTCCAAATTGTAAGTGGGGAATGGGTTCCTCCAAGTACTTACGATAACAAAGAAATTCATGTTCGTACAAATACCAATTTGACTAAACCCTTTAGTATTATCTTAGTAACTAAAATCGGGGGATTTTTCAATGGTGATAGAAAAAACTTTGATACTACTTTACGTTATCGTTTTGGTGATCGATTTACATCTGAGGTTATTTCGAAATATAATGATGTAAAATTAGATCATGGAGGTGAATTTATTACTCATTTAATTCGTAGTCGTTTAACTTATGCTCTATCATCAAATATTTATATACAATCTCTTCTTCAATATAACAATCAATCCGATGAATGGTCCATGAATTGGAGATTTATATGGCAACAGTCTGCTGCCACGGGGCTCTATATAGTATATAATGAGGCTCAAGATTATGATGGTATTCCAATCGCAAAAAGCACAAAATCATTTGTACTTAAATATAGCTATCTTTTTGATATAATGAATTAAAAGCACAATCCTCCCAATTAGAATTGGGTGTATATTTTAAGGCATGTTGAGAGAAATTCATGACTGACATCATATTGGGGCTAATTCAAGAAACTATTAGCGGTTTAGCTTTGGGATGTATCTATGCGTTAATTGCTTTAGGCTTTACTCTCATTTATAAGGCCACAGAAGTTGTTAATTTTTCGCAGGGTGAAATAATGATGGTTGGAGCTTATATACATTTCTTTTTTTTAAATCTTCTTATGGCACTTAGCGGAGGATTGAATGGTTGGATATTCCTTTTAGCATTTATTGGGTCAGTAATATTTGCGGTTTTATTTGGAATTATTATGGACTTTATTATTAATAAGCCTTTAAAAGGAGAACCAGTATTTTCGGTTATTATGGCTACAATTAGTCTAGCAATAATTTTAAGATCATTAACTGCTATTCTTGCTGGACCATTAAGTATAATTCCAATTTCACCATTTGGTGATCAGACATTTTTTTTAAATGGTGTGGTGATTTCAATCTTAGATATTTCTATCATTTTTTCTGCAATAACTATTATGTCAGGCTTCTATTACTTTTTTAATCATACTAAATGGGGAATAGCAATGAAAGCAACTTCAGCTGATGCCGAGGCTGCGCAGCTATTAGGTATACCTGTAAATAAAGTTTATCGTTATGTATGGATATTTGCATCATTAGTAGGTGTCCTTAGTGGAATATTGTTAGCTCCTCGGATGGCTTTAATAGATACTTCAATGTCCTTTTTAGGGTTGAAAGCTTTTCCTGCTGCAATTTTGGGTGGTTTTGGTTCTATAAAAGGTGCAATTATAGGCGGTATAATTCTAGGAATTATTGAAACAGTAAGTTTAGGAACATTATCATTCCATTTTTCATGGATTAAGGAAATAAATGATATTATTGTTTGGATTGTACTTATTGCTGTTTTAATGATTCGACCAGACGGATTATTTGGAGTTTCAAAAGTAAAGCGAGTCTAATGAAAAGTAGATTTGAAAATGAAAACTTGAAATGGATTCCTTTCTTAATTTTATTTGTAATCTTTTTACCCTTTGTTCTTAAGAGCGCAACTTTTAGTTATAAATATTATCTCTATGTAATTAATCTAGCAGGGATTTATATAATACTAACAATTGGATTAGATGTTCTTAGTGGGTATACAGGTCTTATGTCTTTAGGACATGCTGCATTTTTAGCTCTTGGTGCATATTTTTCAGCTATCATGGTAGATCAGTTAGGTATACCATTTGAATTATCTTTGTTTTTAACTCCGTTTTTAGTTGGTTGTTTTGGGTTTGTAATTGGTTTCCCAGCATTACGTGTCCAAGGAATATATCTCGGTTTAACAACAATGGGTTTTGGCTTTATTGTTAAAAGATTAATTATTGTTTTTAGTAGTTGGACAGG
>Ga0066849_10001116_pt1 | contig 10908 bp, 9 predicted proteins | sample ETNtaG_9_FD_65492 | JGI IMG/M metagenome (GOLD analysis project Ga0066849, IMG submission 65492) | Marine microbial and viral communities from oxygen minimum zone, Eastern Pacific Ocean - ETNP201406SV69 | ecosystem: Environmental > Aquatic > Marine > Oceanic | place: Pacific Ocean: Eastern... | reverse complement strand
AGAAGCATTTTTACAAGCACAACCCTGTTTACTTGAACCTATTTTAAATATAGAAATTAAAGTGCCAGAAGAATTTATGGGTGATGTCATGGGTGATATGTCGAGTCGCAGAGGTAAGATTATGGGTATGGATACTGAAGGCACCTTTCAATTAATTAAAGCTCAATCTCCTCAATCAGAAATGTACCATTACTCAACAACACTAAGGTCTTTAACCGGTGGTCGAGGTATCCATTCAGAAAAATTTAGTCATTATGAAGAAGTCCCACGTGATATGGAAGCTAAAGTAATTGCTGAATCAAAAACTGATCAAGAAGATGAGTCTTAATTGAAACATTTGTGGGCCCCTTGGCGGATGGAATTTATTCGTCGCAAAAAAAAATCAGATAAACAGGGATGTGTTTTTTGTAATAAATCGAAAGAAAAAGATAATGATAAAGATAATCTTGTTCTTTTTCGTGGGAAAGAATCTTTCGTTCTAATGAATTTATACCCTTATAATAATGGTCATTTAATGGTGACGCCATACAAACATGTAAATTCTATTCAATTATTAAGCAAATCATGTATGAATGAGATTATGAAATTATCAGACAAATCTATGAGAATAATTAATAAAAAATTGAAATCAGAAGGATTTAACTTTGGTGCCAATATTGGTAAAGCAGGTGGAGCTGGAATAGAAGATCATATTCATTTTCATATTGTTCCTAGATGGATTGGTGATACCAACTTCATGCCTGCAATTGGTCAAACAAAAGTTATGGTTGGAGGTTTGACTGAAACGTATGATGACCTCAAATCTAATTTTGATAAGTTGAAATAGAATATGGATTTTACTCAAACCTGGCTGCCTTTTTTATACCTATATGGAGTTGGAGGTTTAGCATTTATTTTTGGAATGCTAATCATAATTAAAAGTCGTGCGCTTCGATTAACCTATGCTCTTCATTCAAAATGGGCTCGGGTACTTATTTTCGGTTTTATCTTTTATGCAAGTATCCATGCGTTATTTATTTTTATTGCAGTAGGAAGTAAATAATGAATTTTGAGGTTGGAACACAGTTAGACAAAATAGTTATTTTATTATACTTTACGTTAGTAATGGGATTTGGAGCTTATTTTGGTAAATATAGTAAAAACACAACAGACTATTTTTTTGGTGGTAGACGATTCGCTTGGTGGTTGATTACAATTTCTATTGTTGCTACAGGAGTTGGTTCTCATAGTTTTGTTAAATATTCTACCAAGGCTTACCAATATGGACTTTCATCAACAATGACATATATGAATGATTGGTTTTTTATGCCTTTATTCATGTTTGGATGGTTACCAATTATTTATTACACAAAGGTTAAATCTATTCCTGAGTATTTTGAAAGAAGGTTCAATACTAAAGCAAGATATTTAGCTACATTAATGATTCTACTATATATGATAGGATATATAGCGATACAATTTTTGACTTTAGCTACAGCTTTATATCGAATTTATGGTATCCCTTTAATGTTAACAGTCGTTCTAATTGCTATTGCAACAACAATCTATATGCATTTTGGAGGTCAAACTTCTGTTATTTTCACTGATCTTATCCAAGGGTTTATTTTAATATTTGCTGGATTATTATTGTTTTTTCTTGGAGTGCAGTTTCTTGGTAATCAAACTGGACTAAGTGGTCTAAATGCATTTTGGACAAATTTAACTCCATTACAAAAATTGCCTCTTGCTCATTTTAACCATCCTCCAGATTTTAATTTTGTAGGTATTTTTTGGCAGGACGGTATTGCTGGATCAGTTGGATTTTTATTTTTAAACCAAGGTTTAATTATGAGATTTATGGCAGCAAAAAGTGTAAATGAAGGAAGGAAAGCAGCTGCAATCAATGTACTATGTGTACTTCCTATTTCTGCTATTGTTGTTTCTAATGCAGGGTGGATTGGTCGGGCGATAGCAAACGCTGTCCCAGGAGTGCTTCCGTTAGATTTAGCTGCAAATGATGTTTTTGTAGCAGTGACAAACATTGTTGCTTCACCAGGAGTATTCGGATTTATTATAGCCGCACTTTGTGCTGCATTAATGTCCACTGCAGATACTCTAGTAAATGCATCATCAGCTGTTATCGTAAATGATATTTATGAACCGCTATCTAAAAAAGAAAAAAGTGAAAAACAAAAATTAGAATTTGCAAGACTAACATCTATTGGGGTTAAAGTAATCGCTGTTATTTTGGTGCCATTTTTTAATTCTTTTGATTCAATCTATGAAGCCCATGGATGGTTTCATTCAACATTTACACCCCCTCTAGTTGTGGGTGTATTTTTAGGAATTTTCTGGAAAAGATTTACGACTCCAGCGGTGATTGCCACTTTTTTAGGAGGTGCATTTTTGATGGTTTTAGGACAAATATATCCGGAGCTGATAAGACCGTTTTCACATGGAATTGAACTGCGTCCGGGTCGCGGATATTCATATATTGGAGCACTTTATAATATTTTTGTATGTGCAGGAGTAGGTGTAATCGTTACATTATTCACAAAACCTGAATCGGAAAAAAAATTAAACGGCTTGACTATATTTGATGTTCACAAATTGAAAGAAATTTTTAAAGGGTCTGCTATAAATGAAGAAATTGGCGAAAAGTTAGTGATAAATTGGAAATTAGATGATTCTAATTCCGATATCTTGCGTTTTTCAAAAAAAGATATGAATATGATGAAAGCGAATCCTGGTGATTTAGTTTATATTCAAGATTCTCGCTGGTGGCTGGGGGGCCTTAAGTCAGCTCATTCAATTTTTGGAAAACCTCACAATGAAGATGGAATTGTTTATTTGAATCAGTCTCATTTAGATCATGGCCAATTTGTAGAAGGCCTCTCTCTCAAAGCTGAAAAGGAAATGTAAATATATTAGCTAGTGCGAATTAAAAATTATTAATTTGCCGCGCTTTTATTATTTAATAAACCGACATTTTGTTTCCGGAGTAGCTCAGTTGGTAGAGCGAGTGGCTGTTAACCACCAGGTCGGGGGTTCGAGTCCCTCCTCCGGAGCGATAAAAAGGTTCAGTATTTAAACTGAACCTTTTTTATTTCAAAAGAAGCTAGTATCAAAAAAACAACTATTCATTAACTAAATACAATATTTATGTATTTTTTATTGAAAAAAAGATTTCTCTTTATTAAAATTGATATGGGAATTCTGATCTTATGGAGGTAGGAGGAGGTTCTCAATTTACAAAGAAGCGCACAGCTTAACTCCTTAGATGCGCTTTAGTTGTTAAAAGCCCCTAAATAATTTTTAGGGGCTTTTTATTTATTGTCTAAATATACATGTGATAAATTCTTGACTAAATTTTATGCAACTAATTATAAAAATTATTTCTACCATTTTATTTTTTGCCATAATTGATGCCCAAGATCATCCTAGCATTAAATGGAATCAAATTAGTACTGAACACTACGATGTTATTTTTCCAACTGAGATGAGCCAGGAAGGTTTAAGAGTTGCAAATACACTTGAATATGTTAATAACCATATTAGCAAATCATTATTAAGTAAACATAAAAAAATTCCAATAGTTTTAAGGAATCGGAGTTCAATTCCTAATGCTTTTGTATCTCAGGCTCCATGGGCATCAGAATGGTTTAATGTTCCATTTCCAGCAAAAGGTGGAGGGACAAATGAATGGTATCGTGATTTGGCTATCCATGAAGGTAGACATATTATTCAATCAAACTATATGAATACAGGTACTAGTAAATTTTTAGGATACTTATTTGGAGAATCAGCGCAATCATTTTTTAGTGGGTTATTATTACCGTCTTGGTACTGGGAAGGTGATGCAGTTGGTATTGAAACTGCATTAACATATTCAGGCAGAGGACGTATCCCTCATTTTGATTTATTATCAAGATCGCTTTACTTAAATGGGAACAAATTCAACTACAATCAGGCGCTTTATGGGTCGTATAAAATAGTTTATCCTAATCGATATGAATTAGGATATTTTTTAACAACACATGTTAAAACAAATTATGGAATGGATTCGTGGAAAAAGATTATTAATAAAACACTACATTGGCCATTTACAATAAATCCATTTTTTCCTTTATCAAGGTCAGCAAAAATTGTAACTGGTGCAACGATAAAACAGATTCATAGTGATGCATATTATGATTTAAATGAACTTTGGCTAAGACAGATAGAAAATATCGAAGAGGGTAAAGTTAATCTAATAACTCAGGAGCCAGAGATTTTTACTGATTATAGTTTTCCATCATCATTATTAGGCAAAGAGATATTTGCTTTAAAATCTGGTATTGGTGATGTGCCAACTATTGTTAAAGTTGACAATAAGGGAGAAAAAATATTAGGAGAAATACCTATATCAGCGACTATTTTCGGATATCACTCTAACGGAAGTATGGGTGTATGGTCTTTTTATGAACCAGATAAGCGATGGACAAAGTTAAGTTGGGCAAATCTTGAGATTATTGATTTTAAAACTGGTAAGAGAGAAGTCATTACATCAAAAAAACGTTTATATAATCCTAATATTTCTGCTGATGGTAAAAGAATAGCAGCAGTTTCTTTCAATGAAAAAAGAAATAGTTTATTAGTTATTCTTGATATTAAGGGAAATATAATTGATCGAGTTGAAGCACCTGATCAAGGATATATTATGTTTCCATCTTGGTCTCAAGATACTAAGAGGATTGTTTTCACTTCACAAAAATATGAAGGTAGATCAATATATATATATGATGTAGAACGTAGAATATTTGATAATATTAAACCAGAAACATGGGAAGATATTTCACACCCAATATTCTACAAGGATTTTATTATTTATGAATCACCTTATGTAGGGATTGATAATCTATTAGCTATTAATATTGACACCAAAGAGGAATTCTTGATAACCTCAAGAAAATTTGGTGCCTACGATCCTTACATTACAGCAAATGATCAATTAATTTTTAGTGATTATAGTTTAAAGGGGAAAAGAATAGTAATAAAAGATCTTGGCCAAAATGAATGGAGACGTATTAGTTCAATAAATTATGATCCAGTTCGTTCATTTCAGCGAATGTTTGATCAAGAGGATGGAGCTATTTTTGATTCGCCCGTACCATCAAATCCATATAAAATAACTAAGTATAATTCATTTTCTAATCTTTTCAATTTTCATAGTAGATATATTTTTGATAGCGAATTTGATCCAAAGTTTGGCGTTAGATCTGATAATGTATTAGGTACAATGAGTATATTGGCAGATATATCAATCAATCAGGAGAAAAAAACATCTAATAAGCGCCTCAATCTAATATATAAGAGATTTTATCCTATATTGAACGTAAGCATGAATAGGTCTGAGCGTAGTGAAAATTATGGCCCTTTTAAACAAAAATTAGAAAATCGACCAGATACTGTTGAGTTCAGTGTAAATGAAAAATGGAATGAAAGTTCAATAGAGTTTGGTATTGGCGTTCCTTGGTTTAATAAAATTACAGGCATTAACAATAAATACTTTTTTACTCAAACTGGAGCAAAGGTTATTTCAAGATCCCGAACTTATTTTTATTATGATTTTGCTAAAGAAACAGTTCCTAAAGATGTTTTGTTGCAATCACAAAAAATGGTTTCTGAAAGGGATGGGAAAATTATTCCAACCTATTTTGAGGGAACATTTATATCGGAGAATGAGTCATCTATCAGAGATTTACGTTCTAATGGGTGGTTATTAAATATATATTTTGGTGGGATGCCTTCTGGAAGCCTATGGGCTGGTCAGCAGATTTCAGCTCGAGGAAATTTGAATATGAATGGGCTAGGTAAACATCATGCACTTTCAATCTCAACTCAATTAGAAAAGAATGATAATTCAGGAAACTATTCTTTCCCGAGCCGAATTAAATACCCATATGGATATCAACCTTATTATTTTGATCAAGGATGGAAAGCAAAAATAACATATCGTATGCCATTAACTTATCCGGATAAAACATTATTTTGGGGAGTAAGTTATTTAAAAAGGATTCAAGGAAAATTATTTGTTGATACGATAGGAACAAATAATAAAAATAATGTAATGGCTACCTTGGGGAGTAGTATTGTTTTGGATTTAGGTGGATTCTTTGATATTCCAATTCCAATTTCAGTATCAATGAGTTATTATTTCCAGCCCATCGATGGGAAAAGTGGTATCCAATTCGAATTTGAATAAATACAAATAATATGTAGTTTCGTGGGCGGAAGAATTAAATTAAAACATTAAATCGAGGTAAGAATGAGTAATCGCGGGGAAGATAGAAGATATGCAGAGCGTCGCTTAACTGAAGATAGGCGCAAAGAGCAAATTCCCGTTGAGAATGATCGTCGTTCTGAAACAAGAAGAAGAAGTGATGATGAACGTAGATCTGGTACAGATCGGCGAATTAATTAAAAATATAATTTAGTGAAAAAAATACATCATATTATTTCTGTAATGCTTGTCATGTGGTTGGGAATATTTTCTCAAATCACTATTTCGCATTTAGGTCATGGGCATGAGTTATTAACTCCAGAGCCTACTTTATGTGCTGAAGATTGTGAATTAGAATCGCATCGCAATTCTTCATATGATTGCGAATTTTTCATCGCCAAAAGACTTTTAGAAGTAAATGGGGTAGTTGACATTGCTTCTTTAGCCTCCTATAAATCAAGCAACGCTCAAAAATGGGCGTTCATTAATCCTCCAAATTCTCAATTAGATAAAAATATTTATCTAGTTCGGGGACCTCCTATCCTTTTGTAATCAAATCGTTTTCTTTTGATGGTTATAGAAATACCATCAATTTTTCCTAAATTTTTTACAAAAAGGGTTATTTTATGTTTAATGATTTTAAAAGAATCGGATCACGATTCTATACAATTTTTGGAGTTACTTTATTATTATTTGTTGTTGCTTGTGAAGATGAGCATGACCATGACCATGACGAGCATACTGATGCAGAAGGATTTATTTTAGAGAAAAGTGACGGTACGCAAGTATATAAACAATTTAAAGGAACGACGGAAGGAACTATAACAGTAACTACTGGGGGCTCTATTGATTTAGCAGTTCATTTTCTTGATGATGATGGTGAAGAAATAGAGCACGAAGAACATGAAGAAGAGGAAGAAGAAGGTAGTCTAAAAGTTACTGGGTTCGATTCAAATATTGCAAAGGTTGAAGTTGAAGAAGGTCATGGTGATGAATTGAATGTTACAGGCGTTAAAGAAGGGTCAACAAGTTTCAAGCTTCAATTGATGCATGGGGATCATGCTGACTTCACGTCTGCAAGTAACGTCCCAATTACAGTAATAAAATAGATATAATCTGCATTTGTGCATGCATTATGCGAATACATTTTGTGCATGCACAAAATGTAAAGTTATCTAGAAAATCCTAATTTCCTTTTTACCTTTCAATATGCTAAATGTTGAACGTATAGGAGATCATACGTCTTTTCGAGAAGGGACTAATGTCCAATAAAAAGAAAATTCTATTTGCTTGCTGCATAGTTTGCGTTGCAGTGCAAGCACAAAATGTATCTGTTTCCGGGAGAGTTCAATCCTCTGAGACAAAAGAACCGTTGCAATCTGTCAATATTGTCATTCCAAATTTAGAATTGGGCTCAACTACAGATATCAATGGTCAATTCACAATAAATGACATTCCTTTAGATAATATAGAATTAAAAATCTCAATTCTTGGTTATCGTGATACGACTCTATTTATACAAATAGATAATAGTTTAGTAAATCTTGGGAATATATTACTACATCCTGAAGTTTTACATTTTGAAGAAATCAATGTTGAGGTACATAGTGACCTTGACCCAACTTCTTCACTCTCAAGTATTTCCATGTCTGGGAAAAAAATGCAAGAAAATATGAAGGGATCAATCGCACAAACACTTCAGAATGAAATGAGTATAGCAATTCAGTCTATGGGGCAAGGAACAACTCGTCCAATATTAAGAGGATACTCAGGTGATCGTTTTTTGATTACTGAAAATGGATTTGAAGTAGGTGATTTATCTCAAACCTCTGTAGACCATGCACTAAGTATGGATCTGGGTGGGGTAGAGGAAATTGAAATAATTAGAGGACCGCGAGCCCTTCTCTTTGGATCAAATGCCATCAGTGGAGTCATTAACGTTGAAAAGAACTCTATGCCTGAGATTGAATTTGATCATCTTCATACGTATATAACATCAGGCTATGATTTTGGTAACCAGGGATTATTTAATAATTTTTCTTTAGTTAATCCAATTAATAAGAACAATTTCCGTTTTTCTTTACAGAATAGAAAAACTGATAATCAAATGACTCCAATAGGTGAACTTAAAAACACCTCCATGAATACCACTGAAGTGTTTTTTGGATTAACACGATTTCAAGATGAGAGAAGAGGAACAGTTTCAATTGAACATGTTGAAATGGATTATGGTATACCAGGGAGCCCTGAAGGACACATTAGTGGTGTGGATTTGAAAATGAATAAAACGACTCAAAAGTTAAACTATCATCAAGATATTGATTTTAGAGGTTTTGAAACTTTTGACTTAGATCAAAAATTTATTCATTATTCTCATTCTGAATTTGAATCTGGTCAAAAGCAACCATCGGTCAAATTGGAACAAGACATACTACTCGTTCAGACTAAGATAACTGGATTAAAAAGAGAAATTGGTGCTGCTCTACAACATCGTTTCTTTAAGGCAGGTGGGTTTTATTGGACTCCAAATACATCTGAGTCAAATTTTTCAGTATTTGGCTTTAGAGAGAAAGATCTGCTTGGCTTAACAGGTCAATTTTCATTTAGAGGGGAATATTCAATTATAGCTCCTCAAAATAAAGGTGCATATTTTTCAAATATTGATGAAAGATCTGTAGAAAAGAAAAACTTTGGGTTTCTCTCATTATCTGCTGCACTAATTAAGTCTTGGGATTATTGGCAAATTTCAACAACCATTATGAGGACAGGAAGAACACCTGGCATTGAAGATCTATTTTCAGATGGACCACATCTTGGTAGTTATAGTTATGAGATTGGGAATCCAGAGCTTGGCCTTGAAGAGACATTTGGGATTGAGAATTCAATTCAATATCAAAAAGACCGATTCTTTTTCTTGCTCAATGGGTTTTTTAATCAAAGTCCAAACTTTCATCAATATATGAAAATGGGTAACGGATTTGTACCTGGTGCAGATTGGATTGAATGGGGAAGTGGCTCAAGTGGTTGGCTATATAAATATCAAATGCGTGGCATTAAAACTGAAATAAGTGGTGGAGAATTTCAAATGGGATATAAAGGGAAAGTGATTGATGTAACCACAGATTTCTCTTTAGTTAGAGGAAAAGATATCTCAAACAATGACAATATTGCATATATACCTCCTGACAAAATTGGCCTATTGGTTTCAACGAAATCAAATAAGGATCTATCAGCTTCAATTAGACTTAGTAAGGTTTTAGATCAAAAAAAGATTTCAGAATTTGAAACTATCACCCCAGGATATTTACTAATTGATATTTTTGGAAGTTATACTTTTGCAACCAGTAAGGGAACTCATCGTTTGGTATTTCAAGTAAATAATTTACTTGATGAAACTTATTATAATCATTTATCAAAAATAAAATCAATTATGCCTGAATCGGGGAGAGGTATAAGTTTACAATACCGAATTTTTTTGTAAGAATTATTTACTCGGCATTCCTCTAAGGGAAACAGAGAATCGCCAAATATCACTTCCTTGATCCATGTCACCTTCATTATTTGCAAAAGCCCCATCAATAAAAATAGGTTTTTGTAGATTAAGGGAAATAGCTCCAAACCTCGTACCAAAGAGGAAAGATATACTGGGGGCAATTGATGTCGATTTTGTATTTGGAGCTTCCAAACTATTCCAATATCCCTGAGTAGTATGTAGCATGTTTAAAGCATAACCTATTGAACTATCAATATTATCAAAACGCTTATAGATCATTGAAAGCACAAGATTAATATTTGTTGGAGGTAAATACCCATATTTGCTTTCTGCAATCGGTTTTTCTAAGATAATAAAACCACCGTAAAATGTTGGATTAACACTTTGTTTATAATATACCTGTGCTTCAAGGTTATAGTTATAGGTACCGTTACTTAAGCTAAAATGACGATGTTCTTTTGCTTCTTCACCATTTAAAAAATATGGATCAGAAGTTAATTGATTATTTGATGGAATCGTTAAACCGCCTCCACCAAAAACACGGATTCCATTACCTAACCCAGTATTTTTGAACATATATCTTAAGAGAATTTTTGAATCACCGAATATTCCCCCATTCGCATTATCAAAATCAGTTGAGCTTCCTTCTGTCCTATGATGCATAGATGAATTGGACTGGTCCCAATTCATTGATCGAATACCTAAAGTTGTACTTAGGTTTAAATTGAATTTTTGTGAAATTCCATATACAATACTGGGTCGGACTATGAAGGTATTTAATGAACCTTTATGCTTAAAGGGTTCTCCTTTTATTGGATCATGCCACCAATCTATATATGTGAAATGACTTTGAATTCCATAATACAATGTACCTTTTTCTGCACCAAAACCTTTATCTGACTCGCCAACTGGCAAGGAGGGATTACCTCAGAGTGCTCATTGACCATATAATGCAGCCATAAGTAAAAAGAATATTATTGGCTTATATTTCATGCCTAATTTTAATGCAAAAATGTATTGTAGAGGTAGCTACATTAGGAATTATTGAGGTAGTTAAATAATCACTATGGATAAAATACAATCTAGAATAGAAACGATTTTCAATCAACAGTTACTCAATTGTCAATCTATTAGAAATACATCTTTAAAAGAAAGGCGTACAAAACTTAGTTCT
>Ga0066849_10001115_pt1 | contig 10910 bp, 13 predicted proteins | sample ETNtaG_9_FD_65492 | JGI IMG/M metagenome (GOLD analysis project Ga0066849, IMG submission 65492) | Marine microbial and viral communities from oxygen minimum zone, Eastern Pacific Ocean - ETNP201406SV69 | ecosystem: Environmental > Aquatic > Marine > Oceanic | place: Pacific Ocean: Eastern... | reverse complement strand
TAAAAAAATCTAGTTTATTGATACATCCACCTTCTTTAGCCATAGGCGCCATAATTGCATCCATAGCAATAGTAGTTGTAATGTTTGGACTAAATGGAACAATTAATGAGTCAGAATTAGTAATTATGCCAACACCAGAGATGAACAATGTTGGACCAGCCAAAATTACCATAGAAACATTTGTAGAAAATGGCTCAACTGTATTTGGCAATCCAAATGCACCAATTACATTAGTAGAATTTGGAGATTATCAGTGTCATTACTGTAATGTCTTTTTTGAGACCATTGAAGGAGACATCATTACAAACTATGTTGAAACTGGAAAAGTAAAAATTATTTTTAAAGATTATAACATCATAGGTCCCGATTCAATTAACGCTTCACATGGAGCCCATTGTGCCAAAGATCAAGGATTGTTTTGGCAATATCATGACATTCTTTATTCAAACTGGACAGGAGAAAACAATGGTTGGGCATCTCCAGAAAATCTGACAGCATTTGCTGAAGAAATCAATTTGGATATGGATCAGTGGACTAAATGCATGAATGAAAAACCACATTCAAAGACAATTCTTTCAAGTAACGAGGATGCGGAAAAATTACAATTGACTGGAACACCTGCATTCTTTGTGATCAATTCAGATGGACAAGTTTCAAAACTGTTTGGAGCACAGCCATTTGAGGTATTTGAAAGAGTGTTTGATGAACAACTTGAAAATTAGCGATCAATGCCTAAAAATTCCAAAACAGAACAAAAAATTCATTCCTAGTTAACTAGAATTTACAACAAATACTTAATTACTCAGGTAGAAGACGAAGCTTATGGCAGCCGGTATTGATGATGTTGCAATCTATATTCCAAGATTATATCTTGATGCAGCAGATTTTGCAAATGCAAGAGGACTAGATCCTGTAAAATTACAAAAAGGATTAGGGGTTTCTCAAATGGCAATAGTAGATGCAAATCAAGATCCAGCATGTTTGGCTGCAAATGCATGTTTACGAATTATGGAGAAAAATAATTTAGCTCCAGATGATATTGGAAGATTATACATCTCCACAGAATCTGCATTTGATGAATCAAAAGCAATGAATTCTTATGTTATTGGAATGTTAGAGCAAGTTTACGGTCAAGGATCGTTTGAGCACTGTGGTGGTGTTGAAACAAAATTTGCATGTGTTAGTGGATCTTATGCACTATACGACAATACCAATTGGATTAGAGCAGGAGAATCAGAGGGCAAAAGTGCACTAGTAGTTGTTTCAGATATTGCAAAATATGACATGGGTTCTAGTGGAGAAATGACCCAAGGTGCAGGTTCAGTTGTGATGTTACTAAATGATAAACCAAGACTGTTAGAATTTGATCCTAAAGTCACATCAACATCAATTAAAGATGAGTATGATTTCTACAGACCATTTGGAAAAGAAACTCCAATCGTACATGGACAATATTCTAATTTACTATACATGATTCAAGTTAGAAAAGCATTAGAAGCATACAAGAAAAAAGTGATCTCAACAAATTTAATTGAACTAAAAGATGGCGAAACAATTTTAGATCACATGGATTACATCAACATGCACTTACCTTACAGTAACATGGGAAAGAAAGCACTAGCCTATTTAGTTAGACACGAATGGCGTCAATTGCCAAGATGGAAAAACATCTTAGAGGAAATAGGAACAGAGGAGCCAGTTCCAAAAGATCCAAGAGGAACAATTGAATCAGTATTAGGCGATGAGGAATTTATGGCAAAAGATCACGAATTTACAAAGATGTTTACAAAAACACAAGAGTATCAAGATGTGTATGAATCAAAATTATCAAGTTCACTAATTGCATCATCTATGATTGGTAATTTGTATACAGCATCACTATATCTAGGATTTAGAAGTAGTTTAGAATTTGAGTATCAAAAGGGAGTTGATTTAGAGGGCAAAAGAATAGGATTTGGATCATATGGAAGTGGAAGCAGTGCAATGGTTTTCAGCGGAGTAGTGCAACCGGAATACGAAGACATTGTTAAAGCCATGAACTTAGAAGCAGAAATTGGTCCAAGAAGAAGATTAACTTGGAGCGAATATGAAGACCTACACGAAAACAAACTCACCCCAGAAGAATCTAAAATGCACACCAAAAAAGAATTTGTTTTGGTGGATGTTAAAACTGAAACAGAAAGCAGAGGCGAAAGACGTTATGTCTTTACTGACTAACCAAAATTATATCACAATATAGTGTATCATATTCTAATTTTTTATTCCATATGTATAGAATAATGAAAGATTGTATATCATTCGTTAAATGTACCAACGGTGTTAAATTATCACATGTAAGAATTACATCCATATGTCTCAACAAAAGTTTAGTCAATGTAAGGAATCAGTAAAAAAATGCGTTATGGAGAGACCCATGACATTTATGAAATTGGTTTCTGAGACACAATGTGCATCAGAGACTGTTGAAAAATACCTATCAGAATTTCTAAAAGAAATGACAATTGTACAAAAAAAAGGAAAATTTAGAATAATTTACTCGCCAGATTTAGATAAGGAAATTGTAGAATTTTATGAATTACTGCTAAACCCAACAATAAAGTCAATAGTAATTGTTTTACTCAAATCAAACAATCCGTTATCCCAAATCGAATTAGTCTCAATTACTGAAAAATCAAACCCATCAATTTCCCGAGGACTAAAACTGTTATTAGATAAACGAATAATTCGAAGAAATTATCATGCACCATTTTCAACGTATGAATTGATTAACAAAGACAATGTTTTTGGAATATTACGTAAAACATATCCAGAAATATCACATAATTTTAACAAATTTGAGCTCTGTTACCCACAACCAAAAATTTTCTTAGATGTGCATCAATAATATCAAAACCGATGAATTAATCAAGGGACAATAATTTAGAAAAACATGAAGTCAATTTTCATTACAGGAACTGATACAGACGTAGGAAAAACATACATCACTGCAGGATTGGCAATCGCCTTACGAAAAATGGACATAGATGTAGGTGTGATGAAACCCTTTGCTGCAGGTGTAAAACAAAAAAAAGGATTCAAATCCGAAGATGTAGAAATTTTATCAAATTCTTCTAAGGTAGATGATCCTGAAGAATTGCTAAATCCGCAATTTTTCCCCATATCTGCATCCCCATATACAGCATGGAAAAAATTAAAGATTAAACCAAAGATTTCACTAATTCTGTCCAGTTTTAAAAAATTATCTCAAAAACATGAAATGATGTTAGTAGAAGGAATGGGCGGAACCATGACTCCAATTCTTAAAAATTATTTTGTGACAGATTTGATTAAAGATATGAAAATTCCTACTATTATAGTAACACGAAGTAAAGTGGGTACTGTTAATCACACAATTATGACAGTAAAGATGTGTCAAAAATACAAAATCCCGATAAAAGGAATTATAATTAATAATTTTGATAAGGGATATCCAATTAATCAGTTAAAAAAAGATTTAGAGAGTTTAACTGGAATTAAGGTTTTAGGTTCAATTCCATTCATTAAAGATATGAGTGATAAATCACTATACAGAATTTTTAAGAAAAATATTGACATGAAATCAATTTTAAAATAATTTTAAATTCTTAAAATTTTAAATTTATTTGATTTTCCAACATTTGAAAACTGTGCAATTTCAAAAATTAACTTTGAAAAGGAATTATCATCCTTAGATAAAATAAAAGTTTTGTAATCTAGAGAAATATTTTCAGATAAAACAACCCAGATATTTTCTTTAATCGGTTGAATGGAATTCAGTTGAGAAATTTTTTGATCAATAATTTTTTTATCTGAAGATTTAGGAATTAAAATTAACAGAGACATCTTTGGATCCTTTTCCAATGTTCTGACATCGGGAATGACTATATCTAGTTCCAATTCACGATATTGGACTTTTCTTTGACTGCTAAGAAGTGCATTTGTGAGTAAATAATGGAGTATTCCTGTAGCCAAAACGCCTACAGCCTCCTCTTTTTCATCAATCAACATAACATCATCATAGCAATTTTGGATAATTTCGTTGATAACTGCATCAAATTTTTGTTCAGCTATTAATTTTGGAATAGTTTTGGATTTTTCAACATAATTAAAAAGATAGTCCTTAACAGGATTTGATTCATCAGACATGTAGTAATCTATGTTCCTCTCCATTATAATCTAATTATTTTTATGCTAAATCATCAGATACTTAGAATATGGATTTTTTTAAAAATAAGATAAAAAAATTTCAAGAAAAGAAATTAGACGAAATAATGTTTAAGATACAATTTCATGAATCAACTAGAAAAAAACTTGAAAAAGAGATGGCAAATTCAAATATTATTGATGAGAAATCTCAAAAGAAGATCAAATACCATTTAGAAATGGAAGAAATTTGGAAGGGTAATGAAAAGAAATTACGACAACAGATGGATGAAACTAAATGAAGGATTTCTAATCAACATGAAAAAAAAATATTGTTTTAATATAAATGGGAAATATGGTCAATTATGGATTTACAGTTTCTAAATGATTTAAAAAAAGAAGATAAAGAATTACGACGAGAGCAGAATAAAAGATATCGTGAAAAATATAGAGAAATTATAAATTTGAAAAAACAACGTGCATATCATAAAGAGAATTTAGAAAAAAAACTTGCAAAAAAGTAATTTTTTGAGCATATTTTATTATTTAAAATAAAAATAATTACAAGAAATTATTAAGTTCTGAAAATATATCAAAATACTTGACAAGTTCCGTATGGCATCCAAATACTCAGATGAGAGAGTGGAGTTCTTTTGATACAATATCAAAAGGTAAAGGAATATGGTTAATTGACTCCAAGGGACACAAGATTATCGATGCAGTAGGCTCAATGTGGTGTAATGTATGGGGTCATTCAAATGCAGAATTAATCAAATCAATAACAAAACAAAGTAAAAAAATTCAACATTCATCAATGTTTAATCTTACAAACGAGCCTGTTGAAAAATTAGCAAAAAATCTGATAAAGATTTCACCAGGGATGAATAAAGTGTTTTACTCAGATAATGGTTCATCTGCAATGGAAATTGCCATAAAAATTGCATTACAGTATTGGAAAAATATTGGAGAGACAAAAAAGACACAGATTGCAACTATAGAAAATGGATATCATGGAGATACATTTGGAGCAATGTCCGTAGGATATGTTCCTGAGTTTTTTGGTAAATTTAAAAAACAATTATTTTCAACAATTCAATTTCCAGTACCTAACAAGTATAGACTTCCCAAAGGATACGCATTAACAGATTATCAAAATGAATGTTTAGAAAAAATGGAGAAAAGATTTTCTAAAAATAATAACATTGCAGCTTTCATAATGGAAAGTGGTGCACAGATGGCAGGGGGAGTAATAATTTATCCAAAAGATTTTCAAAGAAAAATTAGCAAATTATGTAAAAAATATGGTATCTTATTTGTACTAGATGAAATTGCAACTGGTTTTGGAAGATTAGGATCTATGGCACAATATACAGAACAAAAAAGCATTCCAGACATAGTAGCATATGGAAAAATGTTAACTGGAGGATATCTAACAATGGCAGCTACGTTATCAAGTAAAAAAATTTATGATTCATTTTCTGGAGAATTTAATGAATGGAAACATCTATTTCATGGCCACACGTATACAGGAAATCCAATTGCAGCATCTGTTGCAAATCAAAATATCTTCATGTATGAAAAATACAATTTAATTAAAAAAATAAAAAATACATCAAAAATATTTACTCAGTATTATGATGAAATTTCAGCAATCGACATAGTAGGAGATATTCGACATAAGGGAATGTTAATGGGTATTGAATTGGTATCAGACAAGAAAAAGAAAACTCCAATTAGAACAAAAAAATCGATTAACAAAGTATTCTTTGAAGAAGGAAAGAAAAATGGAATTTATCTCAGAACTCTTGGAAATATTGTGATGTTAGTTCCCCCATTAGCAATTCAAGAAAATGAGTTAGAATTACTCCTAAAAAGGACAATTAAGACCATTCAGGCAGCAAAATCACAAATAATTTGACTGTTAACTAGATAATTTTTGGAGGTTAACAATTCCCATATTTTTATAAATGGAATGGAAAATCCTTCAACATGAGCAGTTTGGAGTTCATTAAAGAGTGTCAAGAAAAAGTATTTTCTGGTGAGAGAATTTCATCAGATGATGCAAGAAAACTATTCAATATTCCAGAGGAAGATCTTAAAGAATTAGCTAAATGTGCCAATGAAATTACCCGAGATTATAACGGAAATAAAGTAGACGTTGAACAATTAAACAATATTAAAAAAAATGCATGTAGTGAAGATTGTACTTTTTGCGGACAATCAGCATTTTTTGATACAGGGATTGAAACATATCAGTTACCATCACCTGAAGAGGTCGTAACAAAAGCTCAAAAAGCAAAAGAGGAAGGTGCAGAATCATATTGTTTAGTTGCAGCATGGAGAGAACCTTCAACAAAAGATTTTACTAAAGTTTGTAAAATAATTACAGAGATTAATGAAAAAGTGGGAATCAGTGTAGAATGTAGTTTGGGTTTTCTAACAAAAGAACAAGCAACAAAACTCAAAGAACTGAAGGTAAAAAGATACAATCATAATTTAGAAACTGCAAAATCAAAATTCTCAGAAATATGTACAACGCATACTTATCAAGACAGATTAGATACACTTGAAATTGCAAGAGAAGCTGGTCTGGAATTATGTACTGGAGGAATTATCGGATTAGGAGAAACAAGAGAACAAAGAATAGAAATGACATTAGAGTTAGCAAGAATATATCCTGAAGAAGTAACAATTAACATCCTAGTTCCGGTTCCAGGAACACCTTTAGAATTGCAAGTTGATTTGCCCAATTCAGAAATTACTAGAATATTTTCAGTTATACGTTTCTTATTACCAGAATCAGTGATTAAAATTTCTGGAGGAAGAGAAACAAACTTGGATGATTCAGGTGAAGAATTGTTACAAAGTGGTGCAAATGGAATTATTACTCAAGGATATTTAACGATGGATGGAAATAATGCCCAAAAAGACCGTAAAATGATAGAAAAAATTGGTCTTGAAGCATAAACTCAATTTTATTGACAAAGAATTATCCAGAATCAAGAATGATAATTTACATAGAAAATTACAATATGGAAAAGCACAAGGTGCATTCATCACAATTAAAGAAAAAAAATTAATCAATTTATGTTCAAATGATTATTTGGGAATTCCAATAACCAAAATTCAAACAGATCAACTTCAATCAAGTTCTAGACTAGTTTCAGGAAACGATGAATCATACAAAAAATTAGAAAGCATACTATCTAAACATAAATCACAACAAAATAGTTTAATTTTCCCTACAGGATATATGGCAAACTTAGGTTCAATTTCAGCAATAGCAAAAAAAGGAGATTTGATTCTAAGTGATGAATTAAACCATGCCAGCATTATTGAATCATGCAAGTTATCAGGAGCAAAAATTTCAATTTACAAACATAATGATATGAATGATTTGTTAAAAAAAATAAAAACGAATGGAAAAAACAAGTTCATTATAACTGAAGGAATTTTTAGTATGGATGGGGATTTTTCCTCATTAAAAGAGATTACAGAGATTTCACAAAAAACTGATGCAATAACAATTGTAGATGATGCACATGGAGATTTTGTTATAGGAAAAGATGGAAAAGGCACACCAAATCATTTCAAAGTTGCAAAAAAAATTGATTTGTACATCAGTAGTCTAAGCAAAGGATTAGGTTCTTTTGGTGGTTATGTGTCATCACAAAATAATGTAATTGATGCATGCATAAATAAGTCAAAATCATTTATCTACACATCAGCTTTACCATCATTTTTAGTCGAGCATTCAATTAAGAGAATACTATCAAACAGAGATGATCAACAAAAGAAGTTACACAACAACATTGGGAGATTATCAAAAGGCCTAAAATCAATTGGTTATGAAATTAACTCTAAATCTCAGATCATTCCAATTATTGTAGGAAATGAGAAAACAGCAATGGAGTTTGGAAAATTTTTATTTAAAAATGGAATTTTTGCACAGCCTATCAGATATCCTACAGTTGCAAAAAATCAGGCCAGATTAAGAATTTCAGTCACAGCATGGCTAAAACAATCAGACATAGAAAAAGCCTTACAAATTTTTGAAAAAGGTTTTAAGAAATTTTACTAATTATCTTGCTGCATCCATTCCACCAAAGTCTAAATTTAATGGATTAGCTGGAGAGCCAATAATCACGGCAATTGTAACTACTATTCCCAGGGTAATTCCTACAATCACAAATCTTGTATTCATAAGTTACATCAAAAATACTTAGATAAAAAGGAGTGTATTAGAAACAGACAGAATTTGGAATAAGGCTTTAAAACAAAAATAATGAATTTAACATATGGCTGATCCCACAATACTAATTGCATTTTCTGCAGGATTAGGATCATTTATTGCACCATGTATTTTACCAATGATTCCAGCTTTTTTGGCATATATTTCAGGAACCACATTAAACGAAATAAAACAGAATCAAAAAAATAATTTTCAAATTAATAGAGTTGGCATTATTGCAAATACAATATTTTTCGTGTTAGGATTTTCAGTTGTTTTTTCAACTTTAGGAGTTTTAATAAACAGTGTTTTATCAAATTCAGTAACCCAAATTTTAGTAAATTTAAATTCAATTGCAGGAAGTATTGTTATAATATTTGGAATATTCTTATTGTTATCTCAAAAAATAAATTTTCTCAACAAAGAAAAAAAATTTCAAATCAAAAATTTCAAATCAAGTTATCCAATGTCTTTTGTGTTTGGTTTGGCTTTTGCAATTGGATGGACACCATGTGTGGGTCCCATATTAGGAACAATCCTCACACTGGCTGCCACAGTTCCATCAGTTTCATTCAGTTTACTATTAGCATATTCTGCAGGTTTAGGAATTCCATTTATTTTAATTGGAATATTTTTTTCTAAAGCAACAAAAATAATTTCGTCGATGACAAAACATCTAAAATATTATAATTTGATTATCGGAGGATTAATCATAATGTTAGGAATTTTAATAGTTACAAATCAACTTGCATATATTGCAAATTTTCCATTACTCAATGAATTGGTGATGTTAGGATGAATTCAGAAATTAAAACCATATCAATATTTGGAGGCATAGTGGTATTAGCAGTAGTATTTTTAGGCATAATCTTTATGGGATTAGATGATTTACCATCACAAAATCAAGGCTCGACAACAGGAGTATTTTTGAATATTAATGATTCAGGAATGAAAAAAGCACCCAATCTAGTAGGAATAGAATATTATCTCAATACAACACCAGAAGAATTAGAACAAGAAATAGAAAATAAGGTGGTACTTTATGACATATGGACTTACAGTTGCATTAATTGTATCAGAACATTACCATTCATCACATCATGGAATGAAAAATATTCTGAAGAGGGATTGTTAATTATCGGAATACATTCACCAGAATTTGAATTTGAAAAAGATCCAAACAACGTACAAGACGCCATAGAAAAATATGAAATCACTTATCCAGTAGTAATGGATAACAGAATGGAAACTTGGAAAGCATTTGAAAATAATTACTGGCCAAGAAAGTACATTGCAGATCATGAAGGGAATTTAAGATATGATCATATTGGCGAAGGCGCATATCAAGAAACCGAAAAAATTATTCAACAATTACTTGATGAAAGAGCACAAGATATGGGAATGCAAACAACATCAAATAAAGAATTGGTAAGTATTGAGGAATTTGAACATACTCCATTTAGGACTCCGGAATTATATTTTGGATATAAATTTGCACAAAATAGAAACCATTTAGGAAGTAACGAAGGATTTCAACCAGAAAGAATTGTAACTTATGCTGAACCTCAAAAAATAGAATTAAACAAATTTTATCCAATTGGAGATTGGAAGAATTATTCAGACAGTATGGAGTTGGTAAGAAATAACGGCAGTATCAAAATGTTGTTTGAAGCAAAAGAAGTTAACATTGTTACAAACAACTATGCAGAATTAGAAATATACCTTGATGGGTCACCACTTAGTGAAAAAAATATTGGAAGAGATATTTCATCAGATGGAAAATTACTTGTCATAGATCCTGGAATGTATAATATCATAGATAGTGAAACAAGCATATCAGGAGAATTAGAAATAATTATCGAAGGTAAAGGATTTCAGGCTTTTACTTTTACATTTGGATAAAATGTAACCGTAGGTAGTGTAACTGAAGGTACATGGACTAGGGTTACAAATCTGTTTAAAAGAAAAAAATTAAGAAAAATTACGAAATAAACATGCTAAGTAATTCATGGAATAAAGCAGAAGGAGAATCAATATCTCAAAAAGTAATGGGAAAAGTCAAGCCTGACGCACCATTAAAAAATAGAATTGATTTTGCTCAGAAAAAATTACAGTTACAAATAACAAAATTATCAGGAATTAATGAAAAATTACAAGCAAAACACGATAAAATTTTTGAAAAATGTGTAAATGCACAACGAAATAACAAACCAGTTTATGCACAAGCATATGCAGGAGAATTAGCACAAGTTAGAAAAATGAAAAACATGGTTAGTGGAGCAAAATTATCCATGGAACAAGTTAAACTTAGACTAGATACAGTTTCAGAATTAGGAGATGTTGTTGTAACATTGAGTCCTTGTATGTCAATAATTAAAGGACTCAGTCCATCATTAAGTGGAATTATGCCAGAAGCAAATGCTTCAATGCAAGATTTGTCACAAATTTTAGGCGATGTAATGTCTGGTTCATCTGTAGGAATGGAAGAAAACTTCACTACACAAACAGATACAAATCC
>Ga0066849_10001109_pt1 | contig 10928 bp, 14 predicted proteins | sample ETNtaG_9_FD_65492 | JGI IMG/M metagenome (GOLD analysis project Ga0066849, IMG submission 65492) | Marine microbial and viral communities from oxygen minimum zone, Eastern Pacific Ocean - ETNP201406SV69 | ecosystem: Environmental > Aquatic > Marine > Oceanic | place: Pacific Ocean: Eastern... | reverse complement strand
TTAATAAAGTTCAAATTGAATTCGAAAAAATTTTTAAAAAATTGTATGGCGGTGGTGAAGCAAAATTACAATTTACCGATGAAAATGATCCTTTAAACTCGGGCTTAGAAATTTGGCAAGGCCACCTGGGAAAAAATTACAAACCTTATCCCTTTTATCTGGCGGCGAAAAAGCTTTGACAGCTATATCATTATTATTTGCTGTATTTTTAACAAATCCTTCACCAATATGCATTTTAGACGAGGTTGATGCTCCTTTAGATGACACTAATGTGGCAAGGTTTTGTGATTTACTTGAAGAAATAAAACTTCAAACTAACACTAGGTTTATGATAATTACACATCACAGACTTACAATGGCAAGAATGGATAGACTTTACGGTGTTACAATGTCTGAAAAGGGTGTCAGCCAACTAGTTTCTGTAAATTTAGAAAAAGCTATTGACCTCAAAGAAACTGCATAAAAAATAACTTTATCGACTTGACATAATTGCAATCGAGTTTTAATTTGCGATCAAGTAATTAATGTATAATTTAATAGTTAAGTTAACTTGTAATTGCAAAAAAATAATAAAAGATTATTAAATAATTTGAGTGAAAGAATTGAGAAGGTAGAAAACAATTTAGTTGATAACCTCAAGAACAAACCAAAGTCTAATGCTAAAGAATACAGTTACGGCATTAGAACACTTTTTGAATTAATTCTTGGTTTTTTGATTGGAGGTTTTTTTGGTTATTATATTGATCTATTTCTTCTAACTTCACCGTTGTTTATTATATTAGGAATTTTTTTGGGTGGCATAAGTGGAATTTATACAATTTGGAAAAAAAACGCCTATGAAAATAAAGATAAATAAATATTTGAAAAAACCAATGTATAATATCATGTTTTTTATCTGCTCTGTATTTAATATTATTTTAATACCAAATTATCTCTTCGCCAGTGGTTCTGCAATGCATTCTCCAATAGAACAATTTGTAGTAAAGACAATTTTAGAAATAAAAGATCCTTTTTTTGGGTTTGATATCTCCTTTACTAATGCTTCTCTTTTTATGGTGTTAGCGTCTATAGTTCCCTTGACGATTTTAGGATTTGGGGTTAGAGCGGCAGAAACTGTGCCAGGAAAGTTACAAGCTATTTCTGAAATGATTTTTGAGTTTGTTGAAAATCTTCTTTTAGAAAATACTGGGGATTCTGGCAGGCCATATTTTTCATTTATTTTTACACTTTTTCTGTTAGTTTTGTTTGGAAATCTTTTAGGCATGCTTCCTTACAGCTATACATTTACCAGTCAAATCATAATTACTTTTTTTATGGCAATTGTGATTTTTTTATCTGTAACCATTATTGGCATTGCACGGCATGGTTTTGGATTTTTATCTTTATTTTTACCATCAGGAACACCATTAGTCCTCCAACCACTTTTATTTGTGATTGAATTAATTTCTTATTGTATTAGACCGATCAGTTTATCTGTTAGATTGTTTGCAAATATGCTTGCTGGACACACACTATTAAAAGTTTTTGGCGGTCTTGCAGTGATGCTAATTGGCTCAGGCAGTGTTTTTCTAGCACCTGTTGCGGTTCTTCCAATTGCAGCAATAATTGGCATGACAGCTCTTGAAGTGTTAGTAGCAGTACTTCAGGCATATGTATTTACAGTTTTAACATGCATATATTTAAATGATGCATTAAACCTTCACCATTAACATCAACTATATTAACTTTGGAGAAAAAAAATGGAAACAGAAGCAGCAAAACTTATAGCAGCAGGATTAGCAGTGGCACCACTTTTAGGAGCGGCAGTTGGTCTTGGGGTGCTTTTTTCAGGAATAGTGAATAGTATGGCTAGAAATCCATCTATGTCTGGAGAATTAAGGGCCATAGCATTTCTTTATTTTGCATTAGTAGAAGCCACAGGACTTTTTGGATTAGTGGTTGCATTTTTAATTCTTTTTGCATTCTAATAAATTTTGATTAAATGATTGGAACGTTGAGTGTTCAAAATTATTAAATTTTATATTTACTCTTTTTGCTTATTTACTTCATTCAAGACTTTTTCGGCGAGCAAAGATAAAGAAGGAATGCCTCAACTTGATGTGAGCACATACCCAAGTTTAATTTTTTGGTTAATAGTAACTTTTGGATTTACGTTTCTTGTTCTTAAATTTTTTATAACACCTAAACTATCTGAAATTTTAAATCAGAGAAAAGAGAGAATAAGTGCTGACTTATTTGCTGCAAAATCTTCACGTGAAGAAGCAGAAAATAGCAAAACAAACCAAGAAAGATCTATATCAGACGCTAAAAATAAAGCTAATAAAATAGTTAAGGATGCTATTGAAAAAACTAAAAATACACTACAAGAGACTGAAAAGAAAGCCAAAGAAAGATTAACAAAAACACTTTTGGATGCAGAGAAGAATATATCAGATACTAAAAACAAGAGTTTAAAAAATATTACTCTAATAACTACCGATATTGCTGTTGCTATATCCAAAAAGGTATCTGGAATTAATATTAAGGAAAGCATCCTATCAAAAAATATTAAAGATCAAATCTCAAAATCTGATGATTTTAAAAATTTAGAGGCAGGTAATTAGAAAATGTTTATAAATGAAGCTGGATGGGTTGCTATAGGTTTTGTTGTGTTTTGTCTAATCGCTTGGAGATACGGGGCTAAACCATTTGTTGAAGTGTTAGACAATCGTGCAAAACAAGTTCAAGCTAAATTGGAAGAAGCAGAGCAATTACGCCAAGAAGCTAAGGAAGTTTTAAATAATTATAAACTCCTCCAAGAAGAGGCTAAGCAAGAAGCAAAAAATATTTTGGAACGAGCTGAAGAACATGCCAAACAACTTCAAATAAATGCCGAAGAAAATACTAAAATGTTGATTTTACGTCAGGAAAAACAAGCCAAACAAAAGATTAATGCGGCAGAAAAACAAGCTCTTGTTGATGTCAAAAATTTAGTTATTGATTTATCTGTTAAAGCAAGTGAGGAAACAATTAAAAATGAGATGGACGAAAAAAAATCTTCTAGCCTTATTTTAGATTCTTCCAAAAATCTTAATTTAAATATTTAATTGTAATTGAATTTATTCTTTTAACCTAATATCTTAAACCAGATTTTTGGTATTAATTAAATGAACTCTTTAAAAAGTTTAAAAAAATTAAATAAAAATCTTTATCTAGCTTCACCAAGGGGCTTTTGCGCTGGTGTTGAAAGGGCTATTAAGATTGTTGAGGAAACAATTAAAAAATATGGAAGACCCGTTTATGTAAATCATGAAATAGTACACAACAAACATGTTGTGAAACGATTATCAAAAGATGGAGCTATATTTGTTGAAAATGTGCATGAGGTACCTAATGGTTCAAATGTGATTTTCTCAGCCCATGGGGTTTCAAAAAAAGTTTCTATTGAAGCCAAATATAATAATTTAATTGTTTTTGATGCAACCTGCCCATTAGTAACAAAAGTCCATCTGGAAGCACAGAAGCTGTACAAAAAAGGATACCATATATTATTGATAGGGCACGATGGGCATCCAGAAATAGAAGGAACAAGAGGCCAGGTTCCTGAAAATAGCATTACTTTAATTCAAAACGTTAATGAGGCTAGAATTCTGAATGCACCTAGAAAACCTCTTGCTTGGCTTAGCCAAACTACATTGTCAGTTGATGATACCGCTGAAATAATAAATGTTCTTTCAAAAAAATACCCTAATATTTCAGGACCAAAAAAAGGGGATATATGTTACGCCACGTCTAACAGACAAACTGCTGTAAAAGAGATTGCCTCTAAAGTTGATTTAATGCTAATAGTTGGCTCTGAAAATTCATCAAATTCTAAACGTTTGGTTGAGGTGGCCAAAAAAGCTGGCTGCAAAAAAGCTTTTTTAATTTCTGATGTGAACTTTATTAACTGGAATGAAATTGATTTGATTCAAAACATCGGTCTTTCTTCTGGTGCATCTGCACCCGAAACCCTTATCGAGGCAATCAGAAATAAGTTTTTTGATCTCTATGAAATAACTGAAATTCAAAACTCTTCCATTCAGGAAAATATTTATTTTAAACTCCCAAAAGAACTGGAAAAATAAATGGCTGTTTATACCAATATTTCTTTTAGCCAAATGAATGAAATATTAACTAAATTTGATATTGGAGAACTGACTGAAATAATTGGCATTCAGGAGGGAGTAGAAAATTCAAATTATAAAATTATTACAGATAAAGATAATTTTATCCTTACAATTTATGAAAAAAGAGTAAAAGAAAATGATTTGCCCTATTTTATTAATTTAATGAAACATTTAAATTTAAATGGTATTTGTTGCCCAAAACCAATATATGATAATTCTGGTAAAGAGATTCAACGAATTTCAAATAAAAACTCATTATTAATAAGCTTTTTATACGGTAAGTCAGTTAAAGATATACAGCCCAAACATTGTTATGAAGTTGGCAAGCATTTGGCTCATTTACATTTGAAAGCGATGAATTTTAGTCAAAACAGAGAAAATAATTTTGGGTATAATTCTTGGTTACCATTACTTAAAAGTTTTTCAAAGTATCAAAATATTAGTGAATTTTATAAACCAAAAGAACTAGAGGCTATTATTTCTGATACAGTTTTAAATTGGCCTAAAGGATTACCTAAGGGGCAAATACATGCAGATTTATTCCCTAATAATGTTTTGTTTATTGATGATAAATTGACTGGAATAATTGATTTTTACTTCGCTTGCACAGATATCTTGGCTTATGATATAGCGGTTTGCATAAATTCATGGTGTTTTAATGATAGAAATGAATTTATGAAAGAGAGAGCTGAATCAATTTTATTTGGATACAATCAAATACGTGAATTGGCCAAAGAAGAAAGAACTAATCTATTAACTCTTACCAAAGGTGCTTCAATTAGATTTTTTCTTACACGCTTACATGACTGGTATAATACACCTTCTGATGCATTAGTAATAAAGTTAGACCCAAAGGAGTATTTAGATAAAATGTTATTTTTTAATCAATTAAATGATTTAGAATTGAATTAATTTGGATACAGTTACTTTCATTACTGATGGAGCATGTAGTGGCAACCCGGGACCTGGTGGTTGGTGCGTAATTATAAAGAAAAACAATTTAACAGAAGAATTTTTTGGAGGTGAGATTCTTACTACAAATAATAAAATGGAGTTAACTGCTGTCATTAAAGGTTTTGAAAATTTAATAAAACAATCTGATGTTTTAGTTAAAACAGATAGCACTTATGTAATTAATGGCATTACTAAGTGGCTTCCCAATTGGAAAGCAAAAGGTTGGTTAAATTCTTCAAATAAACCTGTTGCTAATAAAGAGCTATGGATTTCACTTGAAGTCCATGTAAAAAAACATAACGTCAAATGGCAGTGGGTAAAGGGACATTCTGGTGACTGCGAAAATGAACGAGCAGATGAATTAGCTCGGAAAGGAATTGAGGAATTATCTGATTCTATTTAGGGGATGTTTTTAAGTTCAGAAATGATATTTTCTGCACTTGTTTTGCCGTAACTGCCCCTTTCGTCTTTGATGAAAGATTTTATTTGATTTTCTTTTATTATTAATGAAAATCTCTCCATTCTGATTAATAAATTAGGACCGAAATTAGCTTCAATACCCATGGCCCTTGCTAGATCACCTCCTACATCACTCATCATTGTAATTTTATTTTGAGTATTATTAGATTTTCCCCAAGCATGCATTACAAAAGGGTCATTAACAGAAACACATATAATTTCATCTACTCCTAAGGAATAAATGTCTTTATAATTCTTAATATAACTCGGTAAGTGCTTGACTGAACAAGTAGGAGTAAATGCCCCAGGAACACCAAACAAAACAATAAACCTATCATTTATTATTTCTTTTACACTAATGTCTATAACGCCATTATCATCTTTGTATTTTAATTTACAATTTATAATATTTTGTATTTTCAACATTTTATTCCAAGTTTATTTAACACTTTCCAATGCCCTCAATAAGACTTTCTTGGTCAATATTTCAGGTAATATAATACCATTTGAGTTTTGAGGTCCATAGACTACATTGAATGGTATACCATATCTTTTATTTTCTCCTAAGAACTCTAATATTTCTTGATTTGGTAAAGTCCAATCTCCTTGAATAAATTTAATGTTACCATTTTTGATTCCTTGACTTAACTTCTTAGTATTAAAAATTACTATTTTGTTTAACTTACACGTAAGACACCAGTCAGCCGTGATATCTACAATAACTGTCTCACCTTTCTCTGCTAAGAGATTTGCTAATCCTTTTTCCCATTTTATTACATAATTATCTTCAGGAGAGTCATTTGAACTATCAAAAATTGAATTATATGAAGATAAAAGTATATAAAAAATCCAAAAAGCAGTTATTAGCATACCCATTCCTAATAGTTTTTTAAAAATGACCATCCATTTTCCTGGTTTTGGAAAATAGTTAAAAATTCGTGGAAAAAAAGCTACTAAAAACCATGGAACCGACAAACCTATTCCCATAGATATAAATATCAAAATCATGTTGAAATTATTTTCTGAAAAAGCAAATGTTATAGCTGTTCCGACAAATGGGGCAGAGCATGGGGTGGCTAATAACGTAGCTAAAAAACCATTTAAGAAGTCACTTAAATTTCCAGTTTTATTATTTGGAACCATTTTCAAAACATCAAACGGTAAGCTGAGTTGAAAAATTCCTAACATATTTAACCCAAAAGCAAACATTATCAGTGACATTAATGATAAAAAATATAAATTTTGATACTGCATTCCCCAACTAATCGAATAACCTAATGTTTTTAATGAGATTAATGTTAACCCAAGCAGAAAAAAACTCGAGATAATACCTAGGGCTGTTATCAAAAATGATGTTTTTATCTTTGAAATTTGGTATGAATTTGCAAAAAGTATCTTAGATAATTTAAGAGAAATCACTGGAAGAACACAAGGCATAAAGTTTAATATGACACCACCAATGAACGCAATAAATATAAAATATAAAAGTTTAATGAAATTATAATATAATATACCTTTGTTTTTTAAATCATTTAGAATTTGTATTGATTCAAAACTCAGTTCGTCTCCAACAAAAGTGATAATAATTTGATTTCCTAGCAAATCTTTGGGATTAAAATCTCCAAGCGCAGGTAAAAATATATCATTGCCTTTTTTTAAAGGTTTACCAAAATTAATCCCCTTATTGTTTTCTATAAACAGATCAAAATTATTCTCTGGTATAATTGAATTTGTCAGCATTATACCTTCTTCAACCAATGAAATACTACCTAAGGAAAAACCATCTGGTATATAATTTTTAGGAACCAAAGATAAAAACTGAGCTCTTTCTTGTGCTTTATTATTTGGTTTATGTATTTTTTTCGGTATTTCTAAAAGAATGTTTTCTGTAAAAGGTATACAAATTTGATTGCATGCCAATAGATTGATTTTAGCATTGAATATAATTGCTTCATTTTCGTTTTCGGGAGTTACGCTCAAAGGAAAAATTGTTTGCCCATCATAACCAAAAGTATCTATTCCGAAAGTTGAAAATCTAAAAGGAGCTGGCCAAAAAATATCTAATTTCTTAATGTTGATAGAATTACTATAATCAATTTGAGTTGGTAAACCTGCATCTCCTGGGTGACGCCAGTATATTTTCCACCCAGGACTTGTAATCACTTCAAAGGCAATTGGAATTTTCTTTAATCCAATTACTCCTTCTGTTCCAGAAAAGAGCCTCATTTGAAGAATTTTATTTTCATTTAATTTACTAACTTTCCATTCAGATGTTGTTGCGTAACCTGAATAGGTTATAGTTAGTAGAACAGTAATAAAGATGCTTTTTATAAGATTTTTGAACATTTATGAATTAACTTCCAATTTCAAATCAACTTATTACTTTAGTTAAATTCTTGATAATGATAATTTTCACCATACAATACATTAAAAGGATTTATATATGTCACATTTTTTAGAAGGACAACTTTTAATAGCCACTCCCGCTATTACGGATGAAAGATTCACGAAGTCAGTAATTTTTATCTGTTCACACGATAGTGACCATGCGATGGGATTAGTTTTAAATAAAGTTAACAAAAATATTAACTTTAAATTGTTTTGTGATCAAATGGCTATAAGTTTACCTTCTAATTATTCTAATAAAAGTATCCGTATTGGTGGTCCAATGGACACATCTAGAGGTTTTGTCCTCCACTCTAGCGAACATGTATTACCTGACACAAAAGTAATAAATGATATTTTCAGCATGACCTGCAGTATAGACATTATTAAAGAAATTGCTTCAGGAAAAGGTCCAACTTCATCAATCATTACAGTAGGATATGCAGGATGGTTTTCAGGTCAATTAGAATTTGAGTTAAAAGAAAATAGTTGGCTTACTTTACCTGCAAAACCTGAAATTGTATTTAATTCTGAACTCAACAAAATATGGGAAATATCTTTGAGTGGTTTGGGAATTAAGCCTGATCAAATTTCAAGTAATTTTGGGAATGCTTAATTAAAACCTTCTGTAGCCTTCAATAATGGATTTAACAGTGTTATGGTCAGCTGGAGCAAATAAGCTATTTTTCTCCCTTGAAAGTAAATCCTTGGAATCATTGGGCAGTGACGGTTTTACTTTAATTGATTTATAGACGGCGTCAGGAAATTTACATGGATGGGCACATGCCAACGAAATAATTGGTGTTTTGTCATCGATTTCATTATTTTTTCTAACTTGCTCAGCGGCAAAGGTGCCGCATGCAGAGTGCGGATCTATGATTATATTGTTATTTTTATAAACTCTTGAAATTTCCTTCATAATCCCTTCATCGCCCAAGGAATAGGATAGAAAATCATTTTTCAAACTATTAAGTTTATCTTTGTCAATTTTATAAACGCCTTTTGTTTTAAATTTTTCTATATCGAATTTTACTTTTGTTGAATCCCTATCATAAATTTCAAAAAGAAGTCTTTCAAAATTGCTTGAGACTTGTATATCCATAGATGGACTTAAAGAAGGTTCAACATTTTTACGCTCCATCAAACCTGAGTTGAAAAATCGATTCAATATGTTGTTTCTATTTGAAGCACAAATTAATTTATCAACAGGTAACCCCATTCTTTTTGCGCACAAACCAGCATATATATTCCCAAAATTGCCAGTTGGAACTGAAAAGGCAATTTGTTTTTTTGGGGCTCCAAGTTTAAAAGAAGAATAAAAATAATATACAATTTGAGGAACTACACGAGCCCAATTTATTGAATTGACCGCAGATAAATTTACTCTTTCTCTATATTTTTTATCAATAAAAATATCTTTTACTATCTGCTGACAGTCATCAAAATCACCATCTATTTGAATCGCATGAGCACCGTCTTCAATGACTGATGTCATTTGCGCTTCCTGAATAGGCGATACTCTACCCTTAGGAAATAAGATAAATATATCTAGATTATCTTTGCCTGCAAAGGCTTGTAATGCAGCTGATCCTGTATCACCGCTGGTTGCTCCTAAAATTAAAGATCGTTGATTACTTGTAGATAGAACCCTCTCAAAATCAGATGCTAAGAGTTGCATTGCATAGTCTTTAAATGCCCATGTTGGTCCATGGAAAAGTTCTAAAATAAAATTATTGTCACCTATATCTTTTAAAGGTGCTATGTCAGGACCATTAAATCTTTGGTATGTTTTTTTACAAATTTCTTTGAGTTGTTTAATATCTGCATCATCGCCTGTAAATTTATGGATAATTTTTGATGCCAATTCATAATAATCAAGTTTTGACATTTCTAACAATTCACTAATAGAAAATTTTGGTAATTTTTCTGGAACAAATAACCCACCATCAACACTTAACCCCTCTAAAAGAATTTTATTGTAAGAAAGGTTTTTCTGGGAACCTCTAGTCGATAAGTATTTCATAAGAATAATGGAAGTTTAATTTTTATTGAAATTAAGGTAGTTCACCATAAAATTCAACCTAATTAAGAAATTATAATCCAAATTAATTAACTTATTAATTAATTTAATGCTAAATATCCATTTTGACGATGCCAAGCAAAATAAATTATAATTAATCCGATTGCTAAACTATACCAAGTAATAGCATATTGGAGGTGATTATTGGGAATTTGTATTTCACCATTTGCTGGTATAGGTAACTTTAACTCATCTCCAACCTTTAATTCGATTATATAAAAAGTTTTTTCAGCATTTAAATTAAAGTGCTCGTTAAATTCTTTGGGGATCACAGTAAACCAAAAACCATTCTTCGGTTCGTTGTTAGGAACGAAATACCCCTTTCTTTGAGGCATTCTTATCAAACCAATAATTTGTGTTTTTCCTTCAACTAAACTAAATTTTCTTGATGATTGACTTACATATTTTTTTGGTACCCAGCCTCTATTAATATATATTGTATCACTACTCTCCGTAATAAATGGGGTGATAATATGAAAACCCGCATTACCTTCATATGTTTTTCCTATAATATTAATTTCTTTGTTATGATCAAACATACCATTGACAATAACTCGCCTAAATTTATTGCCTGGAAGGTTTTTAAAATTTTCATTCAAAATTAAAGGATCTTTGTTAAATTTAGTATTGTACTCTTCTATTAAGTTTGATTTCCAACTTAGCCTTTGCATTTGCCATGAACCTAAAATACATAAAACAATAAACGCTGGAACTGCAAAAAACGATAGCCACTTTGACGGCTTGAAGTGTACTTTCAACTTTTCGTCTCCTAAAATAACTTTTGAAAGTTTGCAGCAACATGGCTCAAATTCAGAAGTGTTGCCTAAGTAGTCATGTGATATCTTTATAATACTACAAAAATGACGTGAAAATTCTACTTATCGTCTATAAACAAAACCTTC
>Ga0066849_10001108_pt1 | contig 10928 bp, 7 predicted proteins | sample ETNtaG_9_FD_65492 | JGI IMG/M metagenome (GOLD analysis project Ga0066849, IMG submission 65492) | Marine microbial and viral communities from oxygen minimum zone, Eastern Pacific Ocean - ETNP201406SV69 | ecosystem: Environmental > Aquatic > Marine > Oceanic | place: Pacific Ocean: Eastern... | reverse complement strand
CATTCTATTCAGCCAATTAAAACCTTTACCGTTGGTTTTGAGGAGAATAGTTTTGATGAATCCGAGCAGGCTAAATCAGTAGCAAAATACTTAAAAACTGATCATACAGAGGTTATCTTGGGATCAAAAGAAGCCCAAGATGTCATCCCACTCCTCCCGAAAATATATGATGAACCATTTGCAGACTCTTCTCAGATTCCAACTTTTTTAATATCAAAAGTTGCAAAGCAGCACGTTACTGTCGCTTTATCTGGTGATGGGGGAGACGAAATATTTGGTGGTTATAACAGATACCTTTGGGCTCCTTCTATATGGAACAATATTAAAAAAACACCATCTTGGCTCAGACCAACATTATCGACTCTTGTGAGGTCTATTCCTCGCTCTAGCTTGCCTATTTTACAAAATTTTATAAATCTAACTCAAACGCAAGCAGGAGGAATTGAATCTCTTGAAGGCAAAATAACAAAATTGTCGAGGGTTATGTCTTCCTCTTCTCAAAAAGATTTTTACAATAGTTTAATAAGCCATTGGCCTGATCAAAAGATACTTGTAAAGGGGCTGCAAGAAAATGATTTATATTTTACAGGCGCAGAATATAGAAATTTCCCAGAAAATTGTAATTTTTCAAAAGACTTTATTACAAATATGATGAAAGTGGACAGCATGCATTATCTTCCTAATGATATTCTGTGCAAGTTAGATCGCGCCTCAATGGCTAATAGTCTTGAGACAAGAGCACCCTTTTTGGATCATAAGATTATTGAACTAGCTTGGGAATTACCTCCATCTCTAAAGATAAATAATGGAGAAGGAAAGCAAGCATTAAGAAAGATCTTGTATCAATACGTTCCTAAGGAATTAATAGAAAGACCTAAAACAGGGTTTAGCATCCCTATAGCGCAATGGTTAAGAGGGCCTCTACGAGAATGGGCCGATTCACTTCTATCAAAGTCTAGAATTGATGCAGATGGATATTTATTTTCTGAACCAATTCAGCTGATCTGGAATCAACACTTATCAGGTAGATATGATTGGTCGGATCGCTTATGGGGAGTCTTGATGTTTCAATCATGGTTGGATTCTAACTAATGCTTTTATATTGGATGTTATTTTTTATCCCAGCATTTTTTGCAATGGCTGGTCAGCCAAGAATAAACAAGAATGGTAAAGGGTTTTATCCCTTTAATATAGATACTCTATGGTTATTACTAATTCTAGTATTAACCTTATTTATTGGGCTGAGAGTTGAGGTCGGGGGGGACTGGTTTTCCTATATAAGACTTTATGCATTTGTTTCTACGCTTGGAAGTTTTCTTGATGCTGAGCCAGCTTTATTGATCGGCGGAGATCCAGGATATTTATTTATAAATTGGCTCAGTGCTCGACTAAACTGGGGGATTTATGGCGTAAATCTAATTTGCGGATTAATTTTTTCCTCTGGATTAGCTTTATTTTGCAGAACTCTTCCGCGCCCATTATTAGCTTTGACTGTAGCAGTTCCCTATTTAGTAATTGTTGTTGGAATGGGATATACAAGGCAATCAGCAGCTTTGGGGATAGTTTTTTTAGGGCTGATTGCATTAGCTCGAGAGAAAAAACTTTACTTTTTTATTTTGGTTGTAATTGCAGTAACTCTTCACAAATCAGCAATTATCTTAATTCCAATAGCTGCCTTGTCAGAAAGTCGCAATCGTTTTCAAAGCATATTTTTTCTTGGTGTTTTATTTGCAGTTCTTTATTTTAATTTTTTAGCCGACCCTTTTGAGAAGCTATACAGAAATTATATTCTTAATCAAGATGCTCAATCACAAGGAGCAACTATAAGAGCATTGATGAATGTACTACCTTCATTGATATATTTAACTTGGCCACATAGATTTAATTTCACTCGCAGCGAGCGAGGGTTATGGTCATTGGTTGCTCTTATTTCTTTAGCTTTGTTTATTATGTTGTTTGTATTGCCAGATTTATCTACTGCAATAGACAGAATTGCACTTTATATGCTTCCCATTCAGTTAGTAATTTTCTCTCACTTACCTGAAATTTTTAATAACAATAAAGAAATAACCAGTAAGATTTTGGTATTTTTAATCATTTTTTATTACTTATTTGTTTTATTTGTTTGGCTTAATTTTGCAATTCATGCTGGAGGGTGGCTTCCCTATAGAAATTTATTATTTGAGCTATAAAATATCTATTTTATGAAATCTATTACACTTTCAGCAAATTCATCATGGTACCTATACAATTTCAGGTCTTCTTCTATTCTCCAAGCTATAGATGCTGGTTTCAAAGTTACATGCATTTCACCAAAGGATAATTACAGCAAAAATTTAATTGAAATAGGGTGTGAGCATTACCCAATAGACTTTGCCAGTAAGTCAAAAAACCCATTTCTAGATTTTTTATTGATTTTAAAGTTTTTTATAGCTTATCTAAAGATCAAACCATATGCGACTTTTCATTTTACAGTTAAAAATAATATATATGGTACTCTAGCAGCGCGAATGCTTGGAATACCATCAATTAATAATATCTCTGGACTGGGCACAGCATTTTTAAGACAATCATTTCTTTCCAGATTAGTGTTAACTCTATATAAGATTAGCCAACCATTTGCATATAAGATTTTTTGTCAAAATATCGAAGACCTTGATTTTCTAAAAAATAATAAAGTAGCTTCAAGTCAAAAGCTTATTCTTATACCAGGATCAGGCGTTGATACATCAAAATTTCATCCCATCCTAAGAAAAAATTATAGATTTACTAGTAACAGAGTATTTACATTTATATTTGCTGGAAGAATTTTATATGATAAAGGCCTATCAGAATTAATGGGAGCCATGAAGGAAATTAACGAATCAAGCGTTAAATGCAGACTAATATTATGCGGCTTTGTCGATTCTAATAATTTGTCTGCTGTTTCCAATGAAGATCTTAATTATTGGTCATCTCTTCCTGGGGTTGATTGGATTGGGTCTTCAGATGCCATTGAAACAGTTATGGCTAAGGCTGACTGTATTATTTTGCCATCATATAGGGAAGGCATGCCTAAGACATTGTTAGAGGCTGGCTCAATGGAGATTCCTGCAATTGCAACAAATGTTCCTGGATGCAGAAGTATTATTAAAGATGGCTTGAATGGTTTTTTATGTGAACCGTTCAGCAGTAAATCAATTCAATTGGCGATGGAAAAAATCATGACAATGAAAAATAAAGATTTAAAAGAGATGGGCAAACGCGCTAGAAGTGAGGTGCTATTAAATTTTGATGAGAGTATAGTGATTGATGCCTTCTTCGACGTATTAGATGAACTTAAATAACATTATGATTACTGATTATATCTTATGAATATCTTGTTAACAGGGGGTGCAGGGTATATAGGAAGTCATGCTGCAGTCTCACTGTTAGCTAATGGCCATAATATTTGTATTTTAGATAATTTAACCAATAGCAGCAAAAAAGTAATCCAAAATCTAGCAATTATAACTAAGCAAGAAGTCCCGTTTGTAGAGGGTGACATCTTAAATAAAGACTTATTAATCAAGATATTAAAAGATTACAATATTGATTCAGTGATGCACTTTGCAGGATTGAAATCCGTTTCTGAATCTGTTAAAAACCCATTACTTTATTTTAAGAATAATGTTCAAGGCACTATTGTTTTGCTTGAAGCAATGGAAAGAGCAGAGGTGTCGAATTTAGTTTTTAGTGGCAGCGCGACAGTTTATGGTGATCCTCAATACCTCCCCATTGATGAAAATCATCCTTTGAATGCAATGAACCCATACGGAAGGAGCAAACAACAAATTGAAGAAATTCTAAGAGATGTAGCTTATGCAAATGAATCGTGGAATATTGTAAGCCTTAGGTATTTTAATCCAATAGGAGCTCATCCCAGTGGATTGATTGGTGAAAAATATGATGGAATTCCAAATAACTTGATGCCTATAATGTGCAAGGTTGCTTTAGGCCAATTAAAACACCTTAATGTCTTCGGTGATAATTATAAAACAAGCGATGGAACTGGCATAAGAGATTACATAGATATCATGGACCTAGTTGAGGGACATATTGCAGCTTTAGAATTTATTAAAAAAGGTGAAAGCAAATTCTTAAATGATCAGGATAGAGGTTTGAAAAATTTTCACTCTTTCAATCTTGGTACAGGGAAAGGCTACAGCGTTTTAGAATTAATTCATACTTTTGAAAAGGTTTCGGGTGTCTCTATATCTTATAAATTTCTAGATAGGCGTCTCGGTGATATTGCAGAATGTTATGCGGATTACACTAAAGCAAAAAATATCCTTGGTTGGACTCCAAAACGCTCTCTTGAAGATATGTGTCAAGGTACATGGGATTTTATAAAAAATAAAAACTTAGATTATTCTTGATATCTATTCTTTTATAAATAAAGTTCTAAAATCACATTATTAGTTTTTTATTTAGATTTGACATAATATATATCCGAATAATAGGCTATAATCTACCTTCTAAACCACATATAAACAGAGGTTTTTTATTTCGAATGTTAAATTTTTCAGCTTCTACTAATCTCCTTAAATTACAGTTCATTTTTTCTTGCTGTATTTTTTTTCTAGTTTCCGTAACTTCCAATTATATTTATGGGCAATCAATTTCCGATAATGTTTTAAGTGAAGAATTTCTAGCCGGCTTACCTGCATCTGTTAGGGATGAGATAGAAGTAAAAAATTCTGTAAATGAAGAGATAGAGCTTGAGAATTTATTTCGTTCAGAAACTTCTCTTGATAAGAATAAAATTATTTTACAGAAAATTAAAAAACAAGTTTCAGCTTTAGAAAAAAGGGTTTCTGGTGATTTAGATGATGCTTCCAATGTGTTACCAATATTTGGACAAAACTTTTTCAGCACTTTGCAGTCGTCTTTTATGCCGGTGAATGTTCCAAACTTAGGAGCTGATTACCTAGTCGATGTTGGAGATTCATTTACCTTGCTTACTACTGGAAAGATAAACAAAGAATATGAGTTGATGGTTCAAAGAGATGGCTCTTTAGTCATACCAGATTTTGGTAAAGCTATTGTTGCCGGAAGCTCCCTTAAGCAAGCTGAAGAATCGGTTGAGAGATTGATTGCATCTGCTTCAGTTGGAATTACAAGCCACCTAGTTCTTTCAAAGATTAGAGACGTTCAAGTTTTACTTTTAGGCGGAATTGAAAATCCTGGCATATATACTCTTAGTGGCGGTTCAAGTGTTTTAAGTGCGCTTAATGTGGCTGGAGGAATTTCCGAAAATGGTTCTTACAGAAGAATTGAACTCAGGAGAGGCGGGGAAACCATTCAATTTATTGATCTTTATGATATTTTTGTATTTGGCTACTATGAACCAAGTTCATCTCTTAGGTCTGGAGATACAATATTTATTCATCCTTTATCATTCAGAGTGCCAGTATCAGGAGGAGTAAATTATTCTGCAATTTTTGAAGCCTTACCTGGAGAAACGCCAGAAGACTTAATAAAATATGCATCTGGATTTTCTGAAACTTTTTCAGGTTTTGATAATGTGATGATAAGCAGGGTAGATCTTTCTGAAAAGTCATACGTCACCCTTTCTAAAAACTCACTTCAAGAATTTAAACTTAAACCAAGGGACTCAATCATGGTTCCTTCGTTTCAGTCTGACCTAGAGCCAATAAAAGAAGTAGTGCTAGAAGGAATGGTTGATAGGCCTGGTAAGTATCTTATTAGCGAGGGGGAAACATTGTCTAGCGTAATTCGGCGAGCTGGAGGTTATAAAGAAGATGCATATATTTTTGGCGGAGCTTTGTTTAGAAACGATGCTTTGGAAAAAGAAAAAATCTTTGCACAGCTCAATTATGCAGACACTGTTAATTACATAGTCTCTAATATTGGAAAGCCAAACCGGAATATAAGCACATCTGCCATTGATTTGCTGGTAGAGGAGTTGAGGTCCGCAAACTATTCTGGCAGAGTTGTGAGTGAGTTCAATTTGCAAAAACTTGATTCAGATCCAAAGTTTAATCCTGTATTGCAAGATCAAGATAGAATTGTAATTCCTTCTCTTCAAAAAGTAGTGTATTTATTTGGTGATTTTAGAAATGCCTCTAACGTATCTTATGATTCAACTTTAAAGATTCATGATTATGTTGATTTAGTCGGCGGAGTAAAAAAATCAGCTGATAAAACTATATTAGTAATAGATCCAAATGGGATCACCCATATATATAATCATGGCAATCTTTTTGGGAGCAACTCAATTGAGATATATCCAGGATCAATTATTTATGCTCCAAGAGATGTTGGGAAACTATCAGGTGTTTTATATGCTTCGACTATTTCGCCAATACTTAGCAGCCTGGCCTTAACTCTGGCCTCTCTTAATAGTATAAGTGACTGATATAATTGAATAAATCTTCATAACTGAGTCATGAATAAGAAGAAATTTCTAGTTCATTTAATTGTTTACGCTCAATTTTTTCTATCTAGCAACCTTATTGCATCAAGTTATGACTATTTATATAGGCATAATAATGTTCCCTCATTAAGTAATTTTGGAACAATTGGATTATTGCAAATGCCCTCCGCTAGATTTTATGAAGAGGGTACATTAGCATTAGGATGGAATCGTAATGATCCTTATATGAGAGGTTCTTTCATAGCATATCCATTTAACTGGTTTGAGGCGTCATATCAGTACACCGACATAGATAATGCCCTTTATAGTGTAGTAGAAGCATTCAGCGGGGATCAATCATACAAAGATAAAAGCTTTGATGCAAAATTTAGGATCTTAAAAGAGGGAGCAAAAAATCCAGCAATAGCAGTAGGATTTAGAGATCTTGCTGGGACCGGCGTCTTTTCATCAGAGTATATAGTCCTCAGCAAGAGAATAAATTATTTGGTAGATCTTTCTATAGGAGTTGGGTGGGGGACATTATCTGGAGGAGAGCTAACAAATCCTTTGACTAAGATAAGTGATAAATTTTTGACTAGAACTAAACTACAGGAATCTATGGGGGGTGAATTTTCAATAGATTCTTATTTTTCAGGTCCAATGGGAGTTTTCTCGGGAATAGAGTTATATCTGCCCAATAAAAATGGCGCAAGGTTTCTTATTGAATATGATTCCACAAATTATAATAAAGAAGGTCTTAGAAATCTCTCAGATCCTATGGTTAAAAGATTACCAAAGGAGCAGGACTCAAGATTAAACTTTGGATTTGTATATCCTTTTTCAGAAAATATTCATTTTAAATTAGGATTTTTAAGAGGAAATACACTTAATTTTGGATTTACAATAAAAAGATCGCTTGGTAAGAAAAAATATTCTGTTAAAAAAAGAGAGCCATTAGTTAAGAATTATGATCCTAAGATTGCTAAAAGGGTTAATGCAAAAGATGATAGGTATATATATTTATCAGCATTAAAATTTTTGAAAGAAAATGAAATATTTCTTCAGGATGCAGATATATCAGAAGATACTGTCTCTATAAGTTACGCTCAATCAAAGTACTTTAGTGGAATTAAGTCCCACGGAAGAACTGCCAGAATTTTAGATGACCTTTCTCCAGAAAAAATAAGAACTTTTAGACTTACCTACGTTAATGGAGGCATAGGATTAAATACTATTATTATAGATAGAGATTCTTTTAGAAGAAATAAAAAAGAAAATCTGTTTAATGTTGCAAAACAAAATATTGAACTCGTTGAGGTGCTCCATGATAGAGAGGATTATCAATATAGCCCACCTATGATTTTTCCACGTTATTTTTGGGATCTCTCTCCCACTATAAGACAGCAACTTGGTGGGCCAGATGGATTTTACTTTGGAGAGCTAAGATTACAATTGAATTCAGAAATTCTAATTTCCGACAACATAAATTTTACAACTCAGGCTTCCATAGGAATTATAGATAATTTTGATGCATTAAAGCTTGATTCAAACAGTCTTTTGCCTCATGTTAGAACTGATATTGTTTCTTATTTAAGAGAAAGTCGAGAATTCAATATCAATACAATGCAACTTAATTATTTTTCTAGTATAGCACCAAATTTATATACAAAACTCTCTGCTGGTATTTTTGAAATGATGTTTGGAGGCTATGGTGGTGAAATATTATATAGACCATTTAATAAGAACTATGGATTTGGCTTTGATGTTTGGGATGTAAAGCAACGTGAATATAAGATGGGACTTAAATTTAGGGATTATCGAATAGTTACCGGACATTTAAATTTCTTTTATAAAGAGCCCAGAACTAAGGTTATTTTATCGTTAAAAGGTGGGAGATTTTTAGCTGGAGATTCCGGTGTCAACATAGATTTTCATAGACGATTTGAAAGCGGTTTGAGAATAGGGGCATTTTTTTCAAAAACTGATATTTCAAAAATTGAGTTTGGAGAAGGCAGCTTTGATAAAGGTTTCTATTTCCAAATGCCGCTGGATATATTCTTATCAAATCATTCTAAAGAGATAATTGGGAACGGGTTAAGGCCTCTTACAAGAGATGGAGCAGGCTATTTAATGCTCTCTCACACCTTATTTGGTGTTACTGAGCAAGGGCAAGCAATTAATTTAACCAGAGATTGGGAAGATCTTTATGAGTAATAAATTTTTCTTTATTTGCACATGCATCTTCTTAACCTCATGTGTTAATCACGAATATCAAGAATTCTATAAATCAGCAAAAATCAATTTAGTTGGAACTGAAGATATTCCTATTGATCAAGATTTTATTTCTAACAGGAGCTATAGTTTTATCAAGGTTAGGGTTGGCAAGTCTGTAATTGCAATCATGCCTCTACTTTCAGTGGATAATGATGAATTTGAGTGGGTTGGTTCTAATGGCGACAGAATAATAACAAAGTTTGGTAGAGTTATAGGTACTTATGGGCTAGAGCATAATTCTTCTATTATTGAAAGAGGGAAAATTCTATCATATGAAAATATCGATAATAGTTCGTTTTTAACCCGTTTAGAAGACCCCTCAGCAATCTTTGAGCTTTCTACCAGTTATTCAAGAGATATCTCTAGTATATACCTTGATAAGCTATACAGCGCTTATAAATTACGCGAAGATTTTTCAAGCAATTCTTCTTTTAGATGGGAGGGAGTTAACTATTTTTGGTTTGATGTTAATTCTGGCTTGCCTTTAAAGACACATCACCACACACATCCATTTTTACCTTCCTTAAATATAGAATTTTACTATAAATTTTAAAATCTAATTTAAATTCAAAAAAAAGGATGCATTTAGCATCCTTTTTTTTGAATTAATTAATTTAATTATTTGGGTTAACAGTAGTAGTTGATGTAACCACGCTAGTTACTATTGCATCTTCCAAAATAGTAACAGGTTCTACAACCTCCGTAGTTTGCTCTATGTCAACGAGATATTCTACATCACCAGCTTCATCTGTTCGATTTACTGTTGCAAAACCTGGACCTCTGTAATCAAGGCTAGAATCTGTGGTTGTTGCAGAATATGTACTTGTCTCATAACTAGTTGAGATAGTTGCTACTTCAACTTGCACAGTTTGTTCAACGATTTCTTCTATAATGTAGGTCGGTGCAGGAGTTGGCGCAGGAGTTGGTGCAGGAGTTGGCGCAGGAGTTGGTGCAGGAGTTGGCGCAGGAGTTGGTGCAGGAGCATCATCATCATCATCATCATCAACCACTGCTGCGATTGCTGCAGCTGCTGCTACAGCGGCTGCAATTGCGCCAGCACTCAAAGATCCAGAAGCCTCTTTTGCGGCTTCTTCTTCTGAACTAGCTGTTTTAGGTTCATCAGCAACAGCTGATACAGAAAAAATCGGTACAACAAGTGCAAGCATATAACTTATTTTATTTTTTAATTTCGCCATTTCTCTTCAACTCCTCTTAGTATTAGAAAGCTTTATTATGAACATAAATTAAGTATTTGACAATTTTTTTCTTAAAAATATGTAAATAAAAAATTCGTACAAGTTTATTGTAAACATAATATAGTAGAAATAACAATTATATTACAAATAACAATTTTTGTTCAGTGCACGATTGTACAGTAAATCTTGGTTTTGTATATATCATTATTTAATTTAAGTCTTTTCTATAATTAAGTTGCAATACATGCTTATTTTAAAAGAAAAGCAGAACCTTTTTTTGATTGGTGGCATAGCAAGATTTTAAAAATATAATAGATAAAATTCGGGATGTAGCGCAGTCTGGTAGCGCACCTCGCTGGGGGTGAGGTGGTCGTCGGTTCAAATCCGGCCATCCCGACCATTTATTTCGATTTTTTGATTACCTCTTCGGCATACCAATTAATCTCAGCGATCATTCCTTCGAGGGTTCTTTCATCAGGACCGCCTTCATATGTATTTTTAAAAGCAACAATGACTTCAGTAGCACCCAGTTCTTCTAGTTGCTTTATTCCATCAGGTGAATAGGCTGCTTCTCCCATTACTTGAAATTGATAATTCGGATGATCTAATGTTCCGAATTCATCCCTAAAGGTATTTATCTGATCTATAAAACTTTTTGTTTCCTCCAAGTTTAATCCAGCGCTTATCCAGCCATCACCAACCCTTGCAGCTCTTTTTAAAGCAAGCTTTGAATGTCCCCCAATTAATATGGGCACTGGTTTTGTAGGCGCAGGACAAAGCTTCAGTTCAGGGATATCATAAAATTCACCTTTATAAGCAAAATATTCCCCATTCATTAGCCCTTTAAGAATATCTATTTGTTCATCCATCCTTTTACCGCGTTTGTCCCAGCGTTCTCCTGTGGCAAGGAAATCTTCATACCATGGGCTAACTCCAACTCCAAAATGGAATCTATTATTTGTCATAACACCCAACGTTGTAACAAATTTAGCAGTAGTTACAGCCTGTCTTGGAGCAAGCTTATAAACAGATGTTGAAAATTCTAATTTCTCAGTAATAGC
>Ga0066849_10001102_pt1 | contig 10953 bp, 12 predicted proteins | sample ETNtaG_9_FD_65492 | JGI IMG/M metagenome (GOLD analysis project Ga0066849, IMG submission 65492) | Marine microbial and viral communities from oxygen minimum zone, Eastern Pacific Ocean - ETNP201406SV69 | ecosystem: Environmental > Aquatic > Marine > Oceanic | place: Pacific Ocean: Eastern... | reverse complement strand
TTAAAAGAAATGAAAGATTCTAAACCATTGATTAATGCAAGATTAGAAACTGTATTAGAAAAAAAAACATTTAAAACTCCTTTTGAAAAAAGAAGATGTATTGTTTTAATGTCTGGCTGGTATGAATGGAAACAAGAAGGTGATTCGAAAATACCTTATGCTTTCTACAAACAAGATTATGAACCTCTTAAAGTTGCCGGTATGTATAACCAAAGAAGTGATAAATCTATAGAAGTATGTATTTTAACTACAGAAGCCAACAGTGAATTAACCAAAATTCATGAAAGAATGCCAGTAGTTTTAAATTCTGAATTAATTAATGAATGGAATAATAGTGAAGTAGATGTAGTGTGTTTATTAGATAAGTTACCAGTTGAAACTAAAACCATTAAATATCATCGTGTTGATTTAGCTGTTAATAATCCAAAAAATAATAATGAAAAACTATACAAAAAATATTCTGAGATTCCATTTTGAATAAACAATCTCCCATATATTCATTAAAATTTACAATTACTTGGATAATTACGTATGCAGGTATTGTCCTAATTCTATTTCAAATTTTAAATATATTTATAGCAATTTATTTAGGGCTATGGATATTAAATATGATTATCGAAATTAGTGAAAGAGTAATGAACAAATTTAATAAATCTATCAATATTGTAGAAAGATAAATATAATTACAAACTAAATTGAAGCTGTTATATTTTTAAATAAGGGCGATTAACTCAGTCTGGCAGAGTGCAACCTCGACAAGGTTGAAGTCAGAGGTTCAAATCCTCTATCGCCCACAAAAAATTATGAAAAAAGAAGTAAGGTCAGCAATTACGTCTATAGTTTTTCTATTTTGTATATACTTGCTTTCTTTATTGGGTGTAAATATAAAATCAACAATCCAATCAATTAATAGTTTTACATTTTTATTATTTTTATCATTATTAATACAAATATTATTTTTTATACCATCATATATTTTTAAAACAGAAAAATTATATGATCTAATAGGTAGTTCAACATATGTAGTTGTTGTATCTTTTGCATATTATTCAGTTTCCAATAAAACTATTACGGATACAATATTATTTATATTCGTATTAATTTGGGGTATCAGACTTGGTACATATTTATTTAAAAGAATACAAAGAGACAATGATGATATACGATTTGAAAAAGCTAAAAAAAACTTCTTTTGGTTTTTACAATATTGGATGGGCCAAGCTTTATGGGTTTCGATAACTTCGTCTGCTGCTGTAATAGCTATTTTAAAAACTGAAAATAATTCTTTAAATGTTTATGTAATAGTTGGAGTTTTAATCTGGATAATTGGATTTAGTTTAGAAGTAATAGCCGATTTACAAAAAAGTAAATTTAAACAAATTGAAAATACAAATAAAACATTTATTTCAAAAGGTTTATGGTCAAAATCACGACACCCAAATTATTTTGGAGAGATAACTCTTTGGATAGGAATATATATTATTTCTGTTTCATCATTATCTGGAATAGAAATTTTAACTGTTATTTCACCAATATTTGTATATATTCTTTTAACAAGAATGAGTGGTATAAATATGCTTGAAAAAATTGCGGATGAGAGATATGGACATTTAGATGAATATATAGAATATAAGAGAAATACTCCTACATTATTTTTAAAGCTCTGGAAGTGATAAGGAAATTATTTCTGTTTATAGGATTTCATTCAAAATATAACAGAATATGGATTACAAAAAGACTAGAAAGTTCTATTTGGATAGCTTTAATTACTTTATCAATATATAAATATTTAATATAGTCTACATTTTTTGATAAATAATAATAGATTTAAGATATATCACTTGGGGGAGAAGTGTTAAGCGATAAAGCTTTAACATTAAAAAAGCGTTACGCCAAACTTGGCGGTCTTGTAAGCGCGTTTGCTTACGATCCAGATAATGTATCAAAATTAAAAGTTTGGAGTCAAAGAAAAAATTTTAATATGATTACCGGTTTACAGCCAAAAGCTAAAGGAGCCAAAAAAGAAGTAATAATGCTAGATGGCATTGAAACTTGGAAAGTTACTACCCCAAATTCAGATCCAAGCAAAATAATTATGTATTTTCATGGAGGTGCCTATATAGTAGGTGGTCCTAAGGGATATTACTCTTTTGCAAGCCGTTTAGCTGATATAACTGGCACTACTGTATATGTACCTGATTATCGACTTGCTCCTGAACATTATTTTCCTTCACAGTTAGAAGACGGAGTTAAAGCTTATAGAGCACTTTTAAATCATGAAAATGTACGAAGCAATCAAATAATATTAGGGGGAGATTCGGCCGGAGGTAATTTAACATTTGTAACTTTATTAAAACTTAAAGAATTAGGTGAAGAATTACCAGCAGCTGTTATTTGTATATCTCCTTGGGCTGACCCTCCTGCTACTGGTGAAACTTATAACGAAGAAATGGCAGATAAAGATTTATTATTAGGACCAATTATGAAAAAACAATGGTCAAAGTATAAACAAGATGGATTTGCCGGATATTATATTAAAAAAGAAGATTTAGATCCTTTGAATCCATATATAGCTCCTATCCATGGAGATTACAGTGGATGCCCACCAACTATGATTCAAGTTGGTTCTGACGAATGTCTCTTATCAGATTCAAGATCTATGAAACTAGCATTAGAAAATGGCAATTGTGAAGTTGAATATTTTGAATGGGAAGAAATGTGGCATGTTTTCCATATTGAAGCTAAATTGCCTGAAACTATAAAATCATTTGAAATGTTTGGTGATTTTATTGATAAACATATTAAAACTAAAGTCTAATTATATTTATCCTGCCAGAATTCTTATAGATAGAACAACAGAAATAAATACTATTACAGGCCTAACAAATTTTTCTCCATTACTTATTGCTAATTTTGAACCAATATAAGCACCAAGTATTTGAGCAATAGCCATAATTAAAGCTAGTTCAACTATTACTAAACCTTTATATTGAAAAACTAAGAATGATGCAAAGTTTGATGCGAAGTTTAATATTTTTGTTGCTGCTGTTGCCTCCATTAAATTACGTTGTTTAACTATCAAAAAAGTTAATACAAAGAAGGTACCTGTTCCAGGACCAAAAAAACCATCATAGAAACCAATAATTAGAATTAACGGTGTAAAAGCTATTATGAGTGATTTAGAAAGTTTTACATTACTTGTTTTATTAATAATTAAGAAGATTGCTGCTCCTATTAATAATATAGGAATTAAGCTTGTTAGAAATTCATTAGATAATCTACTAACTAATAATGTTCCAATTAAAGATCCAGTAAATGATAATGTGATTAGAGATAATATATCTTTTTCTTTTAAAAGTCCGTTTTTAAAATAATTATAGGAGGAAGTTGCTGTACCAAAACAAGACTGTAATTTATTAGTTCCAAGTGTAACAAGGGGATTCATTCCTAAAAGCAACATTGTTGGTACGACTAATAAACCACCTCCACCTGCAATAGCATCAATTGCAGATGCGATTAGTGCAACACAAAACAAAATAATATAAACGGTTAGATCGTCATATATAAGATTCATTTGATAAAATTATTATTAATTATTTTCATGGTTATTTGATGATAATTGTATATTAATAAAAATGATACAAATAGTAATTGCAAGATCAATACAAGGTATTTTATCAGGTGTAGGCATTGGGACTATATTCTTCTGTTATCCCATAATCAAACATTTAATATCTAAAAAATACAGAATTAAATTCAAAATTGAAGAATTCGGCAAAGAATTGTTTACATATGAAACTTTAAAATATATGAAAATAGGCCTAACTTATGGATTCATATATGGTTTTGTTGTTGGAACAATAATTGGACCTTTTGGTGCAGTAAACGGACTTTAGTGTCATATAAACCTCCTCGTTATATATTTTTCTATATACTTTTTTCACTATTTTTTATAACATTATTTTATTTTTCATCAACAAATATAAATGAACGTAACCTAGGTGAATATAATATTTCAAAATCATCAGACACAAAGTTAGATCTAAATATAAAAAACGTAACGAAAATTAAAATAAACATTCTTGAAATATACCAAACTAATAATGATTCTTTATGTAAAACAGATGAAATTTATGTTTATGGTACATTACGTAATAGAATAAATAATGACATAGTACGTATAAGAATACAGAATATAAAAACAACAAATAGTTTAAATATTGTTTCTGAATCTACATCAGTTGAACCAACTAGAAATTATATCCATACTCCGATTGTCGTTTTATCTAAAAACTTTGACTGTATAGGTGAAATTATTACTGTTGAGTTTGAAGAAAAAATAAACATCAGTTACTTATTAATTAAATCAACTAATGAATATAAATCTTATAAAAAAATAAAAACAATCAATATCAAAGCTTATTAAAAATTAATAATTTATCATATATTTATGGATTACTTTGCAGCGATTGATCAAGGTACTACAAGTAGTAGGTTTATTATTTTTGACGAAAAAGGATTACCTGTTGATCAGCATCAAACGGAATTTAAGCAATATTTTCCAAATGAAAATAGTGTTGAACATGATCCAGAAGAGATATGGGATAGTGTTGTTAATTGTATTAAAGAGGTATCCAGTAGATTTGATATAAACAAGCTCTTATCAATTGGGATAACTAATCAAAGAGAAACAACTGTTGCATGGTCAAAATCTACAGGCAATCCTTTTTATAACGCTATCGTCTGGCAAGATACAAGAACTCAAGATATTTGCGATGAGATAATTAAAGATGATTCTATAAAAAATGATTTAATCAAAACAGGTTTGCCTGTAGCTACTTATTTTTCTTTATCAAAAATATTATGGTTGATGAAGAATGTACCAGGAATTAAAGAAGGCATTAAAAATAATGATGTAATTTTCGGTACTATTGATACTTGGTTAATTTATAAGTTAACTGGAGAATTATTAACAGATGTTACAAATGCAAGTAGAACACTTTTATTTAATATTGAAACACTCCAGTGGAATGAAAACATATTATCAAATTTCAAAATACCTATTGATGCCTTAGCTGAAATTAAACCATCATTATCAAGTTTTGGTACGTGTAAAAACATTTTAAAAAACATACCTATTACTGCAGTCTTAGGAGATCAACAAGCTTCCTTATTCGGGCAACATTGTTTCACTAAAGGAAGTGTTAAAAACACTTACGGAACAGGTTGTTTTGCATTAACAAATACTGGCGAGGATATTGTATATTCAAATAATGGTTTGCTTACAACAGTTGCTTATCAATACGATAAAGAAAAAGCTAATTATGCAATCGAAGGTTCAGTTGCTATTGCAGGGGCTGGCGTCCAATGGCTGAGAGATAATTTAAATATTATTGATAAAAGTGAAGATATTGAAAAATTAGCTTTGACTGAAAAAGATAATGGAGGCGTATACTTTGTTCCTGCATTTTCAGGTTTATTTTCTCCTCATTGGGACTCAAGTGCTCGAGGTATTTTAGTTGGTTTAAGTAGGCATTCTAATAAATATCATATATCAAGAGCTGTTCTTGAAAGTGTAGCTTATCAAAGTTACGAACTTTTGGAGTCTATGGAAAAAGATTTAGGTAAATCATTTAATGAATTAAAAGTTGATGGAGGAATGGTTGATAATAATTTGTTAATGCAATTTCAATCAGATATTCTAAATAAAAATGTTATTTCTAGAGAAATAAAGGAAATAACAGCATATGGAGCAGCTTTAGCATCTTATATTTTTATTAAAAAGTTAAAGTTAACTGAAATTCATATAGAACCAAAAAATTCATTATCATGGACTCCTAATATAAATAATGAAATTAGAAATATATATTTAAGTAAGTGGAACAAGGCAATAGAAAAATCGAAAAATTGGATTTAATAAAATTAACTACATATTTATACATTATTTTTTTTATTTATGCTGGAATAAATCATTTCAGACATCCAAACTTCTATGATTCAATAGTTCCAACTTTTATACCATTTCCTAGATACACACATTTACTCGTTGGAATCCTTGAAGTTATTATTCCAATATTATTATTAACAAAGTATAGGTCTACAGCAGCAATTTTTATGATTGTTTTTATTATCATTTTATATTTAGGGAACCTACATGTTTGGATAAATAAATTACCTTATGGAAATAACTATTTTACAAATTCTCAACATACTTTTAGATTATTTTTACAAATAGTGTTAATTTATATCACTTATATCATCTATAAACATGGATAATAAGAAATTTCCTAAAGAATTTATTTTTGGCACTGCTGTTGCTTCTTATCAAGTTGAGGGTGGAATTTACAATAACGATTGGACATTATGGGAAAACAGTAACAACTCACAGTGCGAGGAACCATGTGGTGAAGCTTGTAAGCATTATGAGTTAATAGATACCGATATAGAACTACTTAAAAATTTAGGGATAAAAGCGTTTAGATTTTCAATTGAATGGAGTAGGGTAGAGCCATTTAAAAATAAATACGATGAAGATGCAATTAAACATTATGTAAACAAAGCTGAAAAACTTTTATTAAATAATATACTTCCGATAGTAACTTTTCACCATTTCACTACACCAAAATGGGTTTACGATGAAGGGTCTTGGGCAAATAAAAATGTAGTTGATTATTTTGATAATTATGTAAAAAAGATAATGAATAACTTACCTAAAGAAGTTAACTATTTTAACACTATAAATGAACCAGGAATATTTACTTTTTTTGGATACTTCTCTACTAATAAATTTCCTCCAGGAATTGCTGATGAAAGTGTTTTTTTGAAAGCTTCAAATAATGTTATTGACGCTCATATAAAAGCAAGAAATTCAATAAAATTAATAAATCCAAATGCTAAAGTTGGTATGACTCACGCGCTTCAGGAGTGGGAAGATGACGATAATAAAAGAATTAAACAATATCTAAAATATAACCTTGAAGATAAATTTCTTGAAGCTTCGAAAGATGATGATTTTATAGGTCTCCAAACTTATACAATTGTAAGATTTCCTAAAAGCTATCTTTTATCAATTGTTACTCCAATTTTATTAGACATTAAAATTATAAGAAGATTTGTATTACCAAGAATATTGCAAATATTTGCAGGTAGAAATGGAAGAATTGATAGTAATACTAGAACTACAAAAATGGGTTATGAGTATAGACCAGAAGCTGTTCTTTATAATATAAAACGTTTAACTAAAAAATTCGAAGGTAAAGATATATTTATAACTGAAAATGGAATTGCAACAGACAATGATGATGAGAGGATAGAGTTTGTTCAATCGGTGTTACTAGATATACATAATTATTTACAAACAAAAGATAATGTTATTGGTTATTTATATTGGTCATTATTAGATAATTTTGAGTGGGATTTAGGCTATCAAATGAATTTTGGACTTGTTGAGGTAGATAAAAATAATTTTGATAGGAAACCACATAAATCAGCATTTTGGTTTGGTAAAATATCTAAAAATAATGAATTAAATCTATAAAAACTGAAGCGCACTTTATTAAATATTAATAATAAATGATATAATTTCAGGTGTAATTAATAAATTGAGGAAAATTGACAGATAAAAAATATTTAGAAACACATGAATGGTATTCGATTAATGAAAACAGTATTACTGTAGGAATCTCAGACTTCGCCCAAGGTGAATTAGGTGATATAGTATTTGTTACTTTGCCTAATGTTGGTGATAAATACAATAAAGGCGATTCAATGATTGAAATAGAAGCAACAAAAACAGTTGCTGAAGCTTACGCCCCAATGGATTGCATTATTACCGATATAAATTCTCAATTAGATAACGAACCAGAAATAATTAACAGTGATCCGTGCGGCTCAGGATGGATTGTAAAAGCAGAAATAATAAATTTAGATGATGCTGGAATGAGCTATCAAGAATATGAGTCCTTCATTTCTTAATGACTGATTTACTAAAAACATCATTATATAAATATCACAAAGAACAAAATTCAAAATTAATAAAATTTGCCGGATGGCAGGTGCCATTTTCTTACGAAGGAACAATTAAAGAACACAACTACGTAAGAACAAAAGCTGGTTTTTTTGATGTTTCACATATGGGGCGAATTCATATAGAAAATGATCAAATAAACAAAGTTAATAACTTAATTTGTTCTGATTTAGCAAACTTGGAAGACAGTAAAGCATTATATTCAATTTTTACAAACAAAGAGGGGAATGCTATTGATGATGTAATATTTTGGAAATTTGAAAAATATATTATATTAATATGCAATGCAATAAACCGAGAAAAAATCTTAATTCATTTAACAAATCACGATATTGAACATAAAGATATAACTTTTCAAACATCATTAATTGCAATCCAAGGACCAGAAGCTATATCTATATTAAAAAATATATTAGAAATTCCTGATAAATTTTATACCAATTTTAATGATAAATTTACATATGCTAGAACAGGTTACACAGGTGAAGATGGCTTAGAAATAATGTATAACAATTCAGAAACAGAAAATTTTATACAATTTCTTAAAGAAAATAATATTAAACCTTGTGGATTAGGATCTAGGGATACTTTAAGACTTGAAGCATCCTTACCTTTATATGGATTTGAACTTTCAGAATCTATTACACCTGTAGAGGCAAATTTAAAATGGACAATAAGTAATAAAAGTAATTATTTGGGTAAAAATATTATTAATAAACAAATTGAATCTGGAGATCATAAATATTTAAAAAGATTTGTTGTAAATTCTAAGAGAATACCTAGAACAGGAACAAAGGTTAAAAGTAATAATATAAATGGTCAAGTAACTTCAGGTAACTTTTCTCCAATATTAAATAAATCTATTGGTTTCGTACTCTTTGATACCGCTCCAGAAACAGATTTAATAGAGTTTGATATTCGTGGTAAGTTATTAGAAGGAAAGATAATAAGCAAAAGGTTTTTAAGTTAATGTATGTACCGCATTCAGATATAGATATAAAAAAAATATATAAGGAATTAGATATAAGTTCACTTGATGAATTATTTGAACATATACCAAAAGATCTTTTATTAGAGAATGGTATAGATGTAGGAGATTCTATATCTGAATTAGAAGCAATAGAGTATTTTGAAAATATAGCTAAAAAAAATAAATCTGATTTAGTATGCTTTGCCGGTGGTGGTCACTATGACGTGTATTTACCACATACCGTTAAGACACTAACTATGAGACCAGAATTTATGACTTCTTACACTCCATACCAACCTGAAATTTCACAAGGAGTTTTACAAGCTTTATTTGAGTTTCAATCACTTGTATGTGATTTAACTGAGATGGAATTAGCAAATGCTTCATTGTATGATGGCGCGACTTCTATTGCTGAAGCAATATCTGTTGCAATTAATAAAACCAAACGTGAAAACATAATAATCTCTCAAAGTTTAAACCCGAATAATAAAGAAGTAATTAATACGTTAATTGACTCTGATAAGTTCAATCTAAATTATGTTGAACTTAAAGAAAATCGATTCCCAGATGATTACTTATTTACAGATAAAGATGCTGCTTTTGTTGTAAGTTATCCACATTACAATGGCTCAGCCCAAGATTTAACAAACTTAGTAACTAGGGCAAAAGAAAAAGGTGTTATATCAATATGCTATGTAGATCCCACATTATTAGGAATACTTAAAACACCAGGAAATATGGGATTTGATATTGTAGTTGCTGAAGGACAATCTATTGGTACACCATTATCTTATGGTGGTCCGACAGTCGGTTGGTTCGCTACCAAGAAGGAATACGCAAGGCTTGTACCCGGTCGCATTATTGGTGAAACAAGAGATGCAAATAGTCTTAAATCTTATGTTATGACTTTACGAGCGAGAGAACAGGACATAAGAAGAGAAAAAGCATCCTCAAATATATGCACGAATCAAACTTTGAATGCTATCGGTTCTGCAATTCACTTATGTTGGTTAGGACCAGAAGGTATTTATTCAATGGGTTATCAGGCTATGCAGAAAGCAAATTATTTAAAAAACTTATTAGAAGAAAACAATATAGATGTAATTAATAGTGAAAGTTCAATTCGTGAATTTGTTGTAAAAACTAGCAAAGATCCAGAAATAATAATTGATAATATGGCGGACAATGGTTTTCTTGCAGGTATTAAGTATGACGATAACCATATTTTGGTAGCAGTTACTGAAAAAAGAACGAAAGATGAAATTGATAAATATGTAAAAACTTTTGTAGAGGTTAACAATGATTAGTGGAGGTAACGCAAGTTCATTACCTTTAGTTGGTGGGTTACCAGAACCAACAATTAAAGATTTATCAAAGCCAGGCAGAAGAGCATTCAATTATCCAAAACTAGATGTTGATGAACAAGAAATTAATCATGAATGTATTAAAGTTGAGAAAGCTCCACTACCAGAAGTTTCAGAACACGATTTGGTAATGCACTTTTCAAGATTGGCACATCGAAATTTTGCTGTAGATTTAGGGTTTTATCCTCTTGGTTCATGCACAATGAAATACAATCCAAGATTTGCAGACTGGGTTGCTTCATTAGATGGATATGCTAACTTACATCCCGCTACTCCAGAAAAATATTCACAGGGTTCGATGGAAATTCTACATGTTTTAGAAGATTATTTATTAAAAATTACTGGTATGGATTATGCTAGTTTTCAACCGCCAGCAGGTGCGTCTGGCGAACTAACTGGACTATTAATTATTAAAAATTATTTATTAGAAAATAATTTAGAAAATAAAAAAAATATTATAGTTCCTGATTCAGCTCATGGAACTAATCCTGCATCAGCCAAAATGGCAGGTTTTGATGTAGTTGAAGTATCAACCAATCAAGATGGTTTAGTTGATGTAAACGAAATAAAAAAATTAGTAAATAAAGATACAG
>Ga0066849_10001101_pt1 | contig 10955 bp, 12 predicted proteins | sample ETNtaG_9_FD_65492 | JGI IMG/M metagenome (GOLD analysis project Ga0066849, IMG submission 65492) | Marine microbial and viral communities from oxygen minimum zone, Eastern Pacific Ocean - ETNP201406SV69 | ecosystem: Environmental > Aquatic > Marine > Oceanic | place: Pacific Ocean: Eastern... | reverse complement strand
TCAATTTTGATGTCATGATTTTTGCCAACATATTCGGCAAACCCTCCCCATCCACATCCTATTTCTAGTATTTTATCTCCTGCTTTAGGATTTATAAGAGACAAAAGTTTTTTATATTTATTCATTTGAGCTAACTCTAAATTTGACTCCTGTTTTTCAAATATAGCACTAGAGTATGTCAAACTAGGGTCTAGCCATAGTGAAAAAAAATCATTACCCAAATCATAATGCTTTGAAATGTTTTTCTTGCTTCTTGATTTATCATTTTTAATAAAAAAACTTTTTATATTATTAATTATGGAAAAATCTAGCAAACCAGAAAATTTATAGATTAATTTTATATTTTTTGCTGTTAGTTCAATTAGATTGGTAAGATTATCTGTTTCAAAATCACCTCTCATATAAGATTCTGCCAAACCTATACTTCCACTTTTTATAATTTGATAAGTCAATCCAGGCTTATTAATCTTTATTTTAACTTTTAGTTCTTCATTTGGGTTTCCAAAATTATATTTTTTATTATCACAATTTACTAATTCAATACTTCCGTATTTAATTAACTTAAGAGAATTAAAGACAATTTTATCTGCTATTTTGTTAAAATTCATTTTTTTTCAATCGATAAATTATTTTTTATTTTAAATTTTCTTTTAATAATTTTAATACCTTTCAACCATAATTTTAATGCTTCATAATGTATTGCGGCAATAATTTTAAAGGTCATTAATGGGTGTGAAATATAAGAAGTTAATAAATTTTTTTCGTTTAATTCTGAAGCTTTTCCATCTTGTGAGGCATATAGGAGTTTTCCATTTTTATCTTTTTGGTCAATAATAACAGACATTTTATCTGATGGTTTTAATACTCTAAAATAGTAATGACATTGCATTTCTATAAAAGGTGATACATGAAATTTTTTACTACAATCATTTATGATAACTTTTTCATCTTCAGTTTTAAATACATAGGTATGTTGTTCTCCAAATGTATTTTTAACTTCATACAAAATTGCAATTAATCTTGAACTTTCATCATAAATAAAAAAAACACTTAGAGGATTAAATACATAACCAAAAATTCTAGGATAACATAATAATTTTATTTGAATTTTATGATTTTCAATTCCTATATCTTTTAAATTTTTAATTACCCATTCTTTAACAGAAGTGCCATCTCTAGGTCCATGATCTTTGTCAAAAAAACTTATAATATTGAATTTATTATAAGAAAAAATTTTTATTTTATTCACAATTATTTCTAATTCATCTATGTCTATTAATAGTGAAAAAACATTATATTTGAAATAATGTTCTTTAGGTTTAAATCTTCTATGAATTACTTTACCGTTATATATTATTGAATTTTTAATCATCTAAAGCTTTAATCATTTCAATAGATGACTTTATTCCATCTTCATGAAATCCATAACCAAAATAACTTCCACAAAACAAAACATCTTTTTTATTTTGCAATAAATTTAATTTATTTTGATTATCTAATGCTTTTTGATCAAAATAAGGATGAGTAAAATTAACTTTTTTAATGATTTTATTTTCAGATATTTCTGAAATAGGATTTAATGTCAAAAAAATATTTTCTTTACATTTTAAATTTTGCAACAAATTTAACCAATAAGTTAAAGAATTTATTTCAGGGCTATTTGATTTTACATGAGAATTCCAAGACGACCATACATTTTTATTTTTTGGCATTACTTTTTCATCGGTATGAACAACCGCGATATTATTTTTATAATTAAATTTAGATAAAATTTCTTTTTCTTCTTCTAATGGATGATCTATTATTGATAATGCATCATTTGCATGTGTTGCTATTACAACTTTATCATAGTCAAAAAACTCATTCTTTTCACCGTAATATATCTGAACTCCCGAAGATAGTCTTTTTATATTATAGATTTTATAATTTTTATAATGCTCACCGCTAATTTTAGATAATATTTTATTTACATAAGTTTTGCTTCTGTTTGAAACTGTAAACCATTGAGGTCTATTCTTTAGTTTAAACAATCCGTGATTTTGAAAAAACTTTAAAAAAAATCTTAATGGCATTTCGCTTGCTTCATAAGGTGGCATTGACCATATGGCAGATACCATTGGTATTAAATGATAGTTGATAAAAGATTTAGATAATTTGTTTTTTTTTAAAAAATCTCCAAGAGTAATCTGATCTTCAAAACTATGTATTTTATCACAATGATTATAAAATTTTATAATATCAAAAAACATTTTAAGAAAATTTGTATCAAATACATTTTTTTTATTTGCAAATATTCCCTTCAAACCTTGCCCGGAGTATTCAAAGTTTGTGTCTTGAACAGATACTGAAAAAGACATATCGCTTTTTTCAATTTCTACATCATTTTCTATAAAAAAATTAATTAAATTAGGATAAGTTTGACGATTAAAAACTATAAATCCTATATCTACCGAAATATTTTTTCCATTTATTAAAATATCTAAGGTGTGTGAATGCCCTCCAAAATGATCCTCTTTTTCGAATAAATCCACATAATGTTTTTTTGACAAATAGTATGCCGCACTTAGACCTGATATTCCTGATCCAACAACTGCTATTTTCATCTAGATACTTTTTCTTTGTTTAACAAAGAGTAGAATTGAATGAATACTGCAAATAAAATAATTGATCCTCCAATTAATGCATAAAACTGTGGCCTCTCATCTAAAAAAAACCATGCCCAAAAAGGTCCAAATACTGCTTCTGTCATCATTAAAATTCCTACGATTGCCGACAAAGTTTTCTTTGCACCTATAGTTATAAAAATAAAACCAAGACCAACTTGAAAAAAACCTGCAATAAAAGCTAAAAACAAATCACTCATAGATATGTTTATTTTTGTCGAAACAAAATAGCCTATTAACATTGCAACTATTCCAGCAACAAGTTGCAATGGTATCATGTCAACATGTGGATATTTTCTCACAATAACTATTAATACCGCAAATGAGCCTGGCATAATAAATGCGACTAGATTTCCAGACAACTGTCCTGGCGATAAAGAGCTGCCCACCATTAATAATATACCAGATATTGCAAGAATTATTGAAGCCAAAGTTAATTTAGAAATTTTTTCTTTTAAAAAAAAATATCCAAAAATTGCTAAAAAAATAGCTTGTGTTTGAATTATAAAATTAGCATTTGCAACAGTTGTATTATACATGGCAAAAACATAAGCACTAAAACCCAATCCTAGTATTATGCCTCCAAGAAAACCAGGTATTCCTGATTGATACATTGCAACAAATACTTTTTTTTTATAAGTAAATAATAAAAAAATAATAACTAATAAAACAAAAAATAGCTGTCTCCAAAAAAGTATTTGCCACAAAGTTGCTCCTTCAAAAGATTTAACTATTAATCCTCCAAAGCTTAAACAAAATGCTCCAAGAAAAACTAACAAAGGGCCTGGTAATTTTGATATTAAATTCATTGGATTTTTAATGCCAAATTTTTTGTTTCCATCTGATATAGCTTAAAAAGCATTTCTGCTTCAGATAATTCTATTTGTTTAAATTTAATTTTAGAACCTGGTGGTAATTGCACTAATTTGTCATAATCTGCACTTATAACTACGCCTATTTTTGGATAACCTCCAATAGTTCCATGATCAGAAAGCATAATTATTGGGTTTCCGTCAGCAGGTACTTGGATAACACCTTTTATTAATCCTTCAGATTTAATGTTTGTATCAACAACATTTTCAATTTTTACACCTTCTAGCCTCATTCCCATACGGTCGCTAAGTTTAGTGACAGTAAATTCTTTTTCAAAAAAACTTTTTATACCTTCCTTGGAAAAATAATAAAAATTTGTTCCTTTAATAACTCGAATATTTTCAATTTTTGAATTTACATATTCCAACTTTCTCTTTAAATTTTTAAAATGAAGATTTGAAATATTAAGCAGTTGGTCTTTTTCTATTTTTTTTCCTTCATTAGCGCCTATTTTTGCTTTAGTATTAGTAGAACAGCTATTCCACTGATATTGAACATCAAAATTTCCACTAATTGAAAGATATCCGTAAACTGAATTATTAGTGGAAAGAATATCTAATTCATCTCCATCTTCTAAAATATAATTTTGATAACAATTTCCCTCAATTGTATTTTTGTTTTTTATAATATTAAAATTTACATTTCCTGTTATGTTAAAATTAACTTTTTCTCCTTTTAATTTTAACAACGGACCTTGAAAAGCAAATTCAATTACAGGATTGTTTTCTTTATTTCCAGAAATAATGTTGGCTAATGTATAATTTCTATTATCCATTGCTCCACTAAATGGTATGCCTATATGATATAAATTTTTTCTACCGAAATCTTGAAAAGTAGTATTAATTCCAGATCTAATTACTCTAAAATATGTCATTCCCAGTTCTTTTCTTATATTCTTCAATTGTAATTTGATTAAATTTTATAGTGTCACCGGGACTAATTAAATTTGGTTTTAATTCATTTGACTTATCAAAAATATCTAAGGGGGTGTTGCCAATAATATTCCACCCTCCTGGACTTTCAAAACTATAAATATTACAGAATTGTTCCGTAATACCCACTGATCCTTTTGGCATTTTGACTCTAGGTGTTTCTAATCTTTTAACTCTTAAAGCTTCATCAATATCTCCTAGAAAAGGATGACCTGCTATAAAACCTGTCATATAGCAGTAATATTCTTTTGAAAAAAATTTTTCATAAATTTTATCTTTTGTAATATTAAGTTTTTTTTCTAATCTGCTTATATCAAGTGCAAACCTATCTTCGCAACAGATAGGTATATCAATTGATTTACCTTGGATGTTTGTAAAATTTTTTAATTCTAAATTTTCTATTTTTTTTTTTACTTTATTAAAATTAGTAAAATTTAAATCAAATGAAATAATTAATTTATTGTATGATGGAGTGATATTTGTAATTCCTTCAATCTGCTTCTCATTAACATTTTTAAAATATTTTATTACTTCTATGTTTGTTGCTTTATCAACTTCTTTTCCAAAATCACAATATAATGCTGCGTCACCAAGATTTGATATATTTTTTATCATGCCATGTTATACTTCAACTAATAAAACTATGGAAATTAATATCAATTGTGATTTAGGTGAAAAATCAAAGCATCATTCCAACAAGCATGATCCTGAATTACTCAAAATAGTTAATTCTGCCAATGTTGCCTGTGGCTATCATGCTGGTGACGATGAATCAATGAATCAAGTGGTTGAAATATCCAAAAATAATGGAGTTAGTATTGGTGCACATCCTTCGTTTAATGACCCTGAAAATTTTGGAAGAAAGAGAATGAATTTACCATCTTCAGAAATAAGAAAACTAATAATTGATCAATATGCAATTTTACAAGAGATAGCAGCAAAACATGGAAAAAATGTAACTCACGTTAAACCTCATGGAGCTTTAAATAATATGGCATGTGAAGATATGGAATTAGCAGCGACCCTAGCTAAAACTATAAAGGAAATAAGCAAAGATTTAATATATCTAGTTCCTACCGGGTCTAAAATGGAAGATGCTGCAAAAAAATTAAATATGAAAATAGCATGTGAAATATTTGCTGATCGAAATTATGAGGATGATGGTAATTTAGTTTCTAGAAAAAAACATAACGCACTCATTACAGATCCTGAAGAAGCAAAACGTCATGTTTTAAATATGATAAAAAATCAGGCTTTAAATTGTCACAGTGGTAAGCAGATACCTTGTGAAATAGATTCTGTTTGTATACATGGCGATAATATAAGTTCTTTAAAAACTGCACAAGCTATAAAAACGAACTTAATAGAAAATGAAATTTTATTAAAACCACTAGATAAGATGAAAAAATTTATTTAAATGCTAAAAAGAATTATAATTATAATTTTATTATTTTTTACTTTCATAGCATCTTCTTACTCGGCCGCAACGACTGGAGGAAGTACAAAATCGAACTATGATAAAGCTGCTTTATTGATTAAATCTGCTAAAAAATATGAAATTAAAGGTAAGGATAAAAGAGCTAAAAAAAGATATGAAAGAGCTTTAAAATTTTTAATTAAATCTAATAAAGATAAACCAAATCAAGCCGATACTTTAAATTATTTAGGATTTGCTACTAGGAAATTAGGAGATTTTAAAAAAGGAGAAGAATATTATTTATTAGGATTGAAAATTGATCCAAATCACAATGGAATAAACGAGTATCTTGGTGAATTATACTTTGTTACAGATCGAATTGATCTTGCTAAAGAAAGATTAAATGTATTAAAAAATTGTAAATGTGAAGAATATAATGATTTAAAAGAAATCATTGAGGGTAAAAAACAATCTAAGTATTAATTAATATTTTGAATCATTTTCTCTGGCATCCATAATACTATTTCTGGAAAAAAAATAATTATTATTAAAGCAAAGATCATTAGTAAAAAAAGCGGAAATGCACTTTTAGCAATAAAACCCATATCTTTGTTTGCCATTCCTTGAAGCACAAATAGATTAAAGCCTACAGGAGGAGTTATCTGCGCCATTTCAACAACTATTACCAAAAATATTCCAAACCAAATCATATCAAATCCTGCTTGTCTAATCATTGGTTCAATAATTGCCATTGTTAAAACAACAGCAGAAATACCATCTAAAAACATTCCTAAAATAATATAAAAAATCATAAGTACAAAAATTAAAACATAAGGTGATAATTCCATTCCCTGTATCCAGATCGCTAAATTTCTAGGCAAACCAGTAAAACCCATCGCAAGTGATAAAAATGTTGCCCCTGCCAAAATAAAAGCAATCATACATGAAGTTTTTGTGGCTCCTAATAGAGATGCTCTAAATGTTTCTTTAGTTAAGCTCTTTTGAAAATAAGATAAAACTAATGCACCAATGACTCCTAAAGAGGCAGCTTCGGTAGCAGTAGCTATGCCTGTATAAATAGATCCAATTACAGATAAAATTAATAAAACGATAGGCATAAGCTGTTTTGATTTTTTAACTTTTTCTATAAAAGAATAATTCTCTAATGATTTAGGCATACTTTTTTTATTAATTAATGACCACACAATTACATAGGACATAAAAATTAAAGCTATCATGATGCCTGGAATTATTCCCGCAATAAAAAGTTTGGCTATAGATTCTTGAACAGTCACTCCATAAATAATCAAAATTATTGAGGGTGGTATTAACAAGCCAAGAGTTCCCGATCCTGCTAAGCTGCCTAATAATATTTTTTCTGGGTATTTTCTTTTTCTAAGCTCGGGTATCGACATTTTTCCTACCGTAGCAACCGTCGCGGCTGAAGAACCTGAAATTGCTGCAAATAGCGCACATCCAACCACATTTACATGAATAAGTCCTCCTGGAAGTCTTTGCATCCAAGGAGCCAAACCCTTGAATAAATTTTCTGAAAGCTTTGTCCGAAATAAAATTTCTCCCATCCAAACAAAAAGCGGCAATGCCGTTAAAGTCCATGATGATGAGGCTCCCCAAATTGTAGTTGCCATTGCATCTCCTACAGGTCTAGATGTAAATAACATCATTCCAATTGATGAAACACCTATCATGCTTAACGCAACCCAAATTCCAGTTCCTAAAAAGAATAAAAGAACACTTATAAAAAAAATAGTTAAAAATATCTCAGTCATTTGATTTATTATATATTGTCAAAATAAATTGATGAAAAACACAAACAAAAAATATCAAAGAACCCAAAGCAACACTTGTTTGTGGTATCCAAATTAAAATTTCGTCGGCACCCTCACTTCTTTCTTGAAATTCATAGGATATCTTTAGCATTTTGATAAAATAAAAAGCCAAATATCCTGAATAAAAACTTGCAATAATTAAACACCAAATTTCTAGTAATTTTTTTTTTATTCCTGAAACTTTTTCTAAAAAAAGTGTAATTCGAATATGTCCACCTTCTACAAAAGTATACGACAATGCAAAAAAGGATGAAGCTGCCATACAATAACCTGAATACTCAGCCAAGCCTCTTATATAAAAACCAAATATTCTTGAAGCTATTCCTATTAAAATAAAAACAGCTACCAATATTAAAAATATAGCGGCTATATAACCTGAAAATCTATATATATTTTTTAGAAAGTTATCTATTTTGTAGAACATATAAAAAAGGCCGTTATTTAAACGGCCTTTTTAATTATATTGATTTTAGTTGTATGCGGCAAGAACACTAGCGCCTCTACTGCCAGCTTTTTTCTTCCATTCTTCTGCCATAGTTGCTCCAACCTCTTGAAAATGTTTTTGTAATTCAGAATTTACTTTTCCAACTTGCATTCCTGCAGCTGCTAAAGCTTTTTTATCTGCAACATTTCCTTTTTTTGATAAATCCCAACCTTTTCTCTCGGCTACCGCCGCTTCTTTCATTATTAATTCTTGAGTAGCAGAGTCTAGTTTATTCCACGCTCCTCTATGAACAATAATCATATTCTTTGGAAACCATGCAGCTATATCATAAAAATATTTTACTCCATTTTCCCATATTTTTTTATTTTTTCCAGTTGTTGGTGATGTAATCATGCTCTCTACTGCGCCTGTTGAAAATGCTTGGCTTATTTCTGCTGCCTCAATTTTTGTTGGCGCCATACCAGTTAATTCCGCTATTCTTATTGTTGCAGAATTGTATGCTCTAAACTTCAAACCTTTAAGATCAGCAATACTATTTATTTCTTTTTTACTGTAAAGTCCTTGTGCAGGCCATGGAACAGCGTATAAAAATACTAATCCTTTTGCCTCAAGACCTTTTATAATTTCTGGTTTTGAAGCCTTGTAAAGTTTCATAGCATCAGCATAAGAAGTTGCCAAAAATGGTTGTGAATCTATTTCAAGCAAAGGATCTTCTTTTCCTAGAGCTGACATAAATCTTTCTCCAATTTGAGCTTGGCCTGTTCTTACTGCTCTAAAGATTTCTCCACCTTTAAATAGAGATCCCCCAGGATGCGTAACTATTGTTAGTTTTCCTCCACTTTTTTCACTTACATTTTTTGCAAACTCAGCGGCATTTGCTGAATGAAAATTTCCAGCTCCATAAGCAAGAGCCATATCCCATTTTTCTGCTAAAGAAATGTTTGTTAAAAAAAGTAAAGAAACAATTGATGTAATAAAATATTTTATAAATTTCATTTTTCCTCCATTTTTTATAATATCTATCTGATTATGTATTGAGAGTTAAATCAATAAAAAATTTTGCCTCTTAATATTGAAAAATTTAAAAAAATTACTATTATAATTGTATCTTGATTGAACAATCCTTAATACTCCTTCAAATAATTTTTATTGATATAATTTTAGCTGCCGACAATGCAATTATTATTGGATTGATAGCTGCAAATTTTGTACCCAAAAATAGAAAAAAAATAATTTTTTGGGGGGTTGTTGGGGCATTAATTTTTAAAATAACCTTTGCAATATTTGCTACTTATCTCTTTAAATATTATTTTATTAAAATTCTTGGAGGTCTTTTATTAATTTGGATAGTTAATGACTTAAGAAAAGATTTGTTTGAAATCCAAAATATTAAATCCCCAAAAAAAAAGTCAATGGAACCTTCTTTTATCAAAAGTATATACAAAGTTCTTTTTGCAGATATCACCATTAGTTTTGATAATGTAATTGGTGTTGTTGGCGCTTCCAAAGGAAATTTTGGTTTTATGATTTTTGGTCTAGTTTTATCTGTTGTATTAACAGGTGCTTTGGCTACCTATTTGGCAAATTATATTCAAAAACATTTGTGGATTGCCTATGTAGGTTTATGCTTTATCTTATTAGTTGCCATACAATTAATTATAGGTGGTATGGTTGATTTAGAAATAATAAATATCAATGAACAATTTAAAAAATATTTCTAATAGGAATATTTTTTAGTTGGGTATTTTTTAGAAATTACTTCAGATTTAAATTTCTTAACAGCTTTCCTGATATAACTCCTTAAATCAATATATTTCTTAACAAATTTAATTTTTGATTTTGTTAATCCTAAAATATCATCTGTTACAAGAATTTGCCCATCACAATTTGTTGAAGAGCCTATGCCTATTGTTGGAATTGAAATTTTATTAGAAATTTCTTTAGCTAGACTTCTTTCTACACATTCAAGAACAATCCCAAATGCACCAGCTTTTTCTAATATTTTTGAATCTTTAATAATTTTTTTTCTTTCATTAATAGTTTTTCCTTTTGACTTAAACTTTCCTCTTACGGTTTGAGGCGTAATTCCAAGGTGACCTAGAACAGGAATTTTGTTTCTGACTAAATGTTGAACTATATCTTTAATCTTATTTCCGCCTTCAAGTTTAACACCATCACACTTTGTTTTTTTTACAACTTTTTTGCAATTTTTTAATGCCTCTGCTTTAGTTTTGTAAGTATTATATGGCATATCAACAATCATTAAACTTTTTGATACACCTTGTCTTACACTTTTAGAATGTTCTATCATCATATTTAGGGTAACTTTTCTTGTAGAATTATAATTATACACAACAGATCCCAACGAATCTCCTACTAGAATTAGATCACAATATTTATCAATTTCTTGTGCAATATTTCTTGAATATGCAGTTAAACAAATAATTTTAGATTTATTTTTTTTTAGATTAAATTTTTTAATTCTATCCATTTATATTTTTCTTGTTATTCTAATTCAATAGTGCTTGGTGGTTTTGATGTAATGTCATAAACCACTCTATTTATACCTCTTATATTATTCACAATTTTATTTGAAATATCTTGCATAAAAGATTTTTTAAATTCATAAAAATCAGCTGTCATGCCGTCTTCTGATGTGATTGCTCTAAGTAAACACAAATATTCATAAGTTCTATTATCCCCCATAACACCAACTGTTTTTACTGGTAATAAAGCTGCATATGCTTGCCAAATTTTATCGTATAGATTGTTGGA
>Ga0066849_10001097_pt1 | contig 10968 bp, 11 predicted proteins | sample ETNtaG_9_FD_65492 | JGI IMG/M metagenome (GOLD analysis project Ga0066849, IMG submission 65492) | Marine microbial and viral communities from oxygen minimum zone, Eastern Pacific Ocean - ETNP201406SV69 | ecosystem: Environmental > Aquatic > Marine > Oceanic | place: Pacific Ocean: Eastern... | reverse complement strand
GGAGTATGGGTTGGTGGTATCCTTTCTTCTCAATTAAATGATTACGCTGTACCACTTGATGTATGGATAAAAAAAGATCAAATTTCCAATTTAACAGGAGTAATAATTTCGATATGGAGAGACAATGGTGAACGTCAGAAAAGACAAAGAGGAAGGTTTAGATATTATTTAAATGAAATAGGTATACCTGCTTTTAGAGAGCTAGTTCAAAAAAGATTTGGTCCACTTAAACATGACCCAGGCTCTTCCTTTTCAGAGAAACCACGTTCCATATTTGGAGTTAATCCTCAAAAGCAGAAAAACCTATACTATGCAGGTATTCATATTCCGGTAGGAAGATTAAATTCGGAAGATCTTCAAGATATAGCAACAGTAAGTATCACTTATGGTAGTGGAGAGATACGTCTAACTGAAGATCAGAATATTATTATTATTAACATCCCAGCAAATAAATTAAATGATTTTAAGAATGATATTTTATTCAATAGATTTAGTATAAATCCCAATCCAATATCTGCTGGTACTATTGCTTGTACTGGAAAAACATATTGTAGTTTTGCCCAAGTAAGTACTAAAGAAAATGCTTTGAAAATAGTTAAAGAACTTGAATCAGAAATTGAATTACCAGAAGAGGTTAAAATTCATTGGACTGGTTGTCCCAATAGCTGTGCTCAAGCATACATGGGAGCAATTGGATTAACTGGTACAAAAGCTAAGAATAGCGCAGGTATAATGGTTGATGCATTCAACATAAGTATTGGTGGAGAACAAGGCAAGAATAAGAAAATTGGGGAAATAAAATATAAAGGTGTTGTAGTTGATAATTTAAAAGATAAGTTAAAAAGCATCTTGATTGAAAACTATTCTGCAAAGCCTATAAAGAAGAAATCTGAAGACCAACTGAACTTTCTAAGAAATCCTATAAAACTAATTCACAAATTAATGAAAGGCAGCCTTATTCCATAGTCTGCTTTTTATTAACACTTATCCTATCTAATAAAATCATGAAACAAAGATCAAAGGATCTCTTCTCAAAATTCATCTCCTGGCTCACAAGCGTTGACGATAAACTTCCAGAAATCTATAAAGAAAAGGGAGGTCAAGATTTATTCTCCAAACTAATGAACCGTATTAGTAATTAATAAATTAATTACTACCAAATCCTAAAACTTTATACAGACAATGGAACCGAATTCTTCACATATGGATTATGTACTACCAAATGAATTGGTAGATGGAATGATTGCTGCGGGGGGCAAGAAGTCAACTGTAAGCATTAAGAATCTAGTAGTCAGAGGTTTTTATTCAGGAGCAATACTTGGTTTAGCAACTTGTTTAGCAATTACTGTTGGGATTCAATCTGGCATGCCTTTTTTAGGTTCAGTTATTTTCCCATTTGGATTTGCAAGTATTGTGCTTTTTGGAATGGAATTAGTCACTGGTAATTTTGCATTATTACCTATGGCCACTTGGGCAGGGAAATCTTCTTGGAGAAATACATTTAGGAACTGGACATGGGTTTGGATAGGTAATTTTCTTGGAACTTTTCTAGTCGCAGTTTTACTGTCAATTAGTCTGACAAGCGCAGGTAATGTTGATCCTTTAACAGCAGCTGAAGGAGGGAAAGGATGGGCTGTTGTTGCAGCAAAGATTGTTGCTATCAACAAGACAAATGTTATTACCAAGTATGAGTTACTAGGTTCTACAGGTTTTTTCCTAGCGTTCTTAAGAGGTGTAATTGCTAACTGGCTGGTGTGCCTTGGAGTAACAATGGCTCTTGTCAGCAAAAGTGTTCCAGGTAAACTTCTTGCTTGCTGGCTACCAATTACCGCATTCCAAACAATGGGAATGGAGCACATAGTGGTCAATATGTTTTTGCATACAGCTGGTCCTCTAATGGGATCTGGAGTGCCCTTCATCAAAATTATTTTCTGGAATTTTTTACCCGTAACTCTCGGCAATGTCATTGGTGGCATGGTATTCATTGGAATGTTGTTTTACAGCACTCATCGAACAAAGATGTCTAATGTTTTACCAACAGTTCATGATGAGAAGTTAGAGAGAGAACTAGCTGCGGAGCTTGGTGCAAGATGAAGCCAATTCTATGATTCGCAAAGATGAAGTTTTACGGGAAAAAATCTATCTAACCAGAAAGCTCTCATCTATTGATCCTTCATGGTTAGCTGATGTTTACTCCACAGACCTTCCCAAAGACCTTCGCTATACCATCTCCGAACGTCTAGGTTGGCTCGGTTCAAAAGGGTGGGGATTTCTAAAGAGACTTATTAATGAAGAAGGGATCCAGTCAGAATTCATTTATGCATCTGGTCTGTGCTATCAACATGAAGCAAAAGAATGGCTATTTAACCAACTGCAAAGTAAAGGAGAGTTCCAGTTAGAGGCCCTTCAAGCATTTAGCTGTTGGGGAGGGGATTGTCCATTTAAACTTTTAGAAAAAATCTTGACAGATGAATCTCAAGAAATTCGTTTAGCCGGGTTGAAAATATTAGGATTTAAAGCTCATCAAATTAATGATGAATTACTCATTAAAATCCTAAAAGAAGCAATTGGCGACTTTCGTGAACCAGTAGTTTTAAACGCTATTCGTATTCTTCAACGAAGAGATGGATCAAAAATCTGCAATGAACTTGCTGAAATAGTCAAGAGTAGATCTCAGAAAGTTGCCAATGCAGCACTGATTGCTTTAGGTTCTATTGCCAACACTAATAGCAAAAAAACCTTAGAGCGACTGATCCAATCATTAGAAGATGGCCCGAAAAAAGAAATGGCTATCAAACAGCTACATCAGCAATATAAATAACATAGGTTCTACTAAACTAAGCAACAATAATAAGCAAAAGTTTTCTTCAACAATTATGTTCTGTCTCTGGTAAAACTCTACTCAAATCTAATTAGAAATCTAAATGAACGACAAAAAACATAAGCTTGAGCAACTTCTTAGGAAATATCCTAAACATTTGCACGATGTTATTCATCTAATTGAGCAAAACAACTACTCTTGGAAAAAGGAGCTTCAAGATTGTTGGGTGGATATTAGTCTTGGAAATAGTCGTCATCTGGAAGGGGTAAGTCACAGTCATTTCATCTATATGAGAGATTTCTTGACATATCTGATTGAAGAAAAGCTGAACTGATTGTGGCACTTAGTCAAATCATCTCAATATTGAATGTTAAATATTAGCTTCAACTAGCCAAGCTCCACCTAAAGCCAGCATTAGCAAAACACCTATTCCAGGTATACAACTTAGCCAACTATTAAAGATTAATCGTCGAAGTAGAATAACAGAGGCAATCAAGCCGAAAAAAATACTCAAGGTCTGGCAAAAAGCAATCACATGAACATCCGCAATCCATTGTGGAAAATTTAAAGGCAAAATAGTTCCACCTTCCATCAGTCCTAAAGGCAGATGTCGAGCCAAGAGTAAGCCCCACAAGAGTGGCAAGGTGGAATATAACCAACGACGTTCAAGTCTAGAACCTATAACAACCGGAAGAACTAATGCAAACATGCCTAATGCAAGTCGACTTAAGAGTGGTCCAGTTTGTAGTGAATCTGGTGCCAAAGGCAACCAACCAAATAATCGGTACCAATAATGAAGAGTAATTCCACCGAATAATACCAAGATTAACCATTTTTCTCCATCAGGAGGATGCATATCGCGCTGTAAATCTGCTGCTGGTGGACGCAGGCGTAATTGCACTGATCGGTGGGGGCATGCTTGGTCACAAATCAGACAAAGCACACAATTACGATTATCAGAAAGGTGTGCTGGATGAGAACGTAAAGGGCACCCATTAGTTTCTATCCCTTCACCTTCCTTCGGACCACCCTTGTAGCAAGCATAAGAGCTGCAACTACCCATACAGGTACCTGACTCAGCACGCAACTCCAGGATTGAAAGCTTGGAAAACAGACCATTCATTCCACCAACCGGACAAAGGTATCGACACCAAAAGCGTTTCTCGAACAGTACTGAGCACACTATTGCTCCTGAGGTAATTACTAGTAAAAGGCTGCTACTGAGCTTCCCATTGTCTGGGAGATTCCAGACTTCTTCCCAGAGTAGAATTAACCCAAACCCTACTGCCATCAGTGGTGCTCCCCAACTATCATGATTGCCATGTGGCCATGGTTTTGGGGTCAAGTAACCCGCAGGCCAACCTATGAGTCGAAGCAATTTTGACAAACTATTTCTGCTGTTTTGAACAATTTCGCCCCAGACCATAAATGGACAAACAGCACACCAAAGACGTCCGATAAACGGATAAAGTAATAACACAAAAGGCCACCACCAGGTCCAAAAAAACTTAAGCGCAACATTATGAGCTCGATCTTGAGGCCCAAGCCATAGCTCTAAATTGACTAAAACGAACACCCAACTAATAACACCAAATAAAAGCATGTTCCAAATTCGTGGTGACCGCATTAAATTCCGCAACCCAGGTTTCCATCGCCAAATATCAAACCGAAGACTTGGATCTCGATTGTTTTTCCAAAAAGTATCTCCTGGTGTCTTTGCAAAGTGACGACTACTAACCCAAAAGACCTCTTCTGGCAGAGTCCTGTGTGATAGAGCCACATCTACTTTTGAAATCAAATCAATTCTTTCTTTTTTATGTGCTTGTCTCAGAGCTCGAATTGCAACGTTTTCTAATTCACGAATATTGTTAGGAAAATCATGACTTTGAAGTCGCTTAATTACAGTTTGGGGTACAACTGGGGGGCGGCTCCAACCCTGTCTCTTGCTATGTAAGTGAATGTAATAACGCAGCCAGTCTTCTATATCTAATCGCCGCACCCGCAATGGAGGGACCTTTATATGTGTTGCAATACCAGCTAACTTCTCAACTCTTGACTCACCAACAAAAAAGACTCTCCCAGAGAAGAGATGATACTCATGAAGACTCAGAGAAATTAACTGATCTCTTACTTCAGGCTCAGCACACTCAATACAATCAATCAACAAGTTGACATTGCCAAGACAATCGAGCAAAGTTGATGCACCAGATGCATCTCTAGCAAATAATTTACTGTCATTAAAATGCAAAATGCTGGCATCAAAATTCAATAGAGGAATATATCGATCTTCAGAGCCAAAGTGCATAAGTTTAACGATATTATCTTTTTCCAAACCAGGTTCACCAGTTATAAGGACTGGTTTTCGGGATGTGTCATTAGCAGCCTGCCTGATTGCTTTCCGTAAACTACAAGCATATCGACTACTCCCAACTATCCCTCTACTTGGTCTACCAACTAAATAGGGAGCTATACGCATTGCATAACCATGCGGAATATTAAATTCTTCGTCAAAGGGGACAATTTCCTTTGGGTCCCGATTTTCAGGATGAATGTGAGCCATATTCACCCAGATAGTAACTTATCGCTTTCTTCCTCAGACCTCGTTCGCTTGAAATCATTTTTCCTAGCTGATTCCTTTTTCTTTCTCAATAAAGCCCTATTGAGATCTTCCAGTCCCTGCTCCAAGTAACTTCTGAAATATTCAAGACTCTTAAGATTACTCTTATCAAGAAAGAATTTCCTCTTTTGATTAGCAGCACTGCTAAGATAGCGAAGCATAAAGAGGTGGATTACATAACGATATCATTATAACGCATAAGAAGGATTAGAGGGTGGCCCGCCTTTTTAATCTGCAAAAAAAAGATTGGCACTATGTCCTAAGGTTTTAATCAGATTTTCTACCTTGGGCCTCGTTCACCAGATCACAGAGCAATTCTATCTGAAGCCTTGCAGACTCAAGGGTTCGAATGTCGGGGAGCGATCTTTCCGAGGTTACGTCATATTCAATCAAACGAAGCAACGACTTGACATGGCCAATTCGAGTTAAAAGCTTTTTGTCATTGGACTGCGACATTTTACCTCCGGCTAACTAAACAAATTCCGGTGCTGAGGATGGTAGCCTTTGAGGATTTCTTGCGATTGCCCGGCGTGCGCCATGCATGTACCCTTTTAGTAGCGAGCGGCCCACCTTCAGCAATAGACAGTATAACATTATTGTTGAATCATGCTGCCATATCATTGTAGGAGAGGTTGATGGAAGCTGTCTTCTGGGAGCATACGAAATTCAAGACCCTAGAGACCATTATTATTATTTTAAAGACACTACAAGTTACAAAATACGTCTCTTGTCTCAGATTTAACTCAAAGCCTTAATCCCGAGAATCCTAACAAGTTCTTAAATCTCCAATCCCCTCATGCCAAAGCAAAAAAGATCAAATAACCAGTCGACAAGAAATGAACCTAATACCTCCCACAATCTACTTCTATGAGCTAGTCACCTACAAGTTAAACAAATCGAGGGAAAAGGATATTGTTCTCAATATGGATATGCATCCTCATTTGAAAGCACAAGCTTTCAAGCTCTACATAAAGACTTCGCCAAGCTGTGCAAGCATGCTTGGGAGCCTTGAAACCATTTGTAAGAACGCTCATATGCTCCAACGAGCGTCCCGTTCTCTCATGCTCAACGAGCATGCATTGAATAGGGGCTGATGGACTTGAGTCTTCGTTACTCAGAATCCAGGGGAAAAGAATTTGCTCTTCCTTGGCCATATGAGCCGTAAGATCTTTAGAGAAACTAAAGAACACAGCTCTTAACGCATTAAGGTATTCACAACCTTTAGTTGAATGAGTCTTTACGACCTTAGTTAAAAGATTCTCAAGACAAGGAATGTTTTCATATAGCGGCGCATGATAATGATCAAGAATATGCTGGATCAATTCTTTATTTGAGGCACTTGACCATAACTGAGTTGGAGTAGAATCCTTAATAGCTATTAATTCTTCAAGAACCTCTTTTTTTTCAACATTTGACTGTATGCACGCTGTAGCCAGGGAACGTTGGCCTCGGCAACAAAAATCCAAGCCATATTTAGCAAAAACCTTCGATGCCATTGGGTATGTATCCACCAAGTCACCTAGATAGCTTTGCTCAAGGATTTCAAACATTGAACTAACCTCTTGATAATTATCTAATGAGGCATCTCAGCGGTGCGCAGCATAATTAAGAACCAAAGAGCACCCACGATTACAGCAGTAGCTATTCCAGCACCTAAACCAAACTTAGTAACAGCCATCGGGACAACTAATGGAAAAACCAAAGTGCCGGCCAATGGAGTTAAAGCAACGAACAAACGCAAAGCAGCCGTTTCTATGTATCATATATAATTATACCATTATATCGTTATTCACTTGCCTTGGGGTTAAGAAGTGTCCGACTTCTTGTAATCAGTTGTTTTTTAATGAAGGGTTCCTCAATGAGAATTTACAGGTAAAAACTGTTGTGAGGAGTTGATATCCTCCAGCAGTCTTCTTACCTATTTAATTGATTTTGGCAAGTCCTGCAGCCAATAAAAAAGGCCCTTGCGAAACGCGCCGGACCTGGGTGATGGGGATCAAACGGTCTTAATAAGAGAGCCTCTAACCGAAAAGCCTCTTTTTCAATCGTCTGGATTCCTCATGAAGAGAACCAAGTTTCATTGCATCCAAAAAACCTCTTGGTCCCTCCATTAGCAATTTCACGTCATCAGGTTTATGTGCCTTCATGTCTAAGAACTCTTCTTGCCATGAAGTGTCTTGCCAATCAGTACTCATTTTGGTTACCAGTAAAGATTGAGAAGGGGCCTGCAATCCAATTCCAATACGCTGAAGGGAATCTGCATCCAACCCCTCACTACCTCAACTTTACTCCTGTTGAGAAATCTATTGATTACATCAATTGAATTCCCTCTTGAAAATAAATATCAACCAATATCTCAAGGTACATTGATTAGGGGGCTTATTTTTAGCAATAATAAGGATTTTTCTAATATATTGAATATCAGTGATGCGTGGTTACCTAGAAAACGTCTATGGGTAGGAGAATACCCATTCTTGTTAAAGCCTGCATTTGAAGAGTTATGTCTTTTAAGAATTAATAGATAGATCATGATGTTATTAATAAGCAAATATTCTGCAAAGTTAATAAAATAAACTATGAAAGAACTAAGTATTAAGGTTTTAGGTGCTGGACCTTCTGGTTCTCTTCTTGCAATAGCTCTAGCTAATAGTAATACGAAGGTTTACTTGTTTGACATACTAGATATGGAAAAATTGTTATCTAGAGATCGAAGTTATGCAATAACACATTCTACAAGAAGGCTGTTAGAGAAGCTGGGAATTTGGAGCGAGCTTAAGAATAAAGCTATCCCTTTCAAGGAATTATCTGTTCTTGACTCTGTTATAAATAAAAGTATAGTTCTTTCAACTAAAGACCTTAATGAAAGCAATTATAAATCAAATGCAGTTGGTTGGACTATAGACCACAAAATCTTAATGGAAGTCTTATTTGAAAAGATAAATATAAGTAATCAGATTAATTTACAATTAAATTGTTTAAAAATTAAAGATGATATAGACTATGACTACCATTTTGCAGCTGATGGAATCTCATCTAAATCTAGAAATAAATGGAATATAGGGACTTATTCTTATAGATATAGACAGAAGTGTATTACATTTAAAGCTCTTTTAAGAGTCAATCATTCGAATAGAGCATATGAAATTTTTAGGAAAGAGGGGCCTATGGCAATTCTTCCTATGGGTAATGACCTTTACCAGGTAGTAATAAGCTCTCCTTCTTCAATTTGCGAGAACCTTATAACATTACCAACCTCTTTATTCCTAGACAAAGTATCAACTCTGCTTCCTAGTGGAATAGAAATAGATTCGTTATATAATAATCCAGAAGTCTTTCCTTTAGCTCTTAGTGTTTCCAAAAAATTAATTGTAGCTAATAAATTCCTCGTAGGAGAGTCTGCACATTCTTTACATCCTGTTGGAGGACAAGGTTTAAATCTTTCTATTAGAGATATAAATGCATTAACTTTATTGTTAAATGATCGCAAAAATAGAAATCACATTGGTCTAATTTCTAAACGATCTAAATCATTCTTTATATTGAACAGATATATAGACATACTAAGCACATCTTTTTTAACTCATATATTGATTGTTATCTTCTCAAATAGTTTTACAGTATTCAGATTTATCAGGTATTTAACCTTTATTCTTTTAAGAAAAGCTCCTTATTTAAGAAGATTGCTTCTTTCATTATTTACAGATGGGTTTTCTTTCCTATTTGCTAAACGTTTAGATAGCTAATCCTTTAATTCCATGTTATGAATAATACTACTAATCAATCCTTACCATCTAAGAATTTACTGATATTCCTTAAAGAGGAATTTTCTTTAAATGATCAGGCGATTTCACTAGCTATTAAACATAGTAATTTAGAATCAGCCCCATTTCCGAACTCTTCTTACCTTTGCTGACATGAGTAATTGGGCTGTCTAGCTTGTCTAGGTTACAAAAGAATCATTGGTGAGACTAAGAAAGACCTTTTTTTCTTCAAAAACCTTTTCGATATTGAGATCGACCTTGATAGCTGTGCGAACAAACGATGCCTTCTAAGCAAGAGCTCAAATCGTTATACATAAAGTTTGGGAATGGCATGCTTGCCTTTATGGGAGTGGCCTCAACAATTGGCTATTTAGTTCTTGTCCCTCTTGTAAAGGAAGGTTAAAAGTTGCAGCAAATTCACCTCCTCTAAGTAATGCACGTGAAAGAGCCCGAATATAAACAATGGGAATAGTTTTCATGAGCTCTTGGTTTTGACACCAAACTCACTACAATGAGATTAAGGAGCCAATCGCTCAATACACCATCTAGGCTTCCTTCCTTCAGTTTTGAGAAGCCGATAACGGAATCGATCATGTAGTCGATGTTCTCGTCCTTGCCAGAATTCATAATTTAAAGCACTTACACGAAATCCTCCCCAAGTTTTTGGAAGAGGGACCTCCCCATTGTTAAAGAGATATTTTGCTTCTTGATACTTCATATCCAGTACCTTCCTTGAACTGATCACTTTGCTCTGCTCTGATATCCATGCTCCTATCCGACTAGCCAGTGGCCGAGAATTGAAGTAAGTAAGGGATTCAACTTTGCCTATCTTTTCAGCAATTCCCTGAATTATTACTTGTCGCTCAAGTCCGTACCAGGGGAACAACAGACTGACATTCGGTTGAATAGAAATTTCATGTGATTTTCTGCTGCTGTAATTCGTGAAGAATACAAAGCCACGCCGGTCAAAACCCTTAAGCAATACTGTGCGGCTGCTGGGCTCAATGCCATTACTAGTCCCGAGAACCATTGCATTTGGTTCTATTAGATCGCCTGCAATAGCTTCTTTGAACCAACAACGGAATTGCTTGACAGGATCAGGATGGAGATCTGAACGATGCAAACCAGGTTGCTGGTAAGTACGACGAAGGCTTGAAATATCGCTATTCGTTAGAGAATTATCTACCATTAATCGAGCTTTTTGTGTGCTTTCCCCTCCCTCTCATAATGAGGAATTGGGAGAAGATGTAATTAAGGGTGCCTCAATCTCTTCTTCCAATACCTGAATAGCTGCTTCACGAGAGTTGATTATCAATTGAGCGAGTTTTGCGAGTGTTCTCTCCGATAGATCAAGGCTCGGCAATCGGTCAAACGCTTTACTATAAGTAGCAATTAACTCCTTAATCAGTTCCTCACGTTGTACTCGAACAGTACGACGTTGATCTTCTCTACTCATTAGGTTAATTCCTGAGCAAGAGCTCTTACTACATCCCCTCGAGTAATAATGCCGATGGGCATATCGTCATTGTCAACAACAATCAACCTTTGGGTTCCACGATCATTAAGTAGCTTTGCAGCTTTTGATAATGGTAGAGCCTGACCACAGGTATGAATATTACGACTCATTAGTTCTTTGACAGTGCTTCCTAGTACTTGGTGAACTTGCTTATCCCAACTAATGGGATTATTTAGGTAAATCAAGCTATCGAGCAGTAGCAGATATGGGCCCACATCAATACCACTCTCACGCACCATTAAATCCTTCTCAG
>Ga0066849_10001094_pt1 | contig 10974 bp, 4 predicted proteins | sample ETNtaG_9_FD_65492 | JGI IMG/M metagenome (GOLD analysis project Ga0066849, IMG submission 65492) | Marine microbial and viral communities from oxygen minimum zone, Eastern Pacific Ocean - ETNP201406SV69 | ecosystem: Environmental > Aquatic > Marine > Oceanic | place: Pacific Ocean: Eastern... | reverse complement strand
ACATAAGCAGATGTATCTTCACTTCGCTGACGGAGACGGTCGCGGACTTCATGCTCCTTTGCACGCTCAACCAATCGCTTTTGCAATGGCCCGTGAGCAAGAGTAGGTGGTATTAGTTCAAGGGGGTCATCAATACCAGATTTTTTGATGCTCTTCTCAATACCCTTGTAAACGACATCTGGCGTGAGTGGAAGATTTCGCATACGGATTCCTATTGCATCATAGACAGCGTTTACCACCGCGGGGAGAATCGGTAACAGAGGCCCTTCACCAGCTTCTTTAGCGCCAAATGGGCCTTCAGGGTCACTTGATTCTACAATAATTGGCTCAACATGAGGCATTTCGTGGACGGATGGAATCTTATATTCTAACAAATTTGCATTTTGAAGGTGTCCCGTGCGACCATAGACCATTTTCTCAGACAATACTTGCCCCAATCCCATATGACATGAACCGATGATTTGTCCACGTACCGCCAACGGATTGAGGGCTTTTCCACAATCATGAGCCGCCCATACATTGGTGCATGAAACCTTACCAGTTTCAACATCAACATCAACTTCTGCAACATATGCTGAGAACGAATAAGCAGGTGCAAGTCCCGCTGCCGCGCCCTTGTGAACACCACCCATGGGCGGAGAACGGTAAGCGCCTCGGGCGATGAGCGCCCCTGTGTCTTCCTGTGCCTTGTGTAAAGCCTGCAAGTATGATACCCCAATAGCAGGGTCGTGCTTGTAGTAAATTCGGCGGTCGTTGAGGACTAAAACATTGGGATGGTAGCCCAACATTTCCCAAGCCGCCTTGAGCAATTGGTCGCGAATATCAATGGCTGCTCGTATGGCTGCGTTCGCATTCATGAATGTTACACGGCTAGAATATGAGCCCAAATCAACAGGGCTAGTATCACTTTCGTGACTACGCACATGAATCATTTCAACGGGTAATGCCAACACTTCAGCCACAACTTGAGCCACGGCTGTAGTCGAACCTTGACCAATATCTGCCGCACCTGTGTGAACCGTGACCCCTCCGTCCATGTCAACTTGGATGTGAACCGTTGCATGAGGGAAATTTTTCGGGTCCCAGTGGATTGGGAGTCCCGAACCTGAGATGAAGAATCCACATCCAATCCCGATACCCTTGCCCAATGGAAGTTGTCGGAATTTGTTATCCCAATCCGAACCTTCTCGTACGCGGGTCAGGGCTTCTCTCATACCGTTAGAGGTGATACGGAAACCACTGATGGTCCGACTGTGTGGAGGAAGTAGATTTGCTAAACGAAGGTCAATAGGGTCTACGGCCATCTGCTCGGCCATTTCGTCCATTCCAACTTCGACTGCACAACGGGTGTTTACCGCTCCGTGGCCCCTCATAGCACCAGATGCTGGCTTATTGGTCCAAACACGAGCGCCTGTGTAATGGAATGAACCCAATTCGTAGGGAGCGGTTGCAAGAACGCCGTTGTAATAGGAAGTCACGTGACCGAACGATGCAAAACCACCACCATCGATAAGCGCGTCGATATCAAATCCAGAAATGCGACCTTCTTCGTCGGCCGTCATTTTAACATCAATATGAGAAGGGTGGCGTCCTCGATTAATCCAGTAAACCTCTTCTCGGTCAAAGGTAATGCGGATTGGCCGCCCTGATTTTCGGGCAAGGATTGCAGCGCACATCTCATGCGGGAAGGGGTCGGATTTGCCACCAAATCCACCTCCAACAAAAGTACGTACCACATTGATTTGATGCATTGGGACCTCAAGAACAGTTGAAAGTGCTCTATGGGTATAGTGGGGAACTTGCTGGGGCGTGTACAATTGCAGCCGACCATTTGGGTCCCAGTGGGCTACCACAGCGTGAGGTTCAGTGAATCCATGATGAACCCCAGCCATGGTCCATGAGCCGTGAGAGGAGGCATGTGGTTTCTTGACCAAAGAACGGTCGCCAAATTCTTGGAATACGCGCTTCTGTACATTAGTCCGAGCCAAATGGTACTTGCCGCGCCAGTGAATGGGCTCGTCTTGGTCTTCAAGACCCTTTTTTGGATCAAAAACTGGCTCAAGAATTTCCCACTCAATGTCAAATAATGAGAGCGCTTCAATAGCAGTAGCCTCGTCAACAGCAGCAACACAAGCCACTAAATCACCAACATGGCGTACCTTTTCAACAGCCATCGCGTGTTCGTCTTTAGTTACTGGAAGAACTCCAAAACGATTGGGAGCATCTTCTCCTGTCGCAACTGCAAGCACCCCAGGGAGAGCTTCCACACGTGTTGTATCGATTGATTTTATTCGTGCATAATGATGCGGTGAGCGCAGAATCTTGCCAATAGCCTCACCTTGAAGGCGAACATCGTCGCCGTACCATGCTTGGCCTGTGACCTTAGCATTAGAATCAACCAATGCCATGGGCTTGCCCACGGCCGTTCCGGTTCGGTCTCTGTCATGAATGTGAGCACCTGCTGGCTTTGCCTCTCGCCCACCTACAGTTTCTGGAATGAAATCCAAATCACGAGGACGCATTTCTGGTTCGGAACCACCTGAACCCGGTGGAGGAAATGCCTGCTTGCCCGCCACACGCTTTCCATCACGACGCTGGCTGCCTTTGCCAGAACCGGGTTGTTGACGATAACTTCCCATGGCAATCACTTCGCATGCCCTGGAGGCATCGTGGGGTCTTCAGGCCCAGCGGGATGAGGGTCGGGGTGAGGGTCACTTGTAGGAGTTGTAGTTTCGCCCTCGCCTCGCTGGAGTGCGGCTGCTTCTTCGATGGAATCAATGATTTGCTGATATCCTGTGCAGCGGCAAAGATTGCCCTCAATAGCTTCTGCAATTTCTTCCCGACTAGGGTTGTCGTTATAATTGAGTAAAGCCTGTGAAGCGATCATGAATCCAGGTGTGCAAAAGCCACACTGAGAGCCACCATGAGTTGCAAAACAAGTTTGAATTGGCGCAAGATGAGCACCTTCTGAAAGCCCTTCAACCGTCAAAATTTCTGTATTCTTCACCTGACCAGCGAGAGTCAAACATGACAATTTTGGAACTCCATCAATCATAACGGTACAACATCCACAGGTGCCAAGGTCACATCCTCGTTTTACACCAAGAGTTCCAACTTTGTCACGCAGAACATCAAGAAGAATTGCATTGGATGGGGCTAGAACTTCAACGGGGCGTCCATTGACAATCCCAGACCAACGTTCGCTGGTTGCAGAGGGAGTCATTGTGATGTGCTCTTTCCCAACCATGCTCGTCCCTACCTTGCCGTTAGCGTCCCACTCTTTGATAATTCGGGGTAGTTTTTTTCAAAATGCTTTACTTACTCCTCTTGTAGCCATCTAGAATTACCCGATGGATTTCTACAATCTGATTCCGCTTCTTCCAAAGCATTTCTCAATACCAAACCGTGATACACTTTGATTCTCTTTTCCTTGACATGAGAATTAACAACCTTCTCAATTTCATGTAATTCAGAAATTGTCATCGCATTCTCGATACGGTCCAAGCAACGCAAAAACTCATTGCGGCGTGAAAAGAATATTCCAAGATAAACTGGGATGAGCAATAGAGGAATGACCAGTTCTTCAAAGACAATTTCCATCACACCAGAAACTGAAAATTCCATACTGTCTGCATTGTACTCAAGACTAAATGAGTCTGCATTTAGTCCTCCAGCGTAAAATATTCCAGTGCCGATGCCAAAATAAAGCGTGAAAGGTGTCTCTTCTTCATCGTAGATGTCCGAACCTCGGTCAAGTTCAACCTCATCTGGCCAGCCATCGTTGTCATTATCATGGTCCAAAACATCAGGTATCGTATCTTGGTCAGTATCAAGAGGTGTGGATTCTGCATTGAACGGGTCGTAAAGAATCGTACCCGAAGATGCTGAACGTTCCATTTCATTTCTAATCCCATCACCGTCTGCATCATCATCATATTCATCGGGCATGAAATCTCCATCAATATCTGAACATCCCTTCAAACGAATCCGGCTTTTCCCATATATGTAGGGACAATTATCGGATTTCTGATGGTTGCTTTGATCTGCGTATCCATCGCCATCAATATCCGACCATATCTCTGGGTCTTCGGGCCATACATCGACTTCATCATCAATTCCATCGCCATCCATATCTGAATCTTCTTCATCGCCAATTCCGTCGCCGTCCAAATCTCGGTGCTCTGTTTCGTCATCTGGGAACGCATCTGCTCCCATTGATGTATTCCAAGAAGAATCGGGGTCAGACCAACCGTCGCCGTCCGTGTCAAGGCATCCAGTTCGGTCTTCGGTAGAATTCCCTTCCGTTTCACAGGATGGGGGCGTGTCTTGCGCCATTACTCCCGCTGGTGAAAGCAATAGAATGAGCGAGAAAAGGCATACTCGCGCCGTAGCCCATTGATTCATGTGACTCTGCTAAACGACCGCCCATATGGCTTTATTGCATCCGGCTGTACGGGAAAGGTTTCTAAGAGGAGGCTCGCAACCAAATTCCATGAAACATTTTGCTCTTATCGTTTTGATGACCCTCCTAAGCAGTTCTCTTGCAGGATGCACCTCAAGTGAAACGGAGGAAAAAGAGTCCTTTCCTGTGTTTTCCTCATTAGCCGATAATGAAGAAATCTACGATAACCAAAAAATGAGCGGTAGCCCCTATATTGTTGTCTTTTCTGCTGAATGGTGCAACAGTCCTTGTTTCACAACAATGCATGCGATTTGGAATACTCAAGCAGAACTTCCTGTATTGGTTATGTCAACTGACCCTGCTGAAAACGCAACTGGCGTCACATTGTCAGACTGGCATGATTCTGCAAACGCACATGACGATGATGGCGATGATAAAGGAGTCTATCTCACAACATATGCATTCATGAAAGGACATGAAGCGGGTGCAACTTTAGGAATTGACAAGCCAGGTTCTGTTGTTTTCGTTAACGATGTAGGTGAGATTACTTATCTTCACGAAGGGCGAATGGACGATACCGTTGAAATCATGAAGCGCTGGACTGAAGCATCAGAGTGAATACATCACTCTAATTTGTCTTCATCCAGTAAGATTGCTTCAATGTCTTCATCAGGGATAGAATCTGACCACTTGATTCGCTCAACTTCAATCGCGTCTTCTGATTTGTTGACTCCCATCATGGCCAATGGCACGAGTAAGATACCGATGACCATGCCAGCAAATCCAATCAAAACGGAGCTACTAGAGAACATGGATTCCTCTTTCTCATCTGTCATCTTGCTGACATCATCGAGCATGATATTTGCTGTGATTATCGGAGTTGAGGAGGAGTCAATACTTCCATTGTCAATAATTCCACGTAGGGAAAGAGTGTGATTACCCTGCAGGTCGACTCCGGGAAGGTGTTCCAATTGGTGAAGGATATCAATAGCTTTGAGACTTACAGTCGTGCCATGCTCGTATCCATGGATGTTTGACCAATCATCTCGCAAGTGGTTGCTTCTCCATTGAATGGTTTCTAACCCTTCAGTAATGGTGAAATCAAGGGAGTCCCCGTTGCCCAAGTGAACTCTGCTGTCCATTCCTATCTCTGTCGTCATTGCCATAGTGACTGAGTTGTCAAAGGCATAATCTTGTTGTGCTGCTTCCATTACAGCATCAAGGGCGCGGACTTCACCATGCCCGTAGACATTGTTTTGACGGTTTTTTGGTATAAGGTCTTCAGGGCAAGGTTCGTTACCCATTAAGGCAACTTGTTCAGGGCTCAATGGGTAAGTGCACCAGCGGTAAGTAGCGGTCTCTTGCATGATGTTGCGAATGTCGAACGGTGAAAGGTCAGGGTTGGCTTGGTACATCAACGCTGAAACGCCAGCAGCACCCGGCGTCGCCATTGAAGTTCCCGACATGTCTGTGTATTGGTCTCCAGTGTTGAAGGCCACTGACATGACATTTGAGCCAACATAAGCGATATTTGGCTTTATTCGACCTTCTTCTGTTGGACCCTGACTTGAATACTCTGCAATTGTGCTATCCTTATCTAATGCTCCGACAGTAATCACATCTTCAGCAGAACCTGGTGTGCCGATTTGAGCAGAAACTGCAGCGTTTCCTGCAGCAATGAACAATGCAATTCCAGAGCGAACCATTTCGTTTGCATATCGGTTCACACTGTCTTCTTCTGAAGAAGTCCATTCAATAGGGCCTGGTCCGCCAAGACTCATTGAAGCCGCACGAATGTTGAATTGGTAGCGGTTGTCAACAGTCCACTTCATCCCAGCCATGACCGTTGCAAAGGACCCTGAGCCCCCTGCATCGAGTACCTTAACCCCGACAAGATTGGCCTGTGGGGCCATTCCAACGTGTTCGTAATTTGGCGCACCAGTACCTGCAGTTGTTCCTGCACAGTGCGAGCCGTGACCTTGGTCGTCGTAGGGGAAAACCTCAGTGCCGTTGGTGAGTGATGGATTGTTAACTGGGTCAAAGAATCCAATCACCTTCGGGTCGTTTGTTGAGTTGTCATCATCAAGGTCGTCCAAACTTGCGTGAGCGCCATCAATTCCGGTGTCAATGATTGCGACCGTAACGCCAGAGCCGTCGTATCCAGTTTCCTCCCAGGCCATGTCAACGCCGTGCAAAACAGCAGCATCTCCATTTTGGATGGTGAGTATGCTATCCAGTTCAATCATAATGACACCAGGAATGTTGAGTGTTTCGCGGATTAAGTCAACATGGACGCGCCCTGCGAGCGCATCGATGTGGGTGAGTTCCCATTGGTGCTCGTAGCCAACTTCTCGCTCGAGCATAGCGATTTCAGTCGCCGAAGGAGTGTGGTCAAAATCAATGATCAGTGGAAGCGTGTTATCTTCATCAAGGAAAATGGGGTTTTCCTTGTGGAATTCAACCATGTCGCCAATGGAATTTTTGTTTTTGTCCACCGTGGTTTCAACCCACCAGCCCTCTTCCCCAGAAGAAGAATCGGGCTCGATTTGAATCGGAGTGGCCAAGGCCAAAGTGGGCAGCAGCATCAAGGTCAAACAAAATGCGCTCAGAAGTTTTTTGATTAGCAAAGGCTCACCGTTTAAATCCAAGAAGGTGGTGTTTTTGAATCCATTGGGAACATGTGAGAAACAATCATAGAGCATTGGTGGCCATAATTTGAATTACAAGAAAACCGTAATTATAGGAATTCAACGGGTGAAACATTAAGTCCTATTGTTCCAAAAAACATACGATTGACATGGCAGCACCCCGAAGAGCAAACCAAGTAGCACCTAATAGAAAGCCCTTGCAGGCACCCACTCCAGCAATTGGACAAGTTGCATCCCCTTACCAGGGAAACCTGTCCGCCCAAGCAACTCCAGTAACGGCGCCCATACTCACAGTTGGCCCGAATGCTGCACAGCAAAATCAAGACCTGTTCATGATGAAACTTTCACAGGGCGTCATGATGGGGATTGGATTCCTCGCCATATGGGGTGGAATCTTTAGCGTCGCCTTTGATGAAGAAGCAACTAATGACAACTTTCTTGTCCTTTTCATCGGAGGCCTAGCCTCCTTTTTAGTATCCATTGCGATCATTGAACTGCAAAGTAAAAAGAACAACTACAGGCTGTATGACATCCACAATTATTTCCTAGGAATCGCCTTCTTCTTCTCCACAATTGGAGTCTTGTGGGGTACACGCTACATAATGGGCGTGATGACCGGAACCTTCGATTTGGATTGGTTCGGAGTACCTGCTGAATATACAACCACCGACTGGTCGCCCAATGCAAACGGAATCTATGCGCAACTTGCAACCTGTCTTCTCCTCACTTTTGGCCACTACCGATTGCTGAAGCGGTATTCAGGGGATACAGGATTTGGATGGGGTGTTGCGACCTACGCACCAATGGCCATCCTTCTCGCTGGTGTTGGCCCATGGATTCGATGGTCTGGTAATGTAGTGAGTTACGAACTTGGCATCAGCATCATCGTTATTTCTCTGGTTTCCATGGAAATGGCCCTACGGTCAAACAAAGCACTCAATTTCGGGGTTGTTGCATTCGCATCGGGACTCGTTCCACTTGTCTACGAATTTCTTAATGATGTCCCTGATGAAAGCAAGGGTGGGGCGCTATCCCTCATGGTATTCATCATCGCCTTACAAGGCTATTATGCTGCGCGTAGTGACCTCAGAAAAGAGGTCATGGAACGTGCCTCGCTGTTCCTTGTCGGCCAAGTTGTCGTTGCAATCTTACTGATGAGAGAGGCAGACCTCAACCTCATTCTTGGCCCATTCCGTGCGAGCGATTATGCATCACTTTCATCCTATGTCTCACTCCCTGTCGCTCTATGGTGTACGGTGCTGCTCGCATATTTCCCAGCAGTATTACAACAACGCGTCCCATGGATGCCGATTGGCCTCGCAGTCAGCCTGGTAGCACTTCCAAACGCAACATCAACCGTTCCATGGGTCCTAAGCATAATCATGATCCCGTATATGCTCTTCATTTCCAAGATTGCCCGTGAGTGGGTCGTAAATGTCACAGTGTTGGCCTTTGGAATTTCATACCTCCTCACTGATTTTGGTGGAATCATAGAAGAATTAACTCCCAAGGAGACCTTCGGTGGCACCATTCTGCATATCCTACTACCCATATTCATTGTTATAATCTCAGAGATGGGGCGCAGGCAAGGAAAAATCAACACTGCTGTATCTCTAGGGTTGCTTGGCACCGTTGTTTGTTCTCGTGCAATTCTTGACCCTGAATGGTTCATGCCGTGGCTCTTTGTCGGATACATGTTTTACCTCAACATTGACATTTTGCAGAACAGTGACAAAGAGGATTTCAATGACCGAAAAGAACTAACACTCTCAGCTGGATTTACTTCGATTATTGTCCTGGCCTTAGGAATATTTGACAAACTCGAACTGCCAAAGAGTATCCCTGATGGCCTCACCCCTGACGGACTGGAACCTCAATTCTTGATATTGGGGCTCGCCCTCTACTTGCTCTCAAGGATGCTCTCAGACTATGAATTTGATATCGGTTCTTTGGGTTCATGGTTAGGCCAAGGACAATCAAATTCTCCAACATACGACATTGAAACAAACTCTTGGATTGCACAAACTCAGGAAGAAGAAAAAACATTGGAATCCGTTCTTGAGCGCGCATGGACTCCACTCGCACGAATATCGCTGCTTTGCTCACTCCTTCTGTTCACATTAAGCATCATTTCTGTAGACGCCTATGTGACAAAACCTCAATGGATACTTCTAATCGCAATCCCAGTTGGAATCTTAGTTGGAGAAATCGCCTACATGGACACAATCAATTCAAGAACAAGGGCCACAGGAGTTGGCTTACTTGTTGCTATTGCATTCCCAGTTGCCATTCAATTACAAGAGGTGGCTTATGATTTGATTGGAAATGGAGATCTGTTTGTGGCAGGAATTCTTCTTGACCTTCTTCTTGTCTCAGCCCCTCTGATTGTAAACGCAATTATCTCAAAACGTGGCATTGATGAGGATGGCTTGAATTTCTATGCTGATGCGACTGCATATGTATTCCTTCTCATTCTCGCTACTCTTGATTCGTCTGGAGGATTATTGTTCCTTCCGCTCCTTTTCCTTGTCATGTACAAAACGGTACAACACCGCCATTATGGAACAGCATTGTTTGCTCCATTCGCAGTGTTGATCATGGATGACTTGTGGTTTACAAGAGTCGGATTAACGAATCGTATCCTTGAGAACTTGCCAAGTGATATTGAAAACTACCTGAGAGATTCCCACAATGGTCCATTTGTAGCACTGGCTGGACTCCTCGTCGCCGTCCATATGATTTCCATCCTCTTTGCCATGTATCGCGACGATGAACGTGAACCAGGATACCAAGAACTTCTATCGGTTTTATGGCTTGGCCTTGCCTTCTTGTCAGCCCTACCTGATGGCTATTGGATTCCAACCATCATTACCTACGCCATCATCATGTACCTTTGGTACACAGAAAACAGCATAGCGTTGCCTTATATGCTGGGAATCTTGTTCTTTTCCTTGTTCATTGGGTTTGACAACAGCAACACATTTTCGAACATCAACAGCGAGGATGCATGGGCATGGAGTGGTCTTATTGTCGGATTGAATGGGGTAGGATTTGCCCTCATGCACAGAGCAAACATATTCTTCAAGAATGATGCAGCTGGAGAAGATGAACAAAGAACGCAAGATGCAACATCTCTCTTGAGTCAGCAAATTGCGAGTGTTGGATTCCTCATTAGTTACGACATATTCTACGGAGTTGGCCCGCTTATCGGCCTCATGATGATTGGGTATTCCGCCTTCAAGAAAGGACAAACAACCAGTTTGTTGCTATTCCCTCCCCTCCTTTCGTTTGTCTCAGTTAACATCCTGATACAAGCCAACATTGGAGATTCACAACTTCACAACACCATGGGTGGAGCCATATTAGCATTCCAAGGACTTGTCTTCACACTCTTATCGGCCAAAGATGATTTAGTTTACGACTGGGACAATGTAGAATGGGAATCCAATGATAGTTTCTTCCAATTCATGGACCGTCTTGGCATTGCAGGGGTTGCTTACTCCGTTGTTGGCCTTTTCCTGACATTCGACGCAATCGATCTAGATTCCTTTGCTTATATCGCAATCACAGTCTATCTTGTGATTTTGGGAATCCAAGGATTCAGTGAGGACTACGATGCTCGGTGGCGCCGTGGAATTGGGGGTTACGGTTCCGTGCTCACCTCATTCTTGTTCACTACAACGATTGAAAATGATCTCTTCGCAGGCATTGGCGTTGTTCTAATGGGAATTCTTGCTCTCGGATTTGGATTCCTCTTCATGCAACGAACAAACACAGAGAACATCTATGATGAACCAGTGGCACAAGTAGGTGTTTTGGTACCAGAACCTGTGGTGGCCCAAACTGAACCAAGCATTGTTGAAAAGAAAGATTTACATTCAGAAGACTTGGAAGACGAAACAGAAGCAGAATCTATAGAAGAGG
>Ga0066849_10001088_pt1 | contig 11003 bp, 12 predicted proteins | sample ETNtaG_9_FD_65492 | JGI IMG/M metagenome (GOLD analysis project Ga0066849, IMG submission 65492) | Marine microbial and viral communities from oxygen minimum zone, Eastern Pacific Ocean - ETNP201406SV69 | ecosystem: Environmental > Aquatic > Marine > Oceanic | place: Pacific Ocean: Eastern... | reverse complement strand
ACATCAACACTCTGAAACTGGCAGCACGTTACCCTGAGGGTATGTTTGATCCTCACTACAGTGAAAACCGTGCTCCTGGTGACATCTAACCTCCTACACCATTACAAAGGAATAAATAGAGGGTAGAGATACCCTCTTTTTTATGGCTTACGAACCGTCGGAAGGATTATTTGCAGGTCTAGCACTCATTCCTAAGACAACAATAACTGCTGCATTTCGTGATCAATCTAAGTTTCAACAATTACTGACACTAGCAGTCACCAATCTATCAGGGGATAATGTACTAGATGCTGCTGGTAATGCTACTAAGAATGGTATGCTTAAGGCAGTAGACTTAGAGGGTAAGCCTTCTGATAAGATTAAAGCAATATATTCTGACCTAGCAGCAGCATCCTCTGCTGTGTTGGGTGCAAGAGGTACCAGAGGTGTACCAGATAAAGTATATTTGACAGGTAATCAATGGCATACTGATGTAGCAGCATTCAAGTTGAAACATGTTGGTATGTCAGACTATAACTCCAGTGATGTCATACTAAGGTATGGTCAGACTTATGTTGGAGTATCACTGAAAAAGAAACCCAAGTCAACAGCACAGAGTCCCACTCTAATTAACAATGCATTCTCTGCATACATTAAAGCTGATGGTCTTGAGGGTGCAAAGGATAAGATACAGAAGCATAGGGTTAGATGGTTTGCTAATGTTATAAAGGAAGCATGTACTAAGGGTGGTCCTCTCTATGGATTTGCTAGCTCTCCTGCTATGAGGAGTAGGAAACTATCCTCGTTGAATCCAATGACCAATGATGCTGATGCTGAGTTACTATGGAATATGAAGGTAGCAAGGAAGAAGACTGATGGTACATCTGAGAATATATTTTTAATAAACCTTAAGAGTGCCCAAGATCTAGCAGATACTAATGGTGTAATAAAGAAAGGTGCTAAAGGTAAGCAGGATGAGTTTAGAAAGTATGTCAATGAGAAACTACAGAGTAAAGGTGGTACCTTAAATGGTTTGTATCAAGGCTTCCTTGATATAATGAATGAGCCTAAGGTAAAGGAGACTCTAGCAGACACTATGCTTAATAGGGTACTGAAATTAGAGATGTATGATGAGTTTCCTCTTGAATTGTGGAAGAATAAAGAGTTTGAATTCTTACTGTGTGAGGGTGTAGGGTCAGTGGATAATGATCTCATCCCATCAGTACAAACAGCAAACACTGTCACCCTCAGTAGTATTATGATTGCTATCATAAGACTAAAGAAAAAACCTACTACTATTACATTGAATAGAGAGGAAACATTCAAAAGGAATGCTGCTAAGGTATTCTTTACATTGAGTAAAGGTGATACACCAATACTGCAAATAGAATTAAGATACAAGGGTGACTTCGCTGCTTATCCTCAGTTCTTTGCTGGTATGACTAAGGAATTTAAAGCACTGGTGAAGAAACCACTATAATAACTGTCCACTCGGACCCCCAGAGGGGGGTGTCTCCTGCTATAATAAATATATAAGGGCAGTCCGATGCATTGAGCTGGGTTGACTCCCTTTATTTTTCTCATCACATGTCAAAGAATACCCACCTAGAGCACTTAGAAGATGACATATTTAACCAGGGATATGCTGGTGCAACTAATGCTGTCAATTTTCTAGAGTCACTGAAGCATATGCTTACCACTGGACACGGTGGTACTAATACTAAGGTGACAGTTAAGTGGGATGGCGCACCTGCCATTATATGTGGAAGAGATCCTTCAACAGGTATGTTTTTCGTTGGTACTAAGTCAGTCTTTAATAAGACTGATCCTAAGATAGGATACAACGAAGAGATGATTGATATACATTACCAGGGAGCCTTGAATAAGATTCTTAAGGAGTGTTACAATGAGTTAATTAAACTACCTATTGAGGGAGTCATCCAAGGTGACCTTCTATACACAGACACACCATCTAAGGTGGTGATGTGTGGTAAACCATGCTATAAGTTTAAACCTAACACTATCACGTACTGTGTTGAGTCTAATACTGTCATGGGTAAGAAGGTGGGTAACTCTAAGTTAGGTATAGTATTCCACACTACATATCGTGGTGGTGAATCAGTTGCTGAGATGACTGCATCCTTTGGATGTGATGTCAAGCACCTACAAGGTGTTAAAGATGTTGCAGTATTCTCCTCTGAGTTTACTAATGTCAATGGACTAGCAAACCTAAGTACTACTGAGAGGGCAAACGTTGATAGACAGATTAGTTCTGCCAAACGTAACCTTCGGACAGGTGCTAGGTTCCTTAATTCTATACAGAATGAGAGTGGTGCCTTCGCTCACAATGCACTCTTTAAGATATACTTTAACCAAGTCATCCGAGATGGTAAGATACCATCCACATCACAACAGATGGCAAAAGGTTTCTCTATGTTTGTAGAGGACAGGTATGAGAAAGAGATTGCTAAGAAGAAGACTGCTAAGTCTCAGAAGATGTGGGAAGAAAGGAAAGATAAGAGTATCAAGTACCTAAATACTAACAGATCTGTTATGTTCTCAGCACTCGATGGGTTTAAAAACCTGATGGATGCTAAGGTATTGATCATTAATAAACTAAACAAGATTGAAGGTATTGGTACCTTCATTGAAGATGAGAGTGGTTACCGAGCAACGGCTCCAGAAGGATTCGTAGCAATTAAAGAGGGAGCTGCACTCAAACTTGTTGATAGACTGGAGTTTTCCAGAGCTAACTTTACTGTCGCAAAGGACTGGGGTTAATGAGATTTATTCAATTCATCAGGGAGGCAACTGCTGCAGCAAAACCTGCTGCTAAGAAACCTTCCACGTCTAGTAAGGGTAAGTCTCCTGCTGCTCAAGCGAAGATTGATGATAAGCATGTTGCTATCACCTTTGGTAGATTCAATCCACCTCATGCTGGTCATGGTAAACTCCTTGATGCAGTCAAGTCACATGGTGGTGACTCAGGTAACTATCGTATCTACCCCTCTAGATCACAAGATCATAAGAAGAATCCACTGACTGCACAACAGAAGGTGGATCACATGCGTAAGATGTTTAAGGGGCACAAGGATGCTATCCAAAACAACGAATCGCACAGAAATATTTTTGATATCCTTCGTGACCTTCATGATGAAGGACATGAGCATGTAACCATGGTGGTCGGAGACGACCGTGTGAAAGAGTTTGAGACTCTTGCTAACAAATATAATGGTATGCATTATGACTTCAAGTCTATTAACATTAAGTCTGCAGGTCAGCGTGCTACTGATAGTGATGATCCTATCGAGAATATGTCTGCATCAGCAATGCGTAAACACGCCCAAGTGGGTGACCATGAATCATTCCACGTTGGGACTGGTGGATATAAGGACTCTAAGAAACTGATGGGTGATGTCATCACTGGGATGACACCTCCACCTAAAGTGAAGAAGGGTAAGAAGGGTGAGTCTGTCCATGAATCTCTGTGGACATACGCTCCTAAACTTGACTTTGATGCCTTCCGTGATCACTACATGCTCAACCACATCTATAAGGTGGGTGCAATTGTAGAGCATGATGACAGTGGTATCCGTGGTATGGTTGCTCACCGTGGCACTAACTACATCATCATGCGTGATGGTTGGGGTGGCGAGCACCGCTGCTGGTTGCAGCACATCAGTGAAGTTGCACAACTAGGACCATCAGATCTTAGTCACAAGCAAGAGGTTGCTGCTGACACTACTAAGGATCAAAGCAACTATAGTGCCGATGATGGCAGTGGTAACACCTGGAAAGCAGGTACTGATCGCTATCGTGAAGCACTTCAGGACATGACCCCTGGTCAAAAGACAATTAAATTCTCAGATTTCAGAAAAATTGCTGTAACTAAATAGTATTAGCGAAATTCATTTCGGTTTAGAAACATGACGTTAGAAATGCTGGTGTCTGTGGCACTCATGGATTATAATCCCACTGAGCAGGCATATATCCTAAAGGCAATCGAAGAAGATACTCTTCCAAAATCACAGAGACTCCACACAGGTGTCATGAAAGTGATGGAAGCATTCGATGCTTATGAGCCTACAGTAGAAGGCTATGCGGGATTCAAAATTGATCGTAACTCTGTCACCAAGAAGAAAGCAGAGCGTCCAGATGATCGAAATATTGGTCGTGTTGTCCAATCATCAGGTGGTGAATCTATGCTCATCACTGGTAGGAAGACAGACGGTCGTTACATTGTTGTCGGTAAGAAAGGCGAGAAGTCAGCGAGAGATGCTGCTGACCTCGGCGTGACCGCTAAAGAAGAAGTGGTCGGCATTGATATCGATGACCTCCATCAAGAAATGCTTGAAGATCTTAATAGATCTATGAGGATCCTAGGTGCTAGCAAGTGCTGGGACGGATACAAAACAAATTGTGTCGAAGAAGAAGACGTGACAGAACTTTACAAAGGTAAGCACGGACAGACTGAGAAAGAGTATCAAGACAGTCGCTCTGATGGCGGCAAGATGGTCTCAGGTGATAGTAAAGGCAGTGGTTCAAGATACGCTTCGCGTAGCTTGAGCAGCACTGGTCCTAATCCTGCTGGTGGCAGCAAGAAACCTGCTGGTCAGGGTCGTATGACTTCTGGTGCTAAGGCAGATCTCGCTTACCGTAAAGTGAATCTCAAGAAGAGCAACGAAGAGTTTATAAATAAACTGTCCGACTCAGGATTGTTTACTGAGAAGGAGTTGCAAATGATGGGGGAGATTGAATGAAGCCTGGTCATAAAGAATCATCTCTAAAGACAACCAAGAAAGGAAATGTCACCATCAATCCAAAGAAAGAGGACCTTATGTCTGAACATCTGAGAAGTAGAGTCCTGAGTAGCGTAGAAGCACTCAAGGAAGCTGCTAAGAAAAAAAACAAAAACATTAAAGCAGCAAGAGCAGGCAATCGTTGGCAGGATTCTGACGGCGACGGCAAGTGGTATGAGCCTGGTCAAGATGTCAAGAAAGAAGAAGCAGAAGTATACTGGTCAAGTAAAGCATTAGATCAGTTAGAAGAAGCACAATCAAAGACAGACAACGTAGCAGATGACGCTGCAAAGAAGGCTGCTAAAGAGCGCATGAAGCAGAAGATGATTCAAGCTACAATCGATTTCGATCGAAAGAAGAAAGAAGCCAGGCGATAAGTAATCGCATATATAGATCAAACCCCTTTAAGGATGATCTATTATGTTGGCACTTTTTTTACCATTAGCAAAGAAAACAATTGTCGGACTACTCGGTAAAGACGAAGTTCGTCACTTTATCGTGGACGTGCTGCGCTCGCTAGTGTCTACAACTGATAACAAGTTGGATGACAAGGCTGTGGACGTAGTTGAGTCACTTCTGTTTCAGAAAGAAGAATAGCTATAAATAACTTATAGGAATAATCTTCATACCCGGAGAACAATGGCTGTATTTGGAAAAATTGATGCCGCAACCTTCGCAAATAACGTAGCGGTCACCAATGGTGACGCCACTGTTACAAAGAATGCTGCGGATACTGTCGTCGTAGGCGACATTTTAGAACTCTCTAACGTTGCTTACATCGTTAAAGAAGTTACTAGCACCACTGCAATTGAATTGCACAAAGCATACGCAGGTAGCACTGCTGCATCACTCGCTGGCGCTGTCCGTAGGACTGCTCCTAAGGCGGTTGCTGAGTATGTAATCAAAGGTGGCGATAGCAACTCATACGATCTCGTATTTGTTGACACCACTGAGATGCTTCTCGCTGAGAATAAGTCTCGCGGTATCACTGGTCCTGGTTGGTGGCAGTATCGCACATACACTACTGGTAATGGCGACACCAAGCATAAGTCTGAGTGCATTGCATTCGTCCATGCTACTGCTGCTGCTGCTGGTGACGACGCTGATGACACCATCGTTGCTGATGTTGCATCTGCTGTAACTGTTTCGGCACAACCTGCTGCTTCCACTTCATCCTCTGGCGCTGGCACATTTACGCTCAGCACTACTACCACAGGCACACCTGGAACACTTGCATACGTCTGGCAACGTCAGACTGCTGCCTCAACTAAGAAGTGGACTAACATCTCTGCTTCCCTTGACACTGGCATCACCTATGCAGACTTCACGACCGCAACTCTTGCTTATAGTGCTCTCGCTGGCGACACTCTGGACGGTTATAAGTATCGCGTCAAGATTACCTCAGCAGGTGGCACAGAAGAAGTCATCACCGATGGCGTCGCAACACTAACCTTCGGGTCTTGATAATTGACTTTTTTACATAATGCATTTTGATCAACTTAATGAAAAAAACTATTTGATGTTTGCTATTCAGCATTATGATAATCCCCAGTCGGTTACCGTAGATGATTTTATGGAGGACATGAAGAAATTCAAATACCTTAAGAGGTTACTCAAGAGGTATTTGAAAACGGGTGTCCTCCGTGTTAATCTGATACTCAATCATCTTATCATTCTTTTTAATGTGTTTGGTGACGGGACGATCCCGCTACTGATGTATAAACTAGAGAGAGAATATTGGTCTCTCATCAAGACTTTCTTGGTCTATTTGAATAGATATCCTCAGATCCCTGCTGGATGTCTTGACTTTGTTGATACCGATAACGACGTAGAAGAATTACTAGAAGATCTGTGATGAATGAAGATGCACCTACAATGAGCGCAGGCGATGGTGGTTTCAGCAACACTGCTGATGAAACTGGACCCAATGCTGGCTTTACTCCTCTACTAGGAGGATCGAAGTCGAAAAAGAAACCTAAGAAGCGTCGTCGCTATACTATTTCTCAGTCCGACATCTCACAGATGGTAGCGACTGAGGGAGCACAGAAAGATACTTCATACTTACCATTCCTCATCTCCTATGATGGAGCAGAGCAGTATGTATTGTATAGTAGGTCTGAGGCACGACTGAAGATAGAGCTTCGCAAGATATATCGACCAGAAAACTTTAAAAAGTTAGATGTCAAACGTCTGTATCCTAATGATGTAATCCAGTTTTACTGGAAAAAACGACAAGCAGCACTTAGATCCGAATAATGTCAGAAATTAACTCAGCAATTCTAGAACGATTAGAGAAGGTTGTGGATAGTTTGCAGGATAATTCCATGAAGATGGGGCAACTTCTTGCTGTACATAATGAGAAGTTAGATAGTCACAGTCAAACTGATAGGATTTTATTTGACAAGGTTGACCGTGTACACGGTGACCTTAATAAAGAGACAGATCTCATTAAGAAAGGTTGTGAAAGGGATATCCGCAAGGTCGATGACCGTCTTCAAGTCATGGAGAAAAAGATGTGGACCATCTTTGGTGGTCTCGCTGTGATCTCTTTCCTCGTCAGTGTGCCAGGTCAAGTACTGCTTAGATCATTGACACCTAGTGCGCCATCTGCTATACTACCTGCAGTGGAGTCCCCTGCATGGATTACGTCGATGACAAATACATCCGACTTCTCAGCACCAGGCTAGAGAAATACAAACACGTTAAATCAGGACTCTATAACTTCCGCTGCCCCTACTGTGGTGATTCACAGAAGCATAAGAATAAGGCACGGGGGTATTTTTTTCTGAAGAAGACTGAATACATCTTCAAGTGTCACAACTGTGGCATGGGTAGATCGCTGTCTAATTTTTTAAAGGACAATGCGGTTGACCTCCATGCTGAGTACCTCATGGAGAAGTATAAGCAGGGGATGACTGGTAGGGGCAGACACACACCCACGCCAGAATATAAAGGTGCTAAGCCAAAGTTTGCTAATAAGGTTACTGATCTGACTCCAATCAGCGAGCTAAATACAACGCACCCCGCCAAGAAGTATCTCCTCGATAGAAGAATTCCAGAGGATCAACTGGGTAGATTCTTCTATGTTGATAAGTTTAAGAGGTGGGTTAATACTCAGCGCCAGACATTTGACAACCTTCAGAATGACAGACCTAGAATTATTATCCCTCTCATTGACAAGGACGGTAATTGGTTTGGCATTCAGGGTAGATCTATGGCGGCAACTTCTACGCTACGATACATCACTGTGATGTTTGAGGATAAACTCAAACTATTCGGACAAGACAATGTAAACCCAGAGGAGACAGTTTATGTCACAGAAGGACCCTTTGACTCCACTTTCATTCGACAAGCTGTTGCTATGTGTGGCAGCGATGTTGACCATAGCAGTCTACCTTATAGACATAGGGTCTGGGTCTTTGATAATGAGCCCCGAAATAGACAAATCGTGCAACGGATCGACAGGGCAGTTGAGGCAGGTGAGAAAGTAGTCATCTGGCCAAAGTCAGTAAAACAAAAAGATATTAATGACATGGTGTTGGCAGGTCTTGACCCTTCTGCTATAATACAGACCAACACCTTTTCAGGATTAACAGCAAAGGTACAACTTACAGATTGGAAAATGGTATGAGCAACACAGTTGTCAAACGCAACGGACAGGTGGAAGAGATCCACCTTAGTAAAATCCATGAAATGGTAGAGCACGCTTGCAGAGGACTTGCTGGTGTGTCAGAGTCAGCAATCGAAATGAATGCTAACCTACAACTATTCGATGGCATCATGACCAGTGACATCCAAGAGATCCTTGTGCGCTCTGCTAATGATTTGATTACATTGGAGGCACCAAACTATCAGTTTGTAGCAGCACGTCTGCTCCTGTTTGGTCTCCGTAAGCAGGTGTATAATGGACACCCAGACTTGCGTCCTCATATTCAGGAGCATGTGTGGGGATGTATTGAGCGTGGTGTCTATGACAAGTCCATCCTCAAAGCATACAGAGACGATGAGTGGGATCAGATTGAATCATTCATTGATCATGACCGTGACTATTTGTTTACATATGCTGGTCTAAGGCAAGTTGTTGATAAATATCTCGTGCAAGATCGATCATCTGGGGAGGTGTATGAGACACCCCAGCAGATGTACATCATGATCGCAGCAACTCTCTTCCAAACTTACCCACAAGAGACAAGACTTGATTATGTCAGACGATACTACAACGCAATCTCAAAACACCGAATCAACATCCCGACGCCAATCATGGCAGGGGTCAGGACACCTCTACGACAATTTGCTAGCTGTGTTCTTGTTGATGCTGATGACACCCTCGATAGCATTTTTAGCAGCGACATGGCTATTGGCTACTACGTTGCTCAAAGGGCAGGCATTGGTATCAACGCAGGCAGAATCCGTGGCATCAACAGCAAAATCAGAGGTGGAGAAGTTCAGCACACAGGTGTTATCCCTTTCCTCAAAAAGTTTGAGAGCACTGTCAGATGTTGTACTCAAAATGGCGTCAGAGGTGGAAGCGCAACAGTCCACTTCCCAATCTGGCACAGGGAGATCGAAGACATCATCGTTCTCAAAAACAACAAAGGAACAGAAGACAACCGTGTAAGAAAACTTGACTATTCTATCCAAATTAGCAAATTATTTTATGAAAGATTCATTCGTAACGAGAGCATTTCTCTATTCAGTCCTCACGATGTTCCTGGCCTCTATGATAGCTTTGGTACTGGGGACTTCGACGACCTCTACATGGAATACGAGCGGAAGGAGGGCATTCCGAGATCAACTATTAATGCACAGGAGCTCTTCCTTGATCTACTAAAGGAGAGAGCAGAGACAGGTCGTATTTACATCATGAATATCGACCACTGCAATAGTCACTCCTCCTTCAAGGACAAGGTGAATATGAGTAACCTCTGTCAGGAGATCACTCTACCTACTGATCCTATCAATCACATCGATGATCGTGGTGGTGAGATTGCTTTGTGCATTCTCTCTGCTATCAACGTAGGTAAATTGAAGTCACTGGATGAGATGGAAGAGCTCTGTGACCTCTCTGTGAGGGGTCTGGAGGAGTTGATTGACTACCAGGAGTATCCAGTTGCTGCTGCTCAGCGTAGCACCTTTGCACGTCGCTCTCTGGGCATTGGATACATCGGACTAGCACACTACCTTGCTAAGAATGGTGAGCATTACGATGACAAAGGTGCATTGAGACTCGTCCATGAGTTGACTGAAGCATTCCAATACTACCTGCTGAGAGCATCTAATAGACTCGCTCAAGAGCGTGGTCCATGCGAAGCATTCCACCGCACAAAGTATTCTGATGGACTTCTCCCAATTGATACATATAAGAAGGACGTGGATGAATTGGTATCAATAGAATATAAGTATGATTGGGATTCTCTTAGGTCATCTATCGACGAATACGGACTCAGGCACAGCACTCTGTCGGCACAGATGCCATCGGAAAGCAGTTCCGTTGTGTCAAATGCAACAAACGGAATCGAACCACCGCGTGATTACTTGTCCATTAAGAAATCAAAGAAAGGACCTCTTAAGCAGATTGTCCCTCAATTTACTACATTAAAGAATAACTATACTCTCCTCTGGGAATTGCAATCCAACAAAGGATACATTGAGATTGTTGCAGTGATGCAGAAATTCTTTGACCAATCCATCTCTGGTAACTGGTCTTACAATCCAGAGAAATTCGACAATAACGAAGTGCCCGTATCCGTTATGGCACAGGATCTACTCATGACATACAAGTATGGGTGGAAGACATCTTACTATCAGAATACTTATGACGCTAAAAAAGATGTAGACGAACCTGCTCATTCCATTGGATGGGTCGATGAGACTGCTTCCAAACTAGACAATCTCTTAGCGGAGATTGATGTAGGCGAAGAGTCTGAGTGCGATGCTTGCAATGTCTAAAGACACACAATCTAAGGGAGTTACAATGGGACTGACTGTATTCAACGACAAGAAAGTAGACACCAAGAAACAACCAATGTTTTTTGGAGCACCCTTGGGGATGCAACGCTACGATGAATACAAGTATCCCGACTTCGATAAACTAACACAGACACAACTCGGTTACTTCTGGAGACCTGAAGAGGTTTCCCTACAGAAGGACCGTGTTGATTATAAGACACTGAATGAACAACAAAAACATATCTACACCAGTAACCTCAAGTATCAGATCCTTCT
>Ga0066849_10001076_pt1 | contig 11081 bp, 8 predicted proteins | sample ETNtaG_9_FD_65492 | JGI IMG/M metagenome (GOLD analysis project Ga0066849, IMG submission 65492) | Marine microbial and viral communities from oxygen minimum zone, Eastern Pacific Ocean - ETNP201406SV69 | ecosystem: Environmental > Aquatic > Marine > Oceanic | place: Pacific Ocean: Eastern... | reverse complement strand
ATGAACGAAATGGTCCGTGACAAGAAAAAGGAGCGTGAAGAAGCAAACCAAATGGTTCGTGATGCAAAAGATTCTATTCGCTCCACACGACCTGATGTACCTTTGCAAAAGGACAAACATGGTCGTGTGATTCGCCCCGATACCGTTCAATCTTTGACACGAACCATGGAACGCCTTGAGCGAGAATTCGAACAGGGTAAACATCAAGGTAAGAATGAGGTCAAGTACTTCAAGAAAATGAAGGAACTTAGCGCAAAGCGACGAAAATTGAAGGACGCTCAAACTGCTAGCGGAGAAACTGAAGGCAACGAGTCATTGCGAGAAGCAATGGCAAAGCAAGACGCTGCTCACAATTCTGTCAAGGAAGCTGCAGAGGCTGCCCAAAGCGCTCACGACTTGATGATTGAATGGAATTCAGAAGTTGACCGCCAACGGGAGAAGGCCGAGGCTGCCCATCGACGACTACGTACCTCCAAGAAGGAAGCGGACAAGGAACATAGCCTCTACATCGTATCTCTGCGATGTTTGCATTCCATCCAAGATATCTTGCGTGCCATGCGCGGTGCAAGCGCTGGACAAGGCCAACGCCCAACTGCAAGCAATGAAACACAGGATTTAATGGCAAAACTGCTCTCTGGTGAAACGCTTTCAACAGAAGAATTGATGCAACTTCAGCGATTTGATTGAAGGGGGAAACGGGGAACACCTCAAAGACCCCCGTTCACAGCAATCAAATTAGCAAGGTGAGCCTGATGATTCAGAACGACGAAATTGCTGGTATTGTTGAAGAGTATGACCGACTCAAGTTGAGAATCGGAATGACGGCATCTCACTCCGCATTGGACATTTGCGATGGTGCTATCGAAGAGGGATTCCCTACCGTTGCATACTGCAAAGAAGGGCGCCACAAAACCTATGCGAACTACTTCAAAACCCACCGAAGTTCATCGGGGCGGGTTGTTCGTGGAATGGTTGACAAAGCGATTGTCCTCCAAGACTTCAATGACGTCATGAAGCCAGAGATGCAGGCAGAGATGCGAAAGAGGAATGTCATTTACATCCCTAATCGCTCTTTTACATCATATTCCAAAATCTCTGATATTGAAGAAGACTTCCGAGTTCCTATGTTTGGTTCAAGAAACATGCTCCGTATGGAAGAGAGAACTGAAGAGCAGGACTATTACTGGATTCTAGAGAAAGCAGGACTCCCCTATCCTGAAGCCATCGCTTCTCCTGAAGAGATCGATTGCCTAGTAATTGTCAAACTCCATCATGCCCAAAAGAAGCTTGAGCGTGGATTCTTCACATGCGCATCGTTCAAAGAATACCAAGAAAAATCCTCTGCTCTACTTTCCGAGGGAGTAATTGACCAAGAATCCCTTGATGGTGCTCGTATTGAACGATATGTTATTGGCCCTGTGTTCAATCTAAATTTCTTTTACAGCCCTCTTGCTGCAGAAGGTGAGCGTTTGGAACTTCTTGGTGTTGATTGGCGATTTGAGTCCTCTTTGGATGGTCATGTTAGGCTCCCTGCGCCTCAACAGATGACCATGCCATTACATCAACAAATACCAGAGATGACGGTTGTTGGCCACAATACCGCGACAATTCGTGAATCTTTGCTGGAGAAAGCCTTTGAACTTGGTGAAAAATTCATTGAAGCGAGCAAAGAGCATTACGACCCTGGAATCATTGGCCCATTCTGCCTTCAAACCTGTATTGACAAGGATATGAATTACTACATCTACGATGTTGCTCCGCGTTTAGGTGGAGGCACTAACGTTCACGTAAGTGTCGGCCATCCCTATGGAAATGCAACATGGAGAAAGCCCATGTCAAGTGGACGTCGTATTGCTATGGAACTTCGAATGGCTGTTGAACAAGACCGCTTGTTGGAAGTACTAACGTGAAGAAAACTACTCTACATCGTAGAATACTTCATCTCGCAAATCATACCAAGGTATGATTCCAATATCTGAAGAACCGTCGTAATGACCAGTTGTTTCAACGAAATAGAACATGGTGCTTGATTTCCCACCTTCGCCCATATAACCATCTCCAGAATAGTTCTCCATAGCAATCACAACCCAAGCATGGCCTCCCCAATCCTCATCGGCATTCGATTTACTATCACCGAGCATCAAAGCGGCATCATAACCCAAATTCTCAACCAAACTGATGTACAATGCACTCGCATCTTCACAGTCACCTCCTTCTTCCCACAGCATCTCAATAGGATACTTGGGGTATTCTGTTTGTGTTTGTGTGCTATCAAGATCATACAAGTATGGGATATCTCCAACAAAGGCATGGATGAAACGAGCAATGTCATTGCTTGAGTTGTATCCACTTTCTTGTGCCATGGATTTCAATTCTAGAGCCAATTGCGCGATAACTGGTTCATTTGGAGTGGAAAATGCTGCATATTGCGGAATAATGTCTGCATAGGAGTTTGCATTTGACCAATCAATGGCGTGGTTCATTATTCTATAGGATGTATAAGTGCTGTAGTTAAGTTCCCAGGAAAGACTGTAATACTGACCTTCAAAGTCCCAAAAGTACTCTCTTATGTTTGTTACCAGATTGTCAAAGGGTTGAATGGAGAACTTGAGAACTCCATCGTCTTTCTCACCATCGGCAGAACCGTTGGCGGACAAACTCATGTTGTCCATCATCGTGAGGCTATCAAATGTGTATTCAAATGCCTCAACACCTTCGTTTGGATTAAGGTCGATGTCATCATCTGAGAACGGGTCGGAGTCATGAGCCGTAATTTCTATGAAATGATACCTAAGGTTCTCCTCTAAGTCAATATGATAATTTTCGTTGAGAAGAACCTCTGTCCCTGTTTCAACTTCAACATATGAGGACATGTATGAGGGCATACATCCTATGGAAATATTGTTGACATTCGTGCAGAAGTAAATTTCTCCCACGCTGTCAAAGAGATCTACATTGTCTAGGAGAGTAAAGGATTCAAGACGAATGTAGAGGGCGGAATCGCGAAAATCATTCAAATCTTGTTCATCGGGGACGCCATCATTATCGTCATCATCATCCCCGTTATCTCCGATGCCATCGTTGTCAAAATCCTCCCATTCGAGAGGGTTATTTGGAAAGATGTCTGAATTATCACCTGCACCATCACCATCTGAATCCAGCCACTCAGTGGCATCATTGGGGAATGGGTCGGCATTATCTCCCGTCCCATCTCCATCCGAATCTGCCCATTCAGTTGGGTCAAGAGGGTAGAGGTCCAGGGCATCAACTACGCCATCGTTGTCATCATCTTGGTCTTCACCTGAGTCTTGACACCCGTCAACATCACGGTCTGTCTCAAAGGTTCGCAACCAATCAAGTTCGCCAGTAGCACAATCATCGCTCACATCAGGAAGGCCGTCGTTGTCGTCGTCCTCATCCTCTGATTTGTCACGGCATCCATCGCCATCATAATCGGTTTGTAACGACGAGGTCCAACCCTTTTCACCATCATAGCATGAATCCATGAGATTTGATACACCATCTTCATCAACATCAGTTTGATTCACAGAGACCTTACTTATGATGGAATAAATTCCCCCCATGACAATTGAAAGAAAAAGAATTCCTGCAACAAGGAGAACCGGCATGATATTACTCTTTGCAGATGTATCACGAACTTCTGAAACGGCATTGGTGATTTCTTCCGATGATGCATTTGGCCAAACCAATTCATCAAATTCAGCAAACTCATCATCCGACATATTTACCAGTACTCCGAGGTTGATTCGCCATGATTTAGTTTTGTCCCCTGCGTTGAAATCTTACCAAATTGTTTACCAAAAGGTACTAGTTTCATTTGATTCCACGACCTTATGTGCAGGTTGGGTTTCCTCTGATTCTAACGCCTCAACCTGTTGAGATGGAATTATAATACCTGAATTGAGAACTATCTCACGATTGGAAGGGAAGCCATTCTTGGGAAGCGGCATCAAAGTATGAGAGATTTCCGGCACTATCACGGGTCCAATGAACACCGTTCTCTTCCCATTGCTCAGATGCAGATTCAATGGAAGGAAGTGACTTTTCTTCACTCGCTGCAAATTGTTCGGAGGCAGAATCGGTTGTATTATTGGATTCAAACATCGTATTAGCTTCATCTGGTTTACGCATGAAAACAAAGCCAGCACCACCAGCGAGAGCAAGAACTAGGAGCGTGATGATTCCATAGAGCATACCATTTCCGGATTCCGTAATTTCAGCAGCCGAACGTGTCGCATCTTCTGGGTAGGCATCCAAACGATCTGCAATTCCGTCGCCATCAGTGTCAACAGATTCGTTAGCGTCAAATTTGAAATCATCTTCAGCATCATTTATGCCATCGCCATCAGAGTCTAATTGCAACAATGCACATCCGTTTGCATCAATAAGTTCTCCAACTGGAGTGTTCGGGCAATTGTCAAGATGGTTCTTGATTCCGTCTTTATCATCATCCTTTTGTTGCTCAGCACAACCATCAAGGTCTACCGGTTGGGTCACAGGGGTATCTGGGCAAAGGTCCATGTTATTCTTGATATCATCCAAATCTTCGTCCTTTTGAGAGTCAGAACAACCTTCAGTGTCTGGTTGCTCACCAGCAGGAGTTACTGGACAAGCGTCATTTGCATCAGAAATCCCATCATTATCGGCGTCCAACTGATTTGTTGCACAACCTAGAAGGTCAACGGTCAAACCATTTCCAGTACCTGGGCAATTGTCCACATCATCACTCACTTCATCTCCGTCAGTATCTTTCTGAGATGGAGCACAGCCTTGTGCATCAGCGATTTCGTTGGTTGGTGTTGAATCACAAATATCGCTAGCATCAACGACATTGTCACCGTCTGTATCTCGCTCATTTGCAGCACATCCAACGCCATTAACAGGCAAACCTGCAGTCGTAGTTGGGCAAGCATCTCGGTCATCAGTGATAGAATCACCATCGGTATCGAGTTGACTGAGTGCACAACCTGCGGCGTCAACTTGGAGGCCAAGTGGTGTGTTAGGGCAAGCATCAAATGCATTCATCACTAGGTCATTATCACTGTCCTCTTGGCTTGAGGAACACCCTACATTATCCACTTGCTCTCCTGCAGGTGTATTGGGACAAGCATCAGTGGCATCATCAACGCCGTCCATATCTCCATCAAGTTGAGAGGATGAACAGCCGTTTGAATCGACGACTTGTCCAGCAGGAGTACCAAGACATTGGTCTCCATTGTTGCCAGTAGCATTGTCGCCGTAGCCATCATTGTCTTGGTCAGCATGCTGAGTTGGGTCGTTAGGGAATGCATCTCCATTCAATCCTGCCGCGTTATCTCCGTAACCATCGCCATCTGAATCGCTCCATTGTGTTGAATCTGAAGGGAAAGCATCTGGGTCATTGCCCGCTTGATTATCACCAAATCCATCACCATCTTCATCAAACCATTGTGTATTATCAGATGGGAATTGGTCGCCATTATTTCCATTTGGATTGTCTCCATAGCCGTCACCATCTGCATCTTCCCACTGCGTGGAATCTGCAGGGAAAGCATCGGGTGTAGTTCCTGCAGGGTTGTCGCCGTAGCCGTCACCATCTGCATCGGACCATTGTGAAGAATCGTTCGGGAATGCATCTCCGTTCGTCCCAGAGGGGTTGTCACCGTAGCCGTCTCCATCCGAGTCTTCCCACTGTGTTGAATCTGCGGGCCATGCATCTGGATAGTTACCACTTGCATTGTCCCCATAGCCGTCACCATCACTATCGGACCATTGAGTATTGTCAGTTGGGAAGGCATCTGGGTAATTTCCACTTGCATTGTCTCCGTAACCATCACCATCTACATCAGACCATTGTGATGGATCAGTAGGGAATGCATCCGAGGAGTTACCGCTCGCATTGTCTCCGTAGCCATCACCATCCATGTCTGAATATTGAGTTGGGTCATATGGGAAGGCGTCAACATTGTCGTTGTATCCGTCATTATCACTGTCCTTTTGGTCCAATGCACAACCGTTCAAGTCAACTGATGCTCCAGCCGTAGTGCTAGGGCACAAATCCAATTCGTTTGCAACACCATCATTATCATCATCAATCGAGAGGGTAAAGCAATCAGAATCGCCGATAAGTTGCACATTCACTGAGGAATATAGGTCTGCAAAGACGCAGTATAATCCTGAAGACGTTGGTGTTGTGTAGTTGAAGTAAGGGAGAGACATGTTCTGTGCTGTTGCAGTTATGGTCGTCAGAGTTGATACAGCAATATTTGCACCTGAGGAATCCTCTACCCGATATTGATACTTGTAACTGTCACCTGTTACCAAATCCAAACCTTCAGCTCGGACATTATTTGTTGCAGCAGTTGAACTTGCAGAATAAGAATTAATCACCAATGCGGGTAGTTGAGGTATGAACTCAACGAAGTGACCACCAGTCACGTTTTCATTGGTATCAATATCAACCACAGAATTGTTGAGAGATAATTCCGCATAGAGTAGATGGTAGTTCATGGTGGTTGGCCCCGCCCATGTTATTTGGTGGCTGACGGTCGAATTTGTGGCGGTAAAATTCCAATTGTCAGAATCGATTAGTGAAGCGTTAATTGCGGTATTTGTATCGTTTGAAATGGTGTAATTGTCTACAAATTCAGTGTAGTCAATGACCAGCCAGCGCATCGAATAATCGGTTCCACTGGATAGGTTGGTCAATGAAATATCACCAGTTGTAGATGATGTTGTGGATGCTTCAACCATTTCGAGATACATTTCATCCGTGTCGCTATTCAAGGCCATACCTGCAGCATCACTGAGTGTTGATGAAACCATCATCATGGATTCATCAAAGGTTGCTTGCGTGGTAATGTTCACGGTATGAGAGGTATTTGTCGCATTGAATGTACCGTTTGATGATGCTGTCCAAACTTCATTGTCATCAAGGTACATTTGTCCGTAGGATGAGTTGTAAGAATAATTTGTTCCAATGGTAAGTCCCGCAAACGAAAGTGTAGCAGAAGTCCTGTTATTGATAGTAACTTGAACGGTTTCCATACTTTGCCCACCACCAGGGTTATCGGTTGTAATCTCAAGATCATATGTGTTTATGGCGGCGGAAAATCCGTAAACATCAAGGTATGTTGTTTGGTTTGAAGATGCTGTTACTTGCATTGATTCAACATTTGATGTTCCTCCAGAACTGGTAAGCCAATTTCCAGATGCATCGTCCCAGCCTGCATCAATGTCGCCATTTGCGTGATTGAACGTAATATTAGCATAATAGGTAACACCCGAAATCATGTCGATCTCAAAGTAATCGACATCGGTACTTGAATCGATGGAAAGTCCAGTGCAAGTCAAGGGTAGGAGTGATGCTTGTGAAGCAGTTGCAGTACTGTCATTAGGCTCAAGAATATCTGAGTTTACTGTGTTATTCCCTGTGCAATTGGTAACCGATGTACCTCCGCTACCGCCACCTCCTGTTCCGTTGCTCAAAGTAAATTTGTTTAATGTCAAATTCCAAGACCCTGCCCCTGAATAGCGGTAAATCTGGATGTAAACCATTCCACCATGGGCACTTGTGGTATTTGTAGTGAGAGTCTCTGGATTGTAGGCGTAAGAATCATCGAGATAAGTCTGAGATGAGTCAAAAAATAGTAGGTCAAAATCATTGACGACCGTTGACCCATTTGGGAAGGAAGTAGACGATGGGAAGGAAAGTGAAGCCGACAGACCTTGTGTGGATGTCAATGCAACTTTCAGATAATCAGAATCGTCACCATAGTCAAGTTCACCATTGCCGTTGTACATTCCAGAGAAAATGTAGTTCGTGATGTTAACAGACATATTATCTGGCAAATCACCACCAGAATTGAGGTCATTTTGATTTGCTCCTACGGCAGAAACGGTTGGAGCGCTTAATGCGAGGAGTGAGGACAATACCAGCATAAAAACTACTGATAACGACTGGACGGGCTGATTGTTCTTGCGACCGAAGTGCTGCGCCATGCCCAACCTACGCGTAAAGAGTATATCAGCCTCACCACTACACTGACATCAGATTGCAGTTGGAGCAACATGCCCATCTTTTTTGTCGTCAGGTTTTCTTACCCGAGACCAAACGCCACCCATGAGTTCGTCGTGATGTGTTGAACAATAGTGAAAGCGACGGTAGGCTTCTCGAAACGAATATGCCTTTTTTCCAGTAGCCACAAGATAGCCTTCAGGAGAGAGGCGCGAAACAACTGTCCCTTCATCCCCACACCCAGGTAAGTCGCAGACCGGCTGATTCGTCATGGTAACCACAGCATTTCTATGCTTCATTAACTCTTGCCTCAATAATCAAAAAGATTCAATCTTCTTCATCAGGTTCCGCAATAGGTTCAATGACAACCAATGGAACATTTGCCTCGATTGCCTCACCTTCTTTACAGTGAACTGATATCACAGTACCTGATACAGGAGCTTGAATTTCATTTTGCATCTTCATCGCTTCAAGTATCAAAATCACCTGCCCTTCTATAACTTCTTCATTTTCTGAAACTTCAACCGTTACTACCTTACCTGGTATATTCGCTGAAACCGTTCCCGATTTCTTCTTTTTACCACCGCTTGAACGACGTTGCTTTGGCGCAGCGGGTGCGTCGGGCATTTCAATTTCAAATGTTTTACCCTCAACTGTAGCCTTCCAAGATGTGCCCTCACCTTCTAGTTCAACTTCATATTCGGTTCCGTTGACGATGACTTTTCGTGTTTCCGACATGAGACTACCTCCAAGGAGAACGTTGACTTCGAGCATGCATCAATGATGATCGCCCCGTAACCATTCTACGATGATCCTGAGACCATGCTTTTCCAAGATTTCTAGCAATTTCAGCGGGGTCTTCTCCTTGCTGTTGGGTCATAGCGATTACAGCTGCTATGGCTGCCATTCTCAATTCATCTTTCTTACTCGCCATATCAAGACCTCACAAAGGTATGTTCCCGTGTTTTCGGGCTGGCCGAAGTTCTTCCTTATCCATAAGCATGGCAAGAGCCTTACACAATCTACGCCGTGTTTGATTTGGTTCAATGACATCGTCAAGATACCCTAAAGCCGCTGCTTTGTATGGGTTAGCGAAGGTTTCTTTGAAGTCCTCAGTCAACCTTTCACGTTCCTGTTCTGGGTTTCTTGAGTGAGCAATTCTTCGGCGATGAATAATTTCAACCGCACCATCTGCACCCATAACGGCCAACTCGGCGCTGGGCCAAGCCACATTGTAATCTCCCCGAATGTGCTTACTAGACATTACATCATAGGCGCCACCGTAGGCCTTGCGAAGAATTACGGTCAACTTAGGAACCGTTGCTTCTGCAAAGGCGTAGAGAAGTTTTGCACCATGACGAATTATTCCACCCCATTCTTGATTGGTCCCTGGAAGAAAACCTGGGACATCTTCAAAGGTGATAATCGGTATGTTAAAAGCATCACAGAACCGAACAAAGCGTGCTGCTTTATCGCTTGCATCAATGTCGAGACAACCTGCGAGGACTTTAGGTTGGTTTGCAACAATTCCTACAGTATTTCCGTCCAAATGTCCAAATCCAATTACGATGTTTTGAGCCCATTCGGATTGCACCTCCATGAACCCACCATCATCAAGAACTTCAGTGATAACATCGACAACATCGTATGGCTTTGAAGAATCATCTGGAATAATGCTATCAAGAGCATCACAAAGTCGGTCCCTAGAATCACTTGTTTTCTTTACAGGCGGCCTTTCAAGGTTGTTTTGCGGAAGCATATCACACAAATCACGAGCCATTGCAATCGCATCTTCATCATCCGAAGCGGTGAAGTGTGAAACACCCGATTTTGAACCATGTGTTGAAGCGCCGCCGAGGTCTTCAAAGGAGACCACTTCGTTGGTGACTGTTTTGATAACCTCAGGGCCAGTGATGAACATATGGGCCGTTTGGTCAACCATGATGACGAAATCAGTAATTGCTGGCGAGTAAACTGCACCGCCAGCACATGGGCCCATAATCACTGAAATTTGAGGAATAACTCCTGAAGCCCTAACATTTCTAAAGAAAATTTCAGCATAAGAACCTAGCGAAGCCACACCTTCCTGAATTCTTGCACCTCCTGAATCGTTCATGCCAATGACCGGTCTTCCGGTCTTGAGCGCCATATCAAGAACCTTGCATATTTTCAGCCCGTGCATTTCACCAAGCGAACCACCGTAAACTGTGAAATCTTGAGCAAAAGCAAACACTTCTCTCCCGTTAATGGTACCATGGCCAGTTACAACGCCGTCACCAGGAATCACATTCTTGTCCATGTTGAAATCACGACAGCGGTGTTCAACCAAAGCATCAATTTCTTGGAAACTTCCTTCATCGAGCAACATCTCTAGGCGCTCTCTAGCGGTCATTTTTCCACGATTATGTTGGGCATCAACACGGGCTTGACCACCTCCAGCCTCACTCCTGGACTTACGATTTCTGAGGTCTTTGAGACGCTCTTCTGTACCTGGCATGGACTTCCCCCTTACGATGTATGAAAACGCCGCCCTTATGCGTTACTCTTGTAAAAGCCTGAAAATGTATGTTGAAGCAGGTTTCAATTTTCCTCCAAGGGGTGTGTTGATAGGGAGGCGCCCCTTCCTAAGTCCATGGCCCAACCGCTACGCATTGTCGTCGCTAAGCCCGGACTTGATGGGCATGACCGAGGGGCAAAGGTCGTTGCACGAACACTCCGTGATGCAGGCCATGAAGTGATTTACACTGGCCTTCGTAGGACTGCACAACAAATTGTTGAAACCGTTCGTGATGAAGACGCCCGCTTCTTAGGACTCTCTTCCCTTTCAGGTGCTCATAGTCATCTCTTTCCAAAGGTTTGTGAATTACTCAAGGAAGAAGGGCTTGAAGATGTGATTGTATTTGGTGGGGGAATAATACCACATGAAGACCGTCCAGAACTTTTTGCTGTTGGGATCAAAGCAATTTTTGGGCCAGGTACGCCAACTACTGAAATTCTTGAATTCATCCAGCATGCAGATAATATGGAGAATGCGGGTGTTGGCCAAGGAAACGATTGGCATTGG
>Ga0066849_10001074_pt1 | contig 11087 bp, 9 predicted proteins | sample ETNtaG_9_FD_65492 | JGI IMG/M metagenome (GOLD analysis project Ga0066849, IMG submission 65492) | Marine microbial and viral communities from oxygen minimum zone, Eastern Pacific Ocean - ETNP201406SV69 | ecosystem: Environmental > Aquatic > Marine > Oceanic | place: Pacific Ocean: Eastern... | reverse complement strand
ATGTCGAAAATGTTTGGTTGGATCCAATAACAGCTACTGTATTAGATCAGGACTTCACAATATTAGTAAATATTACATTCCCATGGGGATATGTAGTTCCAGCTCAATCGATAGTAGTTGAATATACTGAAGCTCAAAAATTGGCAAGTTCAGGTTCAAGATGGACTGCTGAGTTTGGATACACCTTTATTCCAGGAAGTCCACTAAGAGCAGATAATGCTAATTTCACAATAATGACCTTAACAGGTGGTTATTCAGATTCAGAAAAATCTGATGCTAAGAAAACAATTGAAGATACAAGTTCAGCATTGAGTTCAGCTCGAACAATTCCAATGGCTCTCATTGGAGTTGCTTTGGTAAGTTTAATGGGTGGATTCTATGTATACTATCAAAACAATGAAGGCATGGGATTAGGAATGGATGACATGTCTAGTTCTTCTGAAGAGTCTGAACCAAGCATGGCTACAACCACTGATGAGGATTCAGAAGAAGATTCTGAAGATGCTTCAGATGAATCGGAAGAAGAGTAATAAATTTAATTATTTATATACTAATTAATAATCAGCAAATATGGTTAATCTACCTCAGTTTGTAAAAGATAGAAAGAAGTTGTTTCTTTCAATCTCATTAGTATTAGTCTTACTTTTGCCTACTATCTGGTTTGGATTAGGCCATATAATAGCAAAACAAGCTTTGACAGTACCCCATGGTTGTGGTCTTTGGGAATCAAATACACCAACAAATTGGACCGTCGATGATGATTGGGAATCTTTTGAGCCTTGGGCAGATTCGGAACAACGAATATCAATGCGGAAGAATTTTAACGCAACACCTTGGCAGTTTGATTCATATGAAACTATTAATTTCACAGGTAGAGATGGGATCAAGCTGGAAGGATGGTATGTTGAGGTAAATTCATCATCTCCTGTAGTTATTTTTGTACATGGTGGATATGAGAATGGTAAATGTAAGCCAGAGATTTTGTTGTCGGCCTCATATTTGTCAAAGAATAATATTAATGTATTTATGATAGATCTTAGAAATCATGGTCATAGTGAAGTAGTATCTGATTATTTTTATTTAGGCCAGAAAGAATATTTGGATGTTTTGGGAGCTTATGATTGGTTGATTGATGATAAAGGCTACAATCCACAATCGATAGGAATTGTTAGTATTTCAACATATGCCTTAGCTTCAACCCTTGCATTTGATGAATCGGAAATAGGTGCTATGTGGCTAGATAGTCCAATAATAGATTTTCCTCTTTTAGTTGGTAATGAGTTAGAAAGACTGGGTTTTCCTAGGATTCTTGCATCCCCAGCAATAACTATGGGAGAAAGGTTAGTTGGTGTTAATTTAGATGATAAAGTCCCATTAGAAGTTGCGTCTAGGGCAGGTGACAGACCAATGTATTTAGTTCATGGTGACAGCGATGTTCGAATTTCTAATGAACATTCTAAGAAATTTTACAATAAGGCATTAGCAGCTGATGCAAATGTGACTCTATGGTTAGTTGAAGATAGCGCTCATGTTGACGCCCTCTGGGAATATTCATCAGATTATGAATCTCGCATTGTAACATTCTTTACCGATTCACTTGAATTTAAGTCTTAATTTTCACCCATAAATGGATATTCCCATTCATGAATCTTGAGATTATTTCTTTTAACAGACCTTGGTGAAATCCATCTCAATAAATTTAGAGGTCCTCCAGCTTTATCATTCGTACCTGAGGCTCTTGCTCCTCCAAATGGTTGTTGAGCAACGACAGCCCCAGTAGGTTTGTCATTGATGTAGAAATTTCCAGCTGTAAATCTTAATTTATTATATGCTTTCTCTACATTCTTTTCATTACTAGAAAATATGGATCCAGTTAATGCATAAGGTGAAGCTTTATCACATAATTCAAGGACCTCATCAAAATCGTTATCATCATATAAATAAACTGTCAGTACAGGTCCAAATATTTCTTCAACCATAGTTTCAGAATCAGGATTTTCCGTTAAAATGATAGTGGGCTCTATGAACCAACCAGTTTGATTATCACATTTTCCACCAGTAATTATTTTACAATTAGTATCGTCATTTGCTCTATCAATGTACCCTTTTATTTTATCAAATGCCCTATCATCAATAACGGCAGTCATAAAATTGGTAAAATCAGAAGCATCTCCCAGTTTTATTTTTTTAACTTCTTCAATTAAATCATGCCCCATAGTTTCCCATACTGTTTTGGGAATGTATGCTCTACTTGCTGCAGAACATTTTTGACCTTGATACTCAAATGCCCCTCTTAATAGCGCAACTAGGAGTCCTCTCTTGTCACAATCAGGATGAGCTACAACAAAATCTTTACCTCCTGTTTCACCAACAATTCTTGGATAACTCCTCAAATTAGGTAAAGCCTCAGCTATACGTTGCCATATTCCTTGAAATACAGCAGTAGATCCTGTAAAATGTAATCCTGCAAAGTCAGGATTAGATAAGCAAACTTCAGTTATTTCAGAGCCTGAACCTGGAAGAAAATTAATGACACCGTCAGGAAGGCCAGCTTCCATCATCAGTTCCATTAATAAATAATTGGAATGATAAGAATTACGACTTGGTTTCCATAATGCAGTACATCCGACAATTGCTGGAGCACTTGGGAGATTAGCTGCTATACTAGTAAAATTAAATGGTGTTATAGCTAGTACAAATCCTTCAAGAGGCCTTATTTCAGTTGTATTGATGTTCCCTTCCGGAGAGACTAAGGGTTGATATTGTCCATGAAACTCTCTTGCATAATATGCATTAAAGTTCCAAAAATCGATTAATTCGCAGGCAGCATCAATTTCAGCTTGAAAAACAGTTTTACTTTGATTAAGCATTGTGGCTGCATTTATTTTCATTCTCCATTTGCCAGCAAGAAGTTCAGCACATTTCTCAAAAATAGCAGCACGTTTGTCCATTCCAATATTAATCCAATCATTTTGAGCATTTATTGCAGATTGACATGCTTTCTCAATTTCATTCTTACCTGCAAGATGAACCTTTGCAAGAACATGTTTGTGGTTGTGCGGAATCACTTGAGTTACAGTTTTGTTAGTGTAAATTTTTTCTCCATTTATAATACAGGGAATTTCAACAATTTCATTCATTTGCTTATTTAATTCATCTAGTAAGGATTCTTTTTCAGTACTTCCAGGTTCATACCCTAGGATAGGTTCATTGTTTGGATGAGAACTCATAATTTCTTTATTAAGACTTAATTAATATTAGTTATCTCAGACAGATATCTTTAATTTAGCAAGACTATAGGAAAATATGGCAAGACTAGATGTTAGGGACAAGGACCCATTTGCACATGCTGAAGATGAACCAAAAGATAACATATCTTTTGGAGGTTTCTTTTTCAGAATAGTTTGGAGATATCTGAAAATTTTCATTTTCTTTTATGGAATTTCTGCAGTTATCTATTATTTTGCATTTGGAACACTGCCTGGAATCTGATAACCGTTAAATTAGTTTTTATAGAATTCTGAAGAATCGTATATGTTATCAAATATTAATCTAGCGAGCCTAGCTAATTCTGGTTGATTCATCCACATTCCAAGGAGTGTGTTTTCAGAATCAGGAACATCCAAGCCACCAACGCAAAATTCATTATTATCAATTAAAATAATTCCTGCTGCAGGGATTGATTTTGCTAATTTTATTTCAAAATATCCCTCTAGACGACTTAGGTCCAAATTTGTTTCTTTATCGGGAAATAGCATTCTGACTTTAATTCCTCTACCACTTGCATCAGAGAATGCTTTACACACATTTCTAGGCATTTCAGAAGGCAGTATTGCAGCAATAACATCTATTGTTTCATTTGCTCTTTCACACATATCAACTACTTGTGAAAAAATTTCCATGTCTTTTACAGTTAATGTTTCTAAATAATCTACAGGTTTTGATTTGAATAATGGGGCTAGTTTTTCATCTACTAATTCAGACGCCTTTTGTATATTCTTTAATTTACGATCAGAAATCTCTTTTGGGTCTACAGGAAAATATGTCTTGGGATGCTTATTACCTTCAACAACAATTCCATCAGCAAGTAGATTATCAATGATTCCATATATTTTTGCTCTTGAAAAATTTATTGATCTACTAATTTTTCCAACTGTAGATTCTTTAGATACAAGTAGTACATGGTAAACATGAGCTTCATCCTTCGATAATCCTAATTGTGTAAGTATTTTGATTTCTTTTTCAGATTTCAATTTATCACTTTGACTTAGCTCTTGCATATTATTCACTAATTGTATATCTATATAAAAGGTAAGTTTAGCTATAAAGTATATAAATGTTTTATAATTTTAATCAGTTTCCTTAGTTTTATATACTAAATGGATGCTGCAAGATTTACGATGAGTGGTAATGTAGTAATTTGTGGTTTTGCACGTTCACCTTTTACACCAGCTAAGAAAGGTGAATTGGCTAAAGTTCGACCAGATGATTTAGCAGCAGAAGTTGTGAAAGGTTTAATCAAGAAATATTCAATAAATGTAGATGATGTTGAAGATTTAATTTTAGGTTGTGCATTTCCGGAAGCTGAACAGGGTATGAATCTGGCTAGAAATGTAGTATTTCTTTCAGGTTTGCCCAATGGTGTGGGAGGTGTCACAGTCAATAGATTTTGTGCTTCATCAATGCAAGCCATACATCAAGCAGCAGGTGCCATAAATTCAGGTTCTGGAGAATTATTTATTGCAGGAGGAGTAGAATCAATGAGCAGAGTGCCAATGCCTGGTTTTAATCCAATGTTAAATCCTAGTTTAGTTGATATGGATGCCTACATTGGTATGGGGCATACAGCAGAAAATTTAGCAAAACAGCATTCAATTACTCGTGAAGACCAAGAGAGAATGGCTTTAGAAAGTCATCAAAAAGCAGCTGCAGCTCATGAAAATAAACAATTTGAGGATGAAATAGTTGAAATTAATGGCATAAAAAAAGATGGATGTGTCAGATCTGAAACTTCGCTAGAATCTATGGCCAAATTGAAGCCTGCTTTTGATAAAGAAGGATTGGTTACCGCAGGAACCTCATCACCATTAACAGATGGTGCAGCTGTAGTAATTGTTTGTTCTGAAAACTATGCTAAAAACAATAATTTGAAAATCATGGCATATATAAGAGGAATGGCAATATCGGGATGTAGTCCTGAAATAATGGGTATAGGACCAGTTTTGTCTTCACAAAAAGCTCTTGAAAGAGCTGGGCTTGAATTAAAAGATATTGATATTATTGAAATGAATGAAGCATTTGCAGCTCAAAGTTTGGCATGTGTTAAAGAACTAGGTATAGAAATGTCTAAATTGAATATTCATGGAGGAGCTATATCTTTGGGTCATCCTTTGGGTGCAAGTGGAGCTAGGATAACTGGTAAGGCCGCTTCTTTACTTCAGAATACAGGAAAAAGGTATGCACTTTCAACAATGTGTGTTGGAGGCGGGCAGGGTTGTGCAACTGTACTTGAAAGGGCATAAATGAATATTGAAAAAATTGCAGTAATTGGAGCTGGTTTGATGGGTAGTGGCATTGCAGCCCATGTTGCTAATGCAGGGATTCCAGTAACATTATTGGATATTGTTCCAAAAGATACTACTAATCGAAATATTATTGCTGAAACTGCAGTTAATAATATGTTGAAGCCAGTGAAAATGGGAAGTCCAACACCTCTTATGCATAAGAAAAATGTAAAATTAATAACTATTGGAAATCTTGAAGATGATCTTGAATTAATAGGTGATGCAGATTTAATAATAGAAGTGGTTCTAGAAAGACTTGAGATAAAGCATGATGTATTTCACAAAATTGATAAATTTAGAAAACAAGGTTCAATAGTTACTTCCAATACGTCTACAATTCCAAGGCAAATGTTGGTAAGTGGAATGCCAGATTCATTTGCCCAAGATTTTATGATTACACATTTTTTCAATCCACCAAGATATCTTCGATTGTTGGAAATTGTTGCAGGTAAAGAAGTTAGTAGAGAAAAGATAGAAACAATTAGTAAATTTTGTGATATGAACCTTGGAAAAGAAGTTGTTCTTTGTAATGATACACCTGGATTCATAGGCAATAGAATAGGAACTTACTGGACATTAGTTGGAATGATTGAGGCTGTTAAACTTGGTCTGACTGTAGAAGAAGCTGATGCAGTTATGGGGCGTCCAATAGGAGCTCCAAAAACCGGGATTTTTGGCTTATTAGATGTGGTTGGTTTAGATCTTATCCCACACGTCACAGAGAGTATGTCTTCAAATCTTTCAGAGGAGGATATGTATAATTTGAGTGTAAAGGAGCAGGAAGGTTTAGGTATTGATAAAATATTAGAAACTATGATTTCCGAAGGATATACTGGAAGAAAGGGGAAGGGAGGCTTTTATAGATTAAATACTGAGACAGGAAAGAAAATTAAAGAGTCACGAAACCTTGAGAATGGTGATTACAATCCCTCAAATAAGAGAACTGGACTTGAGAGTGTTAAAGCTGCTAAAAAGGGATTGAGGACACTTGTTGAGTATAATGACAAGGGAGGTGAATATGCATGGAGAGTTTTATCCAAAACACTGTCATATGCAGCCTCATTGGTTCCTGAAATAACTGATAATTTAGTAAATGTTGATTTAGCAATGAAAAATGGTTTTCTCTGGAAGAAAGGACCTTTTGAGATGCTAGATGAGTTAGGGCCTTCTTGGTTTGCAAAAAGGATTACAGAGGATAAAATGGATGTTCCCGCATTGTTGAATACAGTATCTGAAGGTAATTTTTATGATGTAGTTGATCAAGAATTAAGTTATTTATCTGTCAATGGCGAATACAAAAAGTTGAGCAAACCAATCGGCTATCTAAATGCTAAAGATGTTAAAAGAGGTAAGACTCCTCTTTTCAGAAATCCTTCGGCAAGTCTATGGGATATGGGGGATGAAATATTACTTACAGAATTCCATAGTAAAATGAATTCAATGGATCCATTGATAATGGAAGCATTGAGTGAAGCTTCAAGTTTTTGCGATTCTGGTAAGTATAGAGGTATTGTAATTGGAAATGATGGAACTAATTTTTCAGCAGGAGCTAATTTAGGATTATCTAGTTTTGTGACAAATGTTGGAGCTTGGGAAGAAGCTGAAAAATTTGTTCATGGAGGCCAATTGGCATTTATGATGTTAAAGCATGGTGATTTTCCAGTAGTAGGGGCATCTCATGGTTTGGCAATTGGAGGCGGTTGTGAAGTTTTACTTGCATGCGATGCAGTACAAGCTCATGCGGAAAGTTACATTGGTTTGGTTGAAGTTGGTGTTGGTCTTGTTCCCGCTTGGGGAGGTTGTAAGGAAATGATAACTCGTTGGAACCGAGATCCAAGGCAACCTAAAGGTCCAATGGCAACTATAATGAGTATATTTCAAAACGTTGGAACTGCAAAAGTTGCAGCCAGTGCACAAGAAGCTAAGGAAATGAAATTTCTATCATCTGATGATGGAATAACTATGAATCGTGAACGGTTATTGCACGATGCAAAAGAATTGTGTCTGAGTATGGTTAGTGGCTATGAAGCTCCAGTTCCTAATGAGCATTATTTGCCAGGCCCTTCAGGTAAGGCCGCTTTGGATTTGGCAGTTGATGATTTAGTAAAAGCAGGTCATGCTACACCTCATGATGTAGTAGTTACAAAGGAATTATCATATATTTTATCTGGAGGTGATACTGATCCTACTGAAACCGTATCTGATGAAAAGATACTTGAAATGGAAAGGGAAGGTATTCTTAAGCTTATGAGAACCGAAGGGACTATGGATAGAGTAGAGCACATGTTGATGACAGGGAGACCTTTGAGGAATTAATATGGTTCAATACAAAGCCCCACTAAGAGAATATGAATTTATTTTACGAGAAGTACTTCAAATTGAAAAGGAGCTAGGTTCCTATCCTCAATATAGTGAAGCTACATGGGATATGATAGAGATGATTAGTGAACAATTTGCAAAAATTAATGAAGATTATTGGCTACCTTCTGCAAAAGTAGGAGATGAAGTTGGAGTTATATTTGACAATGGTAAGGTTATTGTTCCAGATAGTATGAAAGAGGCTACGAAAGTAGTAATCGAGGCAGGATTAACACAGTTATTTGGGCATCAAGAGTATGGTGGTATGGAATTTCCAAATGTAATTAATGTTTTGTCAGATGAAATGTCTTGTGCAGCAAATATGTCTCTTGGAATATATTTGGGACTGACAAAAGGAGCTTATCATTGCATTCATAAACACGGTACTGAGGAAATAAGAAAGTTGTATCTCCCCAAATTTCTTTCTGGAGAATGGTTCGGAACTATGTGCCTTACTGAAGCTCATTGTGGCACTGATTTAGGTTTAATTAGAACTACAGCTAAGCCAAATGGAGATAAATTTATAGTAAATGGCCAAAAGATTTTCATATCTTGTGGAGAGCATGATATGGCAGATAACATAATTCATTTGGTTCTTGCAAAATTACCAGATGCACCGAAAGGAGTTAAGGGTATTAGTTTATTCTTAGTCCCAAAGTTTAAGGTAAATGAAGATGAAAGTTTAGGAGAACATAATAAAGTAAATTGTGTTTCTATTGAGGAAAAAATGGGAGTTCATGGCTCAGCTACTTGTGTAATGAGTTTTGAAGACTCGGAAGGTTATTTGATTGGAGAGCCAAATGAGGGATTAGCAGCTATGTTTTCAATGATGAACACCGAAAGGATTGCAGTTGGTTTACAAGGACTAGGACAGGCTGAGATAGCTTACCAAAATGCACTCGCATATGCAAAAGATAGACTCCAAGGAAGAGATCTAAAGGAACCTCGTAATCCAGATGAGGAAGCAGATCCTTTGATAGTTCATCCAGACATTCGTAGAATGCTAATGAAATCAAAGTCTTTGATTGATTCAAGTAGAATGTTAGCTTGTTGGACGGCTTTGGCAATTGACAAATCAGAGAAGGATTCTGATCCCATTGTTAGAAAAGAATATGGCGACTTAGTTGAGTTAATGACTCCAATAATAAAGGCACTATTGACAGATTATGGTGTAGAAATAACTTCAGACATGATGCAAATTTTTGGAGGCCATGGTTATATCAAAGAATATGGAATGGAACAATTTTATCGTGATGTTCGTATTGCTCCAATATGGGAAGGCACTAATGGGATTCAAGCACTTGATTTAGCAGGTAGAAAGATGCCTCAGAATATGGGTAGATTACTTAGAAGATTTTTCCATCCAGCTTTAAATTTTATTGAAGAGAATAAGGATGATTCCAACTTGAAAGAGTTTGTCGAACCTTTTTCTAAAGCATTAAGGGGTTTACAGAAAACTACATTGTATATGGCACAGAAAGGGCTTTCAAATCCTTATGAAATTGGTGCAGCTGCAACCGATTATTTGCGACAGTTTGGACTAGTTGCTATGGGCTATATGTGGCTATTAATGTTAGAAATTGCATTTGAAAAAGAAGATTTAGACAAATATTATGAGTATAAGATAATTACTGCACGATTCTTCTTTGAGAGAGTAATGCCTGAGACTTTATCTAGAGCAATAGCTATTGGTTCAGGATCTAAAACAATGATGTCATTACCTGATGAAGGTTTTGATAGCATAAGTAGGTTTACTGGAGCAGCTAATTAGATGTCACAAAGTAGTGTTTTCAAGAATAATCTTTTTGAGGGTAAGAAAGTTTTCATAACTGGTGGCGCTACAGGAATGGGTTTTGGTTTCGCTAAATCATTTTTGAATCATGGTGCAGAAGTAATTATCGCCTCCAGGAAAGAGGACAATTTATCTTCAGCTTCTAAGGAGGCAGAAAAAGAAACAGGTAAAAAATTATTATGGAAAGTTATGGATGTTCGTGATAAGGCAAGTGTCCAAGATGTAGCTAATTTCATCAGGGATGAATGGGGGCAGTTAGATATTTTAGTTAATAATGCAGCAGGTAACTTCATTTCACCTGTAGCTAATATGAGTGAAAATGCATGGAGAGCAGTTGTAGATATTGTATTGGATGGAACATTCAGAGTTTCTAAAGCATGTTATCCACTTCTTAGAAAATCAATCTCAGGCGCCTCAGTAGTTAACATAATTGCTAATTATGCGTGGAATGCAGCACCTTTTGTGGGACATTCTGGAGCTGCGAAAGCAGGAGTCTTAAATTTAACAAGAACCTTAGCTTTAGAATGGGCAAGTGATAATATTCGAGTCAACGCACTTTGTCCAGGCGTAGTTCTTACAGAAAATGTTAAGAAAAATTTAATGCTTGATGAAAAAACAGCTAAGATTTTTGAGAAATATATTCCAATAGGTGGAGTTACAAACTCGGATAAAATGGCTCAGCAAGTTCTGTATCTTTGTTCACCAGCTGCAGATGTCATTACTGGAGATATGCTGATAGCAGATGGAGGGCAGTGGTTAGTAGGTAACGCATTTTATCAGGCAGGGAAACAATTTTTAGATGGATGATAGCAAATCAATTGTAACAAAGGTCCCTGTTTTGTGGGGAGATATGGATGGTTTTGGACATGTTAATAACATAATATACCTAAAATGGTGTGAAACATCCCGAATTGAACTTTTTAGAAAAATTTGGAATTATGAAATTGGAAATATGGAAGAAATTTTGGAAAAAGGTGGTGTTGGGCCTATATTAGCTAATTTTAATATTGATTATAAGCATCCAGTTCAGTATCCAGCAACAATTAAAATTATGACGCATATAACACATATTGGTAATTCTTCAATTGGAATAGGGCATGAATTATTTATTGATAATGATGAAAACAAGTTAGTTGCTGAAGCTGATAGTGTTGTGGTAATGGTTAATTATTTATCAAATGAAAAGGAAATAATTGATGATAATGATAGAGAACAGTTGTCAAAATATTTAGCAAAATAGTCTTTTGGAAAAATATGGTGGGCCCGACCGGATTTGAACCGGTGGCCTCCCGGTTATCAGCCGGGTGCTCCAACCAGGCTAAGCTACGGGCCCAATTATTTTGCTACCAGACTAGGGGATTTAATATTGCACT
>Ga0066849_10001071_pt1 | contig 11106 bp, 8 predicted proteins | sample ETNtaG_9_FD_65492 | JGI IMG/M metagenome (GOLD analysis project Ga0066849, IMG submission 65492) | Marine microbial and viral communities from oxygen minimum zone, Eastern Pacific Ocean - ETNP201406SV69 | ecosystem: Environmental > Aquatic > Marine > Oceanic | place: Pacific Ocean: Eastern... | reverse complement strand
GTTGGTGTAATAAACAAAAAACATTAGATACACTCTCTTCAGATATATTATTAGAACCAAAAGATTTACTATTGAAGTTAAAATCCTTTGATTCTTGGTGTAATCTTACTGCTTATCCTGTTGAACTTATACATTGGGAAGGAAAACAGTATTCTCGATTAGATGCAGCAGTACAATTATTTCCAGAAATAAAAGAATCGCTAGCTCAAATTATTATAGAATCAAAAGGGAATGTAATCAAAGCTACTAACTCTGTTAATGCTCTTTTTAAAATGGAGAATGATTTTCCTATTTTCATGGCTATTATTGATTTGGCTTGGTTTAGGCCGGACATCATTAATCCAAAAAGTGAAGTTCCAACAGGGATTGGTGCAGTTGCTTATTTAGATCGATTGCAGAAACATCTTGGATTAAAAAATCATCAAGAAACATGTGAAAAAATGATTGAACTACAAAAAAAATACTGGCCAGAAGCGAAACGGCCATTTCATCCTATTGATATTGAATATCTATCATGTGAATGCAGAAAATACTATAGCTATATTAATGGTACAAAATTATTTGAAGGAAAAAATGTCTTTCAATCTATCAGGTTATGAGCCTGAAGAAGCAGAAATCTTTTCAATTGATTTAATTGTAAACTTTATATCTTCACCTTGAATCTCAAGTGTAAAATCTTCATCAATTTTTTTTCCAACTATAGCTTGGAAAAAAGGTGACTTATAACTAACAGTCAATGGGTATAAATCCAATTCAGATTCGATAGGGCCTAATAAATAATAGTCTTCAGCCTCATCTTTTCCTTCTTCAAGGACTGCGACCTTATTTCCAAAGCCTACCTCTTCAACTCCAATATCGCTATCTCCGATAAGCCTGAATGGTGCATAAGACTGCATCAATTGTATTTTATATACTATTAAACTCTGCTTCTCTCTAGCAGCATGATATTCCGCATTTTCTTTAAGATCTCCATGGTCAGCTGCCTCTCTAATCTTTATTGCAGTCTCTCTCTTTGATTTTTCAAGAGATTTCATTTCCTCTTCTAATGCATTGTGCGTATCTCGTAAAATTAAAGTTGCCATATTTATACTCCTCCTGATTGATTTTTTGGAGCAGCATTCAGAATGTCTTGATCTGATATATCAAATTTACTAAAATTTTTATTAAACAAATCAGTTAGCATATTACCAGTTCTGTAATATTCATCTAGATTGCTCCAGCCCTTATCAGGAACTAAGAAATCATTATCTAAACCTTCTAGATTTAAAGGAATATCCAGATTAAAGAACTTATCTTTTACTGAATTGCTAAAATCTAACTTACCGTCTGTAATTAAATCTATAATATGCTTTGTAATTTTAAGATCAATTCTTTTTGAATTTGAAGTTGCGCTTGATCCAGACCAGCCCGTGTTAACTAGGTATATTGGAGCTTGATATTTTGCTAATTTCTCTTTTAATAGTTTTGCATACACTAATGGATGTAAAGTTAGAAATGGGCCACCATAGCATGGTGAGAATGTTGCTATAGGATCTACTATACCTGTCTCAGTTCCTGCCATTTTAGCTGTATATCCACTTACAAAGTGATACATTGCTTGATGTGAATCAAGTCTAGCTACTGGCGGCATGATGCCATAGGCATCACAAGTTAAAAATATTACTGCACTAGGATGAGGCCCTGCACTAGGAATACCTTTTGAACCTAAAGAGTTCTCTACAAAATGAATTGGATAACATATTCTTGAGTTTTCACTCTTTGTATTGTCATCAAAATCTACTTCTTTTGTTTCCAAGTCGTAAACAACATTTTCTAAAAGAGTCCCATGTTGGATAGCATTATAAATTTCAGGCTCTTTATCTTTATCTAGGTTGATTGCTTTGGCATAACAGCCACCTTCAAAATTAAAAATACCATTATCAGACCACCCATGCTCATCGTCTCCAATTAATGGCCTTTTTGCATTTGTACTCAAAGTAGTCTTTCCAGTGCCAGACAATCCAAAAAATAATGCTGACTCACTTAAATCTTTTGAAACATTTGCAGAACAATGCATTGATAATACGTTCTTTAGCGGTAAATAGTAGTGCATTACAGAAAAGATCCCTTTCTTCATTTCACCAGCATACTCTGTTCCGCCAATAATTGCTATTTTCTTTTTTAGGTTGAATACAATAAAGTTTTCTGAATTGAGTCCGTAATCTTTCCACTCTTCTTCTTTAACATCATAAGCATTAATGATAGTAAAATCGGGAGAAAAATTATCTAATTCTTTTTCTTTTGGTCTGATAAACATGTTATTTACAAATAAAGATTGCCATGCTTTCTTGGTCACCATTCTTACATTAAGATTATTATCTTTATCATCACCAGCAAACCCATCAAAAATATAGAAATCATTATCGAGATTATTGTATGTTTTCGTGACTTTATCTAAGAGATAGTCAAAATTCTCTTCTGAAATCTTTTGATTAACCGCTCCCCACCAAATATTCTCAGATGAACCTGGTTCATCAACAATAAACTTGTCATTTGGAATACGTCCAGAAAATTCTCCAGTATCTACCATTAATGCGCCATTTAATCCAATAACTCCTTCTTTTAAGTCTAATGAATCTTTAATGAGTTGATCAGCCCCGGGATTGCGTTTCCAGTTATTATTGTTGATATTTAAATAATCTAAATTCATTTCTCTCCTCTTGGATGAGATTTTTTAATCGTCTCTTGAAGCTTCTGTACGCTTACATGTGTATATATTTGAGTAGACGCTAAATTTTCATGACCTAGCAAAGATTTAATAGCGCTAAGCTCTACTCCACTATTCAAAAGATGCGTAGCAAAAGAGTGTCTTAATGCATGGGGACCATATGAGTTCAAAGTTAAAGTTTTTAAGTTCTGCATAACTAAATATTGAATATTATATCGTGATAAATTTTTATTCTTTTCATTGAGGAACAAATTATTATTGAAGTTTCTCTTTATCAAAGGATATTTTTGCAAACTTTTTAAATATTTAATCATTAAATTTTTTGTCTTCGTATCAAAATTAGCTAGACGCTCCTTATTTCCTTTTCCTACGACCCTAATTGTATTATTTGTAAAATCTATATCTTTTAACTTAATAGACTGCAACTCCTCTAGTCGTAGACCAGACGTAAAAAATAGCATAATTAAAGATTGATTTCTTAGTTTAAGATTGTCAGAAAGTTTCTTGTTATCATTAATATTATTGATGACTTCAAGAATTTGTTCCATTGATAAGAAGCTAGGAATAGATTTTTTGTATTGTGGAGAAGGATAAGATTTTACATCATTTAAAACAACATCAGTAACAACACCTTCTGTGTGTAAAAACTTATAAAATGTCCTCATAGTAGATAGCATCCTAGAAAAAGATCTTGGACCTAGAGAATCAGTTAAACTTGCCTGAAAATCAAAAATTATATCTTTGTTGACCTTGCAATAATTAATTCTATTCTTACTGATGAATATACGATACTGATTTAAATCTCTATTATAAACTTCAATAGTGCGATCTGAGTAACCCCTCTCAAGTTCCAAAAACAACAAAAATTCTTTTTTATAGTCTTTAAATTTCATCGTTTAGAATTGATTTATATATCGTATTAAAATGATTATCAGGCTCTACAGAAAACTTTACTTTCTTTCCTGTTGATGGATGTTCAAATTCAATAGAATTAGCATGAAGACAATGTCCTTGAACTGATAAAAAATAATTTTCTAATTCCTTTCTTACATCTTTCATAAACTCTTTAGATTTCTTAATTCCGCCACCATATAGCTCATCTCCAAAAATAGAAAATCCAAATTCTTTGCAATGCACTCTAATCTGATGGGTTCTACCTGTTTTTGGAAAAAATCGAACCGCAGATAAATATTTCCCTGACTTAATCAATTCAAAATGCGATAAAGCCTTTTTCCCGCTATCAGATGATTGGAATTGGATTGGATTTCTCTTACTACGATTTAAGATGTTATCTATAATTCCAGATTCTTCATTCCATTGACCCCATGTCAACGCTATATATTCTTTTTGAATAGTTCTATCTTTGAATTGGTCAGCAATCTTCCAATGTGCATGATCATTTAAAGGAATAATCATTATACCTGTAGTATCTTTATCCAATCTATGGACAATTCCTGGCCTTGATGGGTCTATTGCATTGTTTAATTCTTTTTCAAACTTATGCAAAAGAATATTTACTAGAGTTCTATCGTAGTTTCCTGGAGCTGGATGAACTATAACCCCTCTAGGTTTGTTAATAATAGCAAAATCTTTGTCCTGATATAATACCTCTAATGGATAATCCCATTTATTTAATAAAAACTTCTTTTGATCTGTTTTATTTGACAAATCAATTTCTATCTGATCGCTATAGGTTAATCTGAAATTTTTCTTTACTTCTTTCTTATTTACTAAAATTAATCCATTAGAAATCATTTTTTGAATATTCGTTCTAGAAAATTGAACTAATCTTTGGGATAAAAAACTATCGAGCCTTTTTAGCTCATCTGATGAAGAGACAGATATTTTCATAATATATTTACTTCTTAATAAGTATAGAGCTATACAACAAGAATAACAATCCTATTGTTACAGATGAATCTGCGATATTAAATATGTACCAATGAGCTCCATTAATATGAAAATCAATGAAATCAATCACATATCCACGAAATATCCTATCCAATATATTTCCAATAGCCCCTCCAATAATGAGAAACAATGCAATCTGTGATGAATTATCTTGAAATTCTTCGTTTTTAAGAAGAGATATCATATATAGAGTGATTAATATTGGAAATACAATAAAGAATATCTTACCGCCTGGAAAATTAATTCCAAATGCAATCCCTTCGTTTCTTATATAAGTAAAATCTAATAAAAAAGGGATTACATTAAATGAATCATATAGATTCATTTTTGCATGCACTAATATTTTGGATAATTGATCAATTAAGACGATGAAAAAAGATAAAAAAAAATTCATACTAAATTTAATTTCTTCTTTTCCTTACAGAAAACACCCTTTGTTGCATTTGGAACTTCTAACAACCTTTCTTTATCGATTAAAGGACTGGTAGGACATTCACATTTAATAGGGTCCTCTTGATATACTTCACATAAACCATATGTACCATCTTCAATTCTTTGTAGTGCCTTCTGCAGATTAACGATATAATCGGACTCTCTCGACATTAACAGGAAACTCTTTTCTACTTCATGGGCTTCAGTACCCTCATTGTAATCTTCTGTGTTGTTTTCTGCAAATACAGAACTATTACTAGATGTTGTAGATCTAACAGCTTCTATATTTTCATTAATATCATACATTTTACTATGTATGTTTTTTTTAAATTTCTCTAAATCTGCTTTTGAATATTTTGTTTTAGCCAACTAAATACCTCTTATACTTTTTTCTTAACCGATATATCAAACTTTTCTGTTTTATGTTTGAAGACAGAATTATAGTCACAATTTTCCAAACTATCCACTATATCTGTACATAAAATTTCATTCATAAAATACTCTTTGTGGTTGTCTATAGCGCTCGTTATCTCATTAGAGAAGTTTCCAGATAATATAATTCTATCATCTACATTAAAATCTGCTTCTTTTCTCATTACTTGTATATGTCTTATTAGTTCTCGAATGAGACCCTCCGCTGCTAGATTTTCATCAATCTCAGTGCTTATAGATACGATTACATCATTAGAAAAAAATGCTTCTTCTTTTTCATGTCCTTGAATCTGAATAATAATATCTTCTTTGATAATGTCAAATTCTTCTGAAGCTATCTTCTCATTACTTAGATATTTATCCATTACATGATATTGGTCAAGCGTGGCAATATATTTAACTATTGTTTGCATATCTTCATCAAATTTAGAAGATAGAATTTTGAAATTTGGTTTTATAGAGAAAGAACCCATATCTTTCAATTCTTTAACAATTGATATTGTCTTAATGTTCAATTCATCTAAGATAATTTGCTGCTGATCTAGAATAAAAGAGGTAATTGATGAGTCATTCTCATATATCTTCAAATCTGACAATGGTTGCCTAACTTTAATATTAGCTTTCTTTCTTGCTGCTCTACCAGACTCAATAATCTTCTTAAGCGTTTCTACTTTCTTAATCAAATCCATATCAATCTTATCATCTTCATATCCTGGATAAGAAGATAAGTGCACGCTTTTATGGTTCTCTTTTGAATCATCCTGGGAGATATTAAGATACATACGCTCTGTAATGAATGGTAAAATTGGAGATAAAAGCTTGATAAGCAATAACAAGACATCATACAGTGTTTGGTATGCTACAAATTTGTCAGAATCGTTCTCGCTCTTCCAAAATCTTCGTCTATTTCTTCTGATATACCAGTTAGACAAATCATCAATGAATAATTCAACCTTCTTGAGCAATTTATCTGCTTCAAATCGATCATAATGATCTGTGGAATCTTTTATCAATAAATTTGCTTTTGCAACAATCCACTTATCTAGTAATGTTAAATCTTTATCACTTATTCCATGAGAATGTGGTTTAAAATTATCTAGACTTGCATAAGTGCAGAAGAAAGAATATATGTTCCAAAAACTAATTAATCGCTTTCTAACCTCATCAGCTTTTTCATAACCAAATAATAGATTATTCTCAACGTTTTGTCTTGTATACATCCATCTCATTACATCAACACCCATTTTTTCAGCAGCATCATCAAACCAAATAGCATTTCCTGCTGATTTGTGCATCTCCTTACCATCTTCAGCTTTGACTAGAGCATGACCAAGTAATGTTTTAAATGGGGCTTTATCTTCAAGAAAAGATGACATAGCTAATAAAGAATAAAACCAGTTTCTAAACTGACCAGGAAAACATTCTGTAATAAAATCAGCGGGAAACCATTCATTCCAATATTTCTTATCTTCAAAATAATTCAATGTAGAAAAAGGAACAATTCCTGCATCAAGCCAAGGATTCCCGACATCTGGGATTCTTGTTCCAATTAAACCTGTATCAGGATGTTTAATCTTTACATGATCAATCCAAGGTCTATGAGGGCTATTTCCATCAAATTCTTCCCAACCTTCAACAGAAAGCTCTTTTAATTCTTCTCTGGATCCAATTACATAGAAGCTTCCATCTTCAAATGTCCAGATTGGTAAAGCTAATCCCCAAAAACGTTTCTTTGAAATCATCCAATCGCCCATATTATCTAGCCAATTGTGTTCTCTATCTTCTCCCCATTCTGGGATCCAATTAATATCGCTTACAACGTTCTTAATTCTATTTCTCCAATCCATATTGATATACCACTCATCAACTTGCTTGAATACAAGCTCATCCCCTGATCGCCAACAATGAGGATATATATGAGGATAGTCTTCTGCATATAGCAAAAGATTTCTATCTTTTAAATCTTGTATAATCTTTTGAGTAGTATCTGAATCTGTGACATTTAATCCTGACATAAAGTCAAATCCATCAACAAAATTTGCTTGATTATCGATAGGTGATATTTCTACAAAACCTTCTTTTTTACAAATTTTGTTATCTATAGCTCCACAACCACCAGCCATATGTACAATGCCAGTTCCTTCACCCTCTACTACCATATCATTTCCTTCAGAATCTTTTCCTCCATCTACTATAGCATGGCATTGTATAGCAGTAAGGGCATCATCTTTCGTGTCTTGGTTAATATTTGGGTATCCTCCAGGAGTTTTCTGTGGCTCTAAGTGATCATATGGTCCTTCATAATTCCAACCAATCATATCTTCGCCTTTAATTATTTCAACGACCTCATATCCGCCTCTCTCTTTGAATATCTGATCTAAGGTTTTTAATTTTGGTACTCCATCAATCCAATTCTTTTTCTCTGAGAATTCTTTACTTAAACGCTGAAATTTTAAATTATTCTCAGCAACATAATAAATAGATTCATCTGCTAATTGAATTTTTGCATAATTAATCTTTTTATTTACCGCAACCGCAATATTTGAAGAAAGAGTCCAAGGAGTTGTTGTCCAAATTAATATATTTTCATTCTTTCTATCTTTTAAAGGAAGCTTAACAAAGACTCCTTTATGAACAGTTAGCTTACGTCCCTCAATAATTTCCATCTGAGAGTATGACGTACCAGATCTTCCAGACCAAGGAACTACATCTGTTCCTCTATAAATTTTTTCTTCATTAAATAGCTTTTTTAGAAAAGCCCATATAGCATAATTATTTTCATCAGACATTGTATAATATGAATTTTCCCAATCCATCCAATAACCCAATCGTTTTGATTGGTCAGTTTGAACATCTGAATATTTTTTAACACGCTCTTTACAAAGATTGACAAACTTTTCAATTCCAAGCTCTTCAACTTCTTTTTTTGATTTGATACCAAGCTCTTTCTCTACTTCAATCTCAACCCAAAGCCCTTGACAATCGAAACCATTTTGATATCGTAATTGATATCCATTCATAGATTTATATCTCTGGTAAAGATCTTTTAATGTTCTTCCCCAAGCATGATGAACTCCCATTGGATTATTAGCTGTAATAGGACCATCCAGAAAACTCCATTTCTCGCCTTTAGAATTTTGATTAACTAGTTTTTGAAAGATTTTCTCTTTTTCCCAGAAATCAAGGATATCATGTTCATTGGATACAAAATCTATTTTTGGATTTTCTTTTCTTATGCTCATAGTGAATTAACTATGAACTTATAAGAAATGTTGAATTATTGCAATTTGATTAGAATTTATCTTCTAAGTGTTAAAAATCTAGAGGCATTACCACGTTTGACTAAAAATAAAATCTTTTCATCTTTATCATATTTAGAAATTTCATTTTCAAACATATCAATATTAGATATTTTTTGTCTGCCTACTCTAGTAATTAAATCCCCTTCTTGCATACCTGACTTTTCTGCAATACTGTTTTCTTCAATATCGGTAACGACAACCCCTTGGACATCAGAATTCATAGGTCTTTGAATATCATATTTATCAATTAACTCATCTGTAACATCAAGAACAGATAATCCAAATTCATTATAAGCGCTATTAACGCTTGTCATCTCACTGCCCAATCTTTCTTCAAGTATAACGGTAACATCTTTTGACTTACCATCTCGCAGAATTGTTAAGATTATTTCTGAACCTGGGCTAGCACTAGATACTAAATTTTTTAGTTCAGCGCCATTTGTGATTTCTTTTCCTTCAAAATTAGTAATTACATCTCCTGACTCTAAGCCAGACTTATCAGCAGGGCTACCCTCAACAATATCACTGACTATAGTTCCTTTTCTAGATTTTAACTCCATTGTATCGTAAAAATCTTCGTTAATATCTTGCATATAGATACCTAAAAAAGAACGTACAACATAACCTTTGGAAATAAGGTCACTCATTACCTTTGTAACTATACTAGATGGAATAGCAAATCCTATACCCGCATTCGATCTTCCGCCGCTACCTGAAGCAATTGCTGCATTAATTCCAATGAGTTCTCCACTCATGTTTAGTAAAGCTCCTCCACTATTCCCTGGATTAATTGCTGCATCTGTTTGAATAAAGTTTTGATAGGTATCATTGCCTCTCATTACATTATTTCTTCCGATCGCGCTAATAATTCCTGCTGTAACAGTATGACTAAGAGACTCTGAGAAAGGACTTCCTATTGCCAGAACCCACTCTCCAACTCTCATACGTTCAGAATCGCCAATTGGAACCGCTTTAATGTTATCTGCATCAATCTGTAGTATTGCCAAATCAGTGCCTTTGTCTAAGCCTACAACAGTCGCTTCAAATACTCGTTTGTCCATCAATTCTACCATAATTTGATCTACAGGTTTTTCATTTCTTTCATCAAAGATGACATGATGATTTGTCACAATATAAGCATTGTCTTTATCGACAATAACTCCTGAGCCTAGTGATTTGCTTTCAAATTCTTCAGGAAGAGATCTTCCCCAGTATCTATAGAAATTTTGTACATCTTCATCCATTGTTATTGTATTGGTAGTAGTAATGGTAACTACTGATTCATTCACATTTTCAGCAATATCAGCAAACGAGTTGCTAAACTGTTTAAACATCGCTCCTTGAGAAAACAAGGATGATGATGCAATTAGTATTATAAATAGTCTTTTCATATTTCTTTTATTTAAATGGAAGCACCTGCAATAAGTTCCATATTTAGTTTAATCCTTTTTCCAAGAAGGTCTTAAACTGTTCTATATCTCTAGTCATCCCAGGAAATTCATCAATAACTAGATCATTTTTATCTAATATAACATAATAAGGTAACGCCGCTGTCTTAAATCGACTAATCTGATAATCTCTCTTCTCAAGATAATTATCTCCCGCATCGGTATATAAGCTAACTAAAATAAATTGTGACATTAGATCTTCTACAGATTGTTCTGCAAAAACGTTTGTTTCCATCCAACGACAATTAGTGCACGTCACTCCAGTAAAATCAATAAATATTTTTTTATCCTCTTCATTTGCTATAATAAAAGCATTATCAAGAGAATGAATCCAGTTTAAATTTGATTTCATTTTTTTAGGTGGAAGATAAGATTCGATAGTGCCGTTAATATTATATCCAAAATTTCCTGATAATAAATAGAATGATAGGGATAAGAATAAAATTGACAACAAACCTCTCTGATAAGAAAATGCTACTCTAGAATCATTTTTAAATCGAATATATCCTAAAATATAGACAGCACATAAGGCCATAATAATTGCCCAACAAGTAAGCACTACCTCATAAGTAAATATATCCCACTGCCATACTAAATCTGTATTGCTAATGAATTTAAACGCTGCTGCTATTTCTAAGAATCCCATAGTCACTTTTACAGAGTTTAACCAACCGCCTGACTGAGGCATCTTTGTCAAGTAGTGTGGAAAAAGAGCTAAAAAGAAAAAAGGAGATGCAAAGGCTAGACTAAATATTAACATACCAATAATAGGCCAAAACCATTGTCCTTGTGATGCTGCAACTAGTATTAGACCCATAAATGCCACTGTACATGTGAAAGAAGTAAGAGTAAAAGTTAAAGCCATAAACAATAT
>Ga0066849_10001064_pt1 | contig 11125 bp, 17 predicted proteins | sample ETNtaG_9_FD_65492 | JGI IMG/M metagenome (GOLD analysis project Ga0066849, IMG submission 65492) | Marine microbial and viral communities from oxygen minimum zone, Eastern Pacific Ocean - ETNP201406SV69 | ecosystem: Environmental > Aquatic > Marine > Oceanic | place: Pacific Ocean: Eastern... | reverse complement strand
CATTCTAGGTTTCTTTCCTTTCTTCCTTGGTTCTGTATAAGTTGACATAAGAACGTCATACCTACTATCCTCAATAATTATGTTCTCTAACAAATTATTTAAATTCAATTTCATCTTAAAAAGTCTTTTTATATAAATATATGGAAAGTTGGTTAATTACAGGTTCTTAACCTTAGATACTATCTCTATTAGACTATCAACATCTCTCTCACAATATTCTGTTATTTCCTTGATGTTATTTTCTGTATAGAAACTTTTATGTATGTTGGAGCCTTTAACTTCTCCTAGTTTTGGTGAGTCTACTCCTAGTAGTGTACAAACCAAGTGTAATGAAGATAATCCCTTAAATGAGCCGAAGTTCCACATCTCTTTTGTGTCCAAAGCTTTTATCTCCCATGGTTTGGTGTCGTGGGATGGTAATAAAGATGGTGGGTTTATTCCGTTGATTAGCATTCTTTTACCTAGATATGGTAAATCGAAACTCTTAATGTTATGACCACATAGTGTAAAGTCTAGATTATTAACCCTAACTAATAGTTTCTCCATCTCAATTAATATATCTTTTTCTGAACCCTTACTAAATGACTGTAACTTCTTTTCACCGTCCTTAAGTAAAAATCCTACACTAACACAAACAACTCTTCCAAATTCTGGTAATAGTGCACCATATTTCTTAAATAGTTCTGAGCTTGATAGTCTAGCGTCCTCAACGTAGTGTCTTCTAAAATAAGAGTCCCCTGTATTATCCCATAGTTGGAATAACGTTTTGTTGTTCTGTTCCATATCCTCTAGTGTTGCATATGTTCCAGCTGTTTCAATATCAAGAAATAGTAGTTTATTTTCGTTTATATTATCCAACATCTTCACTATCCATTAATTGTTGATATCTGTCTGTATCTATGGTGATAGAAACCGTATCTGGGTTTATACCACATGGTTCACTAGTCCAATACTTAACGTTCTTTCCTTCTACAAAATCATTAAAATCTTCTGTTCTAATCCAAATTATTACTTTCATACCATAAAGATAGAAAAAATAATTCATAAAAAAAACCACTAAGGAGTGGTTTTTATATCTTTTTCTTGTTCGGGGTCTTCAAATATATTGTCTGGGTCTATGTAAAGAGGTACGTCAATAAGTTCAATGTTAAAGTTTTTTCTACTTCTTGTTACTCCTGGTGTTTCTTCTGTTGGTTCTACCTCAATTGTTTTTGTAAGTGTTGCTGTTCCGTTAACCAAATCAATATTATATAATGTAATACTATTGTCATTTATGTATGCAGTATATGAATTATTATATGTTCTCAATTTAAGCCCAACTTGTGTAATAATATCGTCTAATAATTCACTATTCTTTTTCCTAATGACCATTTCGTCTGAATTTTCCAATAAACCATCAAGAAATACACTGAATATTCGGTCCATTTCTTCATAAGAGTCACCAAAATCATAACTATCATACCAAGAATCATATAAACCTGTGTCTATTTCATTAATTGAGTTTTTGTGTTCTATTAGGCCGGATAAATCCTCTAATTCATGAGCGTGTATTAAAAATAAAAGTTGGTTGTGGGTTATTTCCATTGTTGTTTGACTGTTTCCTACGTCAAACTCAAAAGTTGCCTCATCCTCAATATATTGTCTGGCATCTTCAGTTCTTTGTTTTGTTAAACCATATCCAGCTTCGGATAAAATATCCCAACCTATTTGTTCCCATTTTAGTGGGAAATGTTTAATTAGAAAATCGTTAATCTCAGCATCATCATAATCCGAACAAGCTGTTGAGTCTTTCTTGATACCAAATAAATTAAATAATTTGTCTACCTTATGAATTGTATCTAACTCATACCAACAACTCATATAATCTAACTCTTCTCCTTCAACTTCTTCAGAATCGTCATAATGGTAAAACCCCATAGCTTTCTTGTAATAATATTCGTCATCATCAGATATATCAAGAATGTCGTGCATGTACTGGTCGTTATCAATAAATAATTCAATACCGTTTACCCCGAATTTAATCTGATTAGTTGCTTTCCAAGAGTACTCTTCGTAGTCTTCTAATTCTTCACCAATATGTTCAAATAATCCATTATAATGTATTTTATTGTCAATAATACCCTTAACAGTCTTACTAAATTCATTTATTTCTGCCCAATTGTTAAGTTCTTCTTCTGTAAACTGAACATCATATTTGATTCTTTCTTTAAGGGTGTATTTAAGATTTAAAAAAGACGCGGCTTCTTTATGTGGTGCAAGTATTTTTTTTATACTAACTATATCAAGTTCATCATCTCTAAGTGAATAGATTCCGTCAAATTTAAGTGGTACACGATTACCTATCATCAGATAAGTTTGATTATGTGCTGGAATGTTTTCTTTCTTTACAAGAATATAAAATGAGCCTGGTGTTGTCTTTACTAATCTGTCCAAATATTCACTAGCGTCTTGTCTACCGGCATTACTCTCATTACACCAGAATTCATTGTACGAACACCAATCTCTACTTAATGGATAATATATCTGTATATTATCATTATCAAATACAACTTTCTTTCTTCCACTCATATACTATAAATATAAGGTGTTTATAGGTTGTACTTATTATAAGATGATAATCTGTTTGATTTTATTTTTAGGAGGGTTTGGCATTTCTCATACTCTTCTGTTGTTTCGAAATGTTTAATTAATTTATCAATGCTTTCGTGTGGTTGGTCTTGGTCTATAAACTCTAAATCTTTCATATCCAAATCCTCTTCCATTGATGTTAGGATGAACTCATATGCTAATCTATGTGCTAAATTTTTTTCTAGTGGGTCCATTATTTTGTTTCTCTAACTGTGTATTCCCATCCAGAATCTGAGTTCTCTGTTAACATATTAGCTAATTTAATAGCTTCTTCCTCATTTTGTGTTTCCCAGATTTCTGATAGTCCATTTGTTAATAATACGAAGACTGATTTTCCAGTTTCGTTATTTGTCATTGTTTTTATTATACTAAAAGCCATATTCTTTATATCTATTGGTTAATAATACGACATAATGGTCACAAACACCAGGACCTAAATTGTCGTCCCATTTGATTTTGAAATTATTTATTAGATTTTGTAAAGCTGTTTTATGGTTTGGTTTGTTGTCACCATTTAACACTCTCATCACAAATTCAAAATCTTTCTTTATCATAATTCAAAGATATTAAATAATTTTAACTTAATCCAACTTTGGTTCTAGAATTCTAACATTCTTACTGATTAATTTAACTATAGTATATGGACACGCGTTACTAGATGGTCTTCTATCTTCCAAATAACCTTTCCAGTCATCATTTGCTACATTAATAGGTATTCTAATGCTAGCTCCTCTATCTGATACACCGTAACTGAATTCATTTATTGATTGTGTCTCATGGTCACCAGTAAGTCTTTCTTCGTTATGTGCCCCATATCCTTTAATATGCTCTTCATGATGATTGCCTAATTCTTCACAGATACCTTTCATTAGTTCTTCACCACCTTCTTCTCTCATCATTTTATTTGAGAAGTTTACATGCATTCCTGAACCATTCCAATCACCCTTCATTGGTTTTGGGTGTAATTCAATATTAATACCGTGTGATTCAGCTAATCTATATAGAATATATCTGCTCAACCATAAATCATCAGCGACGTTACTTTCACCCTTACCAAATAGTTGGTACTCCCATTGTCCTAGCATGACTTCCGCGTTAACGCCTGTAACTCCAAGTCCGACGCTCAAACAAGCGTCCATATGTTGTTCAACTAATTCTCTACCAATAACACTATCTGTTCCAACACCACAATAGTATTTACCTTGTGGTTCTGGATAACCTTCTTCTGGGAAACCCAACGGTCTACCATTTTTTGTCATAACATATTCTTGTTCAAATCCAAACCACCAATCAGTATCATTACATATTCCATGTCTATTATTAGTTTTGTGTGGTGTTCCGTCAGCATTAAGAACTTCACACATAGTTATAAAAGAACTAGTTCTTTGTGGGTCATATATTACCTTAACTGGTCTTAAAATACAATCTGAATTATCACCACTGGCTTGATTTGTAGATGAACCGTCAAAAGACCAAAGTGGTAATTCTTCTGGTTCTGGTTTTGTTACTGTTGTATCTAATCCCACAATTTTTGTCTTACTTCTTAATAATTGTGTTGGTTCTGTACCGTCCACCCAGACGTACTCAATCTTGGTTTTAATCTTTGTCATTGTATAGTTTTATTTATTGTTTATGATATTTATTAACAAGGTATGAAAGTAACAATAAATAATAAAGAGATTCCTGTTGAAATTATGGATACCCCCGAAAAAATCAGTCGGGGTATGATGGGTAGGGACCATCTTGATGGTGGTATGTTATTCTTATTTGATAAAGCTGGAGAACGTTCTTTTTGGATGAAGGATTGTTTGATACCTTTAGACATAATATTCATTACTGGTAATAAAATAACAAAAGTTCACAAAAATTGTGAACCCTGTTCCACTGAACCTTGTAAATCCTATACTGGTTTTGCTGATAAGGTATTAGAGTTGAGTTCTGGTGTTAATTAAAAAAGGTCCCGAAGGACCTTTTTTATTAGTATGTTACTAGATTTACTACTCTACAACTGCTGTTGTGTCACTAACTACGGTTACTTCTTCAGTAGTTTCACCTTCTTGGTTAGAGTCACAAGAAACTAAACCGATTGTTACTAGGCTAATAGCCATTAGATACATTAATTTTTTCATTTTTCTTTTTTTTAGATTATTAATTATTTATAGCACAATATTAATAACATTAACTTTATAAATCAAATATATTTAGATATAACACCACATATAGTCGGTGAATGGTATTTTTTTAAGAGTATCCTAACCACCAATTTTCTTGATTAACTACAACACACCCTTTTGTTCTTTTGACTACTTCGTTTGATGTGTATAATGCTGTTTTGTCTGAGCCTTCTGAAGAACATTTAGTAGCGATTAGATAAGATATTAAGTTATTTGTATTCGGACCCCAAGTACCCGGATTGTTACCTCTAAGTATGGTTTTATAACCAAGGTCGTTTTTCAAATAAGATTTTAGAGACTTAACTGAGTTAACCTCTTGTGGGTATTCTAGGTATTCGGCAATACCATTTGCGGTACTGTTACCAACAGCACCGTCTACACCATCTTTATTCCATCCAGATGTACCCATGTCTATTCCATTGTCAACTAGAAATTTTTGTATAGATTGTATGTTGTCTGTATTTTCTGGGTAACATGTCGGTTCAATATGAGTTAAAGTAGATGTCCAATCAGAAGGTAAGGGGTTCTTTTTCATGTTTTTAAGTAGAGGGTCTCCCGCTTTACATTTATATGCATTGTATTCACAACCAGCACCTCCCCATCCAATACCTTCACAACCATAACAATCACAACCTAAATACTCAGAAGCTTTCTTAAGTGCTACCAAATCATCTGCTCCGTGACACGCTGTAAAAAATACTTTAGTGTTCTTATCCACATGAGGTTTTATAGGGCCCAAGAACTCCTCATTAAATAATTGCACCTTTCCAGATTCTAGAGTTATTATTTTTCCTGCTGAACCATGAGAACCAATAAACAGATGCTTTAATTTAGGGGATGTAGGATACGCGTCCCACCATTTTTTTGACTCTTCTAAATTACGAAAAACCCCATTGACTATACCGAAATCTTTTAATTGTTCAAAAACAAAGTATTCCCAATCCTCTTGAGGGTAACCTACTCTTACTTTGGTTGAGTTGGTTGCTAGGTACTTATACCATCCTATTGTTGCGATGGCTGCAATAGTTACTGTTCCCCACACACCAAATAAACCTAACGAAATAATAGTTAGTGCACCTATAGCTAATCCTACACCACATTTAATTGCCGCGGAAAGGTCGTCTAAATATTCTGTATCTCCTTTAGCTAAAGCTTTTGATACTCTCCTCTCAAACTTCCTTACGTATTTATCCCCTCCATCATTAACTGCTGACACACATAAATCTTTTATTTCTGTAAATCCGTCACCCAAACATTTAAAAAATTTACCTCCTGGACCTCTAGTCCAATACCATATCACACTATCTGCTTGTTTTTTAATCCAACTAGCTATATCTGAACTTACATTGTAAATCCCTGTACCTAAATCGGATAACCAATCAGAAAGTGACTCAGTAGTATCAACAAGATAATCTGCAAATTCTCTCGCGACTTCTTCCGCGTTATCTACAAAATCTGAAAGTGCGTCTGACGCTTCATCTACAATATCGTCTATAAAGTCTGAAACATCAACAACATCTTTATGAAGCCAGTAGTCGTCCAAGTTGTTAATACCTTCCCAAGATAAATCAATATTCTTATCCCAATATTTAGCTATATCTGTGTATGTTTTTTTCTTAAATGGGTTTCTAAGTTCCAAATCACTAAAACTTTGTTCGTCCAAATTTTGTTCATATAGTTCTTTAGAATACATAATTTCACGTACCCTATTAATCTCAGATAATATATTTTTTTTATTAGACATTATTTCCTATTTTTTCTTTTATTGTATTAACTAGTTCTTTTTGTACCCACTTAACAAACTCAACATATCTTGTAGGTTTACTGTCGGCTTTTTTCTTCCATGTCCCTTCTGGATTTCTAGTTGCTCTGCTAAAGAAGTTAAGTCCACTTATATTAGTTATACATTTGTGTCCACCACTATTAGCTTGTATAACGTCCCAAGCTGGTACTGTTATTTTATCTAAAACAACTTTCTGTTTTTCAGTTAAATTTTCCCAAGGAGAGTCTATGATATCAACAGCCATTTTATAGTATTGTGAATCTTCTTTTGGCATATTTTGTAAATGGTCTTTATATAAAGCAAATAAATCTGAAGTTTTAAACCCTATACTATCTTCTTCTGCTTTTGTTTCACCAACACGTTTAATAACTGAGATTGGTACCATGTGTGCTCTTAATTGTGTTTCTATTTTACTAAGTACTTCTTGAGCTACATCACCTAGATTGACTCCTTTTAATGCTCTGTCTTTCTTAAATGGGTTACATGATGCTTGTACTAGTCCCATTGGCCATGCAATAACGAAAAAGTCTGCTTCAGGATAAATTTTAAATGGTGTATACCTATCATAAGAACCTGGTTTAAATAAAGCTCCTCCACCATACTGTACAATAATATTGCCATCTAATTTAAGGTTCTTACTTTCTTGTTGTGATTTGATATAACCGGCTTGATTCTGTGCCATATCTTCTGGTGTGGCAAATCCTTTTTCCTTAGCGTATGATGTTATGTTTTGATATATATTCATTAGAGATGGTGATGAATTCATAACTAAATGTTCTAGGAATCCTGGTTTATTCTTATAAGCTAACAATAATTTGTTAGTTAAAAGTCCTAACATCCATCTTTTTTCATATGTTTGGTCACCTGATTCAAAATCTCTAATCAAGTTCATAACCTGTTCTGGTTCTATATCGTGTTTTGCATAATCTGCAGAATCAACAGTATTAATCATCATTATGTCCTCATCTGTAAAAATATCACTAGGACTTATAGTTTGTGATATAGTTTCAACATTAGACCTTGCTCCTCTAAATTGAGTTGCTGTATCGTCCTCTACACCAGCCTGTGAATCATGATGGTCAGTATGGATTTTAAATATTGGTTTACCGTGTGCAAAATCAACCAGTACCGGCATTACATCCTCACTTGCGTCTGGTTTCTTAACAGAGAATTCTTTATCCCCATATTGTATTACATGAACACCAATAACTTCTATCCCATAGTTCTCAAGATAACTCTTCATTCCTAAAGCTGATACTACACCATCTAGGTCTTGATGGAAATATATCTCAGCTTTTGGGTATCTTTGAGCTAACTTATTAATATCTCTAATACCACCTTCTGTTAAAAGTGATTCATTAATAAGTTTATATTGTTGTTCTGTTACTTCTATCTTCATGATTGTAGTCTATTTAGATATTCCTTTTACTTTTGTGAGTGGTACGATTTGCCCTGGACCTGTCGGCATAATTACGTTATGGTTTAAGACAACACTATGTGTTTTAGCGTTATTTTTAACACAATCATATAAATCATTACCAAATTCTTTGTCTACTGTCATTATTGTAGCAAACGCGGCAGCCAGGGATGTATTGATTTTATCGTCCTTGGACTCTTTGATGACTCCCATTAATTCCCTACTCTTTTTGATTTGTTCTTTTAGTGTTGTTTTCATATTATATATATATTTAATAGGTGCAATTAGAAAATATTTCACCTTCTTGTTTTCTTCTCTCAGTATGTCCAGTAGAGCTTTTCACATTCCATGTAGGTATGGCGGTTGCTGCTTTTTCCCAATCCCCTTTCTTTACATCTTGTATCCAAGGACTCTTTCTAACACCACTACACCCAGCATTAAATACTAAAGATGTTATCGCGTCATACTGACATTGGTTCATTTTTGCCCCTTCTAATTCCGCTTCTTTCCATGCATTTATTATTCTACTAACACACTCACTAGCCCAAGCTAAATCTTCTTTTAACAACTCTACAGCTTTTTCTTCGGTAATAACATTACCTTCATAAGCTTCTTTACCAGTATGACCATACCCTATAGTTAAGTGACCTTTTGGTTCAGGTGTTTCTGGTGATGTATTAAATTTTTTTGGCGGGAAGGATGCGTCGTCATAGGTATATAGTACTCCTCCTACTATACCCTTCACTTTACCCTCTTTCTTCTTTAAAAAGGTAATTAAGTCTTCCGAATAGCTGGTGGGAGTGACTGCAGTGTCTTCACTCTGTTCAAAAAGTCTACCATACTGGTTTTCTGTAATTGTTATACGCATAAAAAATCCTTTACAATAAATATCATCATAAAGGAGTTATTCCTATTTGTAAATTATATTTTATTTGGTTTGTCTTTCTATTTCTCTATTTAGATACCAAACAGCTTTTTGTAGGTCTTCTACACCATCTAATTTCTTACCGGCTCTTAAAGTATATTTTATCACATTACCTAAATTGAAGTTCATGTCATATGATTCAATTATGTTTATTGCTTCGTATATATTTCCTTCACCCCCATAATGTTCAGGGTGGTTAACTTGTTCTCTACTCATTGTACCTATTTTTCATAAAATCCTTAACTTTATCATATGACCCCATCATAATATCACAATCATCAAATGACTCAAATATAATGTCTTGTAGTTTTTCCATATCAAATTGTTCTGTCTCACATACACCAATAATCTTTGCGTCACTATCGCCCTTTGTTGTTAATAACAAAACCTTATAACCGGTTTGTTCACCAACCTCCCTTATCTTGGTTTTAATGTCGTTTTCATCCATATTGGCAATATCATCAATATTAAGTTTTAGAACCAATATTGGTTCATGTTTCTCAATAAGAAGTTGTTTAGCAATTCTTTCAGTATTAGTTATCTCTTTCATTAGTTCATACAGAATGGTGGCATATCATCTAATAATTTCTTAAATACTTTTTCAATATTCTCATTAGCTTTATAATCAATAGCTTGTTTGCCTATTGTTAACATCATCATAATGTCCATCATTTGTTTTGATGTTAGTGTTGGGTCTCCGTGTAAACCTATATTTACTTCAGCTTGTTTCTTTACCACTTTAAAAAACTCATCCAAATTAACATTATAACCACTAAACATATCCTTTCTAGCTTGTTCGTCAGTATTAAAAAATTCTTTTAATTTCCTAACATATATTTCTATTTCTACATTCATATTAATAATCTTTATAATAAATATAATAGATACCCTATCATACCTTAAATACTTTAGCTGTTATTGTTTTTGGTACCATGTCTCCCCACTTTGAGTCTTCTTTGTATCTTGTAGCTCTAATCTTATGGTTATCTATATAGTGGTACTCTGTAATATCCTCGTCAATTCTAGGTTTACCAAATATTATACTGTGATATCTAACATCATTGTCTCTCATCCATTGTTCAGTAACCTCTCTATGAACTTCAAGTCTAGCGGTTAAAAATGTAATATTATGTCCTTCGTCATACCACTTATTAATTGTTTCTATAGCGTTTGCGTGTGGTTTAACTGTTACCATTAACTCAAATTGTTCGTTAGGTACGTTGTCACATATTGTACCGTCAATATCTATAATATAGTTAGTTTTTACCATCATTTTCTTAACTAATCTATACCCGACCATCTTCTTATCTATATACTCATCAAAAGTGAAGTCATATTTATTACACTTGTCACCATGTTGGCACTTAACTTGTGTTACTATTGTATTCTCTTCATTAACATGTACCTCAACCAAAGAGTTGTGGTAATGTTTTGTGTAAATTAAAATCTTTTCATCCATATTTTTTTTATTTTTAGTCTATGCAACTAAGATACCTATCACCTCTGTCACATAGTATCGTAACCGCGTTTTTTTTATTATTATCTTGCATCCATCTGAAGGCTGCCATAACGTTAGCTCCTGTTGATATTCCAACGAATAACCCTTCTGTTTTTGATAGGTTTCTAGCGTATGATTTAGCACACTCGGTTTTAATTGTCACAACCTCATCTACAAAATCTAAATCTACTAAAAATTTACTACCGTCTCCTATCCCTTGTATACCATGTAAGCCTGGTTCTCCACCACTCATAACTGGACTTTCTTCAGGTTCAAGTGCTACTATTTTTAAATTAGGCCACATATCTTTTAAGAATCTACCTGTTCCCATAAGTGTTCCACCAGTACCTGTTCCTAATATAAGAACGTCAGGTTCACCTTCACCATTTTCTTCTTTATATTGATTGTATATTTCTGGTCCTGTTGTGTTGTAGTGGGCTTTTGCATTTAACGGGTTATGAAACTGATTACAGTTAAACCATCCATTATCATTACATAGTTCGTCTCTCATTTCAATAGCTCTATCAAAATCACCTTCATCAACCTCAATTAATTTAGCTCCATATAACTTAAACATACTTTTTCTTTCTTCTGACATATTGGATGGCATTATTATAACCATTTTATATCCTCTTTCTGAAGCTAACATAGCTAAAGCTATACCAGAATTACCTGATGTTGCTTCACACAAAGTATCACC
>Ga0066849_10001061_pt1 | contig 11175 bp, 8 predicted proteins | sample ETNtaG_9_FD_65492 | JGI IMG/M metagenome (GOLD analysis project Ga0066849, IMG submission 65492) | Marine microbial and viral communities from oxygen minimum zone, Eastern Pacific Ocean - ETNP201406SV69 | ecosystem: Environmental > Aquatic > Marine > Oceanic | place: Pacific Ocean: Eastern... | reverse complement strand
TCGGTTCATCACCCATAACATCTGCATCATCTGCATCAATAACAAATGCAACACGTTTTAGGTTCGGTCCGTTTTGACTTTCCAGTCGAGCAGCATTGCTGCCAATAAAAGTGTTTTTATCTAGTTTTATAAATCTATCGAGTGAACCTTCAAAGGGTCCATATATTGGTCTTAGTTCATGCCCCCAAGTTGGAAAATTCTTTTCAAGCCTCATTGATAGTAATGCCCTGGTTCCAAAATCTGTAATGTTAAATTCTTCCCCAGCAGACTTTAAAGCCAAGTAAACATTTCTTTGGTAGGATGGTTCCATCCAAATTTCATATCCTAAATCACCTGTAAAAGTTATTCTATTTACAATGCAAGGTGCGCCAGAGACGTCCATTCTTTTCAATCTCATAAATTTAAAGTTCTCATTTGAAATATCTGTATCAACTAACTTCTGGAGTACATTTCTTGATTTGGGACCTGCTATTGATAGCCCAACTAAATTTAGATCGATACATTCTAGGGTCAAAGCCTCTGAACCACTGAGATGATTGTTAAACCATCTCATATGATGTTTTTGAGCGTTTTGAGATCCCCAAATATAAAATACATTTTTTCGTATTTGTGCTATAGTAAAGTCACCAATAAGTTTACCAAATTCATTTAGCATTGGAGTTAAAATAATACTTCCTACTTTAGGCATAATATTTGTCATCATTTCTGAAAGCCAACTCTCAGCATCAGATCCACTAACTTTATATTTAGCAAAATTTGAAATTTCTGTAATACCCACACTTTTTCTAACTGATAAAACTTCCTTTTTTATGGATTGAAAATCATTAGATCTGTGAAAAGATAGTATATCTTTTGCCTCTTTGCCATTAGGAGCAAACCATAAAGCGTTTTCCAGTCCCCATGAATTTCCCATGACAGCATTCTTCTTTATTAGCAAGTCGTAAATAGGAGTTGTTTGATGAGGTCTTCCAGCTTCTAATTCTTCATTTGGGAATGAAATCCTGAATCTTCTTGAATAATTTTCTCTAACTTTGGCATTAGTATAGCGTAAAGTTGCAAAGTCACCAAATCTTGCTACATCCATTCCAAAGATATCATGACCTGGATCTCCTTCAATCATCCAGTTTGATAACGCCAGCCCAACTCCTCCACCTTGGCTGAAACCTGCCATAACTGCGCAAGCAGACCAAAAATTAGTTAAGCCTGGAACTGGTCCTATGAGAGGGTTTCCATCAGGAGCAAAAGTAAATGGACCATTAATCATTTTTTTAATCCCCACTTTTTCTAATGGAGGAAAATGTTTGAATCCAACTTCTAAAGAAGGGGATATGCGTTCAAGGTTTGGTTCAAGTAGTTCGTGGCCAAAATTCCATGGAGTTTCTATTGGTGACCAAGGTTCACAAGCTTGCTCATAAGTTCCAAGTAAAACACCTTTTTGTTCCTGTCTAGTATAGATTTCACCTTTAAAATCGATTACGTGAATTGTTTCTTTGCCTGTTCTTTCATTAAACTCTACTATTTCAGGAATTTCATCAGTTAAAATGTAATGGTGTTCCATTGCTAAAAGAGGCAATTCCAAACCAACCATTCTTCCAACTTCCCTGGCCCAAAGACCACCAGCATTTACGACATGTTCAGCTTGAACAGTTCCCTTCTCGGTTACAACATTCCATATCCCGTCAGAATTTTGGTTTAATTCAACAACTCTATTCCTTAAGGAAAGTTCAGCGCCCAAAATTTTTGCTGACTTTGCGTATGCATGCGTAGTGCCTGAAGGGTCCAAATGACCTTCTACTGGATCCCAAAGTGCTCCCACGAAATGACTTTCATCTAACAGAGGAAACATTTTTTTTACTTCACTAGGAGTGATGATTTCAGTACTCATTCCCAGATACCTTCCTTTGGCATGAGTATGCCTTAAAAAGTCCATTCTCTCAGGAGAATCAGCCATCATGGCTCCTCCAGTTAGATGGAGTCCACATTTTTGACCACTTAGTTCTTCGAGTTCTTTATATAATGAAACAGTGTAGGCTTGAAGTTTTGCAACATTAGGGTCGCCGTTTAATGTATGGAATCCACCTGCTGCGTGCCATGACGAGCCTGATGTTAGTTCTGACCTTTCCACTAAAAGGATATCTTTCCATCCAGCTTTTGCCAGATGATACAAAACTGAGCACCCTACAACGCCTCCACCAATAACAATTGCCCTATATTTATCTTTCATTTCTGTATCCTAAATCATATCAACGTATATTCTTTTAGTTAAGTTTCATGAATTGTTCTAATGTTTCTGGATTTAACCCCAAATTTTTTTCATTACTATTTAACAAAGCATTAGCAAATTCTTTACCTAATTCAACCCCAAATTGATCAAAAGGGTTTATTCTCCAAAGAGCTGCTTGCATTATTACCTTATATTCATAAAGAGCTATTATAGAGCCAAGCCTATAAGGTGTCATCTCGTTATAAGAAATTAAAGAAATGGACCTTCCTCCAGAGAAGTTTTTATGAGGGATTTTACTTTTTCTTCCCTTGAATAGGGCCTCCGCTTGCGCCAGAGCATTTGCTACTAACATTCGGTGCCTTTTAGCTATATCAAAACTTCCATCATCATAAACTGATTTTTTTGCAATCATTATATCTATGGGTATTTTGTCTGTTCCTTGATGAAGCATTTGAAAAAATGAATGCTGTGCATCTGTCCCGGCTGTTCCCCATATAACGGGCACAGAAGAAGTGTTTATTGTATTACCATCTATTGAAGCACTTTTACCATTTGATTCCATCTCTAGCTGTTGCAAGTATGAAGGAAGTAAAGATAAATTTGAATCATATGGAATTATTGCCTGACTAGAACTGCCAATGTGATTTCTTTGAATATACCCTAATATTGCCATCAAAGAAGGAATTGAATCGACGCCCTTTTCTGCCATATGCTTATCAATTAAAAATCCACCTTCTAAAAATTCACTAAATCTTTTCTTGCCGATACAGATTGCCAATGGCAAGCCAATGCTAGACCATATTGATGCTCTGCCACCAACCCAATCTGAAAAACTGAGTATTTGATCGTCTACAAAGCCATAAATTTTTGCATTTTCAACATTTGAAGTTATTGCAATTCTTTGTTTTTTAGCGTCATTTTCACCAATTGAATTGGCCATCCATCTGAATGCAGCTTCTGCGTTAGATAAGGTCTCTAAAGTAGTAAAAGTTTTAGACGAAATAATTACGAGAGTATTGTCAGGGTTTAAATTTCTAATTTCATTTATTAGCTCTGATGGATCAATGTTTGATACAAACTTTATATCAAAATTATTAGCATAAGGTTGTAAAGCCTTAACAGTCATTCTTGGGCCAAGGTCAGATCCACCTATACCAATGGCTAAGATAGAACTATACTTCTTTCCACTTGCAGATTTTAGTTCACCGCTTCTGATTCTTTCAGCGACATTAAATAATTTTTTTCTTTGAGTAATAACTTCATCTAGAATCTCTTTTGAGTAAAAACTATTTTGAGGGGCTCTTAGGGCTGAGTGGAGGGCTTTTCTGTTTTCAGTAAGATTTACAATTTTCCCACTTCGAATCGCATTAAGCCATTCATTTGCTTTAAGTGCAGTTAATAATTTTTTTCCATATGAGATGGCTTTTTCAGATACATGGTGTCTAGAAGCATCGAAAGTAAAATCATCAATGTTTGAGATTAAAACCTTTTCTCTATCAATTTTTTCTTCTGTTGATAATTTGTCAAATCCAGAAAATGAATTAATTTCATTTGAGAGTAGATTATCGATTTCTTTTGTTTTCTTCACATCAAAATTTGGAAGAAATTTTTCCATTTTCTCTCCTAATGCATTTTCTAGTTTTTCATTGAATAGATATTAATATATATTTGAGAAAAAGCTTAACTTTTATTAATGTATGAAATTAATTAATCCTGAAATTTCTGTAATTATACCTGTTTTTAAAGCAAAAGGCACGTTAGCTCGTGCAATTAATTCAATTAATAAACAAAATTTAAATCAAGATAAAATAGAAATCATTTTGTCAGTAGACGACAATTTATCATATTATGAATTTAAAGAACTACACAAAAATATAAGAATCCTTAATCCATCAGGAAAAAGAAAGACGGGTGCGGGTCAAGCAAGGAATAGAGCAATTAAAGTTTCCAGAGGCAAGATTATAGGGTTTTTGGATGCTGACGACACTTGGTCATCAAATTATTTAAAAGAATTAAAGCCAATCGCCAACAGGTATGGTGTTGCAATTAGCAAAACCCAAATATTAAATGAAGAAGGCGAGCCAATTTGTTTGTTAGACCCAAAAATTAATATTGATATTAAACATTTTGGTCTAATACCTGGAAGTTTTCATCCTTTGGTAATTAAAAAGCTTTCAGATCCATTCCCTGATGGACCATCCCAGGATGTGGTTCACTCTATTAAAATACTCAGAAAGATTAGATACAGATATAAATTCCCTTTGAATGCTAAATATGAACTTTGGCTAAATAAAATGAGCAAAACCGCAGAAAAAAAGTTTAGTAAGTTAGTAGATAATTCTTATAAAAGTTGGAGATATTATTATCTAACACATCCAAATTCAAAACAAAGAAAAACAAATCATGATATAATTAAAGTCTTTCAATTACGAATTAATTGGAACAATCGTTTTATTAAAAATAATAATAATGAAAGATTTTATGAGTTTTTAGCAGATAAACTATAACGTTTTTTTTCCAAATCCCAAATTGCTTTAAGACCAGATTTGTAGTCTGGGTAAATAAACTTGTACTTAAGTTCATTTAAGGCAACATCTGGTTTTATAAATCTCCAATCTTTCCAGAAACTTTTTTTAAAATCTGACATTTCAACCTCATTGTAATTATGCACTTTAGGCATTGCAGTATTTGCTATTCTTGATGCTTCCTTGAAGAAATCTATTTGACTTGATGGATTGCCGTCAGCAACGTTTACAATTCTTCTGGTTTCAGGTTTTAATGTAGAGGAAGTTATTATTTCAACCAAGTCATCAACATGTATCCTGTTAAATAAATGTTTAGTTTTATTTATTAAAATTGTGTCGGGACTATATAATTTTTCAAAAGGAGATCTATACTCTCCGTATATTCCAGACACTCTAAATATTTCAGCACCTAAATTTTGCCAAGACACTTCAATTGACAATCTTCTTTGTCCTCGTTGAGTATTAGGGTTGCATTTTGATTTTTCATTTATATACACTCCATTTATGCCGCCATAGACAGAAGTAGAAGAAATGTATCCTATCCAACCATCAAATTTATCTAAATAGCCATGCAATATTTCTAAGATTGGATCATTTCCATTTTTATCAGGAGGAACTGTTGATATTATGAAATCAGGTTGAATATTGTTTTTATCAATGTATTCAATAATTTGTTTATCCCAATTTATTGGTATAATATTAAGATTATTTAATTTATCTAAACGTTCTTTATTTCTGCTTGATCCATAGATGTTAAACCCTAAAGCTGCAAATTTTTTTATAAGCCTTATTCCAACATATCCAACGCCAATTATCAAAGCAGTTTGTACCTTCAATTTTCTATCCTTTTTTTTTGATAATAAATCATTATATTTTTGATAATAAATCATTATAATTTTATCAAAACATAAAATAAACTATGAAATTATTTATGGTTTATTGATATAATTTTATCTTGATAGAAACACAAAATATAATTAATTATGGAGCTAAATGAAAAACCTTCCATCACCATGTATTAGTATTTGCAAACTAAATAAATCAACTGGATTTTGTGATGGATGTTTTCGAACAGAAGATGAGATTGCTTTATGGTCTTCAATGTCTGAAGAGGACAAATTAAATATGTTAAATATACTTAGACAGAGACAAGGCATAAAAAGAAGAGTAAATAGAAGAAAAAAGATTTAATCATAAAGTTTTAAGGAAAAAACATGAACCATTACAGGACTCATAAATGCTCCGAATTAAGAGCAGGCAATGTAGGCGAAACAGTTAAAATTTCAGGTTGGGTTCATCGAAAAAGAGACCATGGTGGGCTACTATTCATTGATTTACGAGATCACTATGGAATTACGCAATGTGTAACTGACATGGAATCTGATGTTTTTAAGTTAGTAGAGCCTTTGAAAGTAGAGTCTGTAATAAAAGTTTCAGGCGAGCTTGTAAAAAGAAGCGATGAAACAATTAATAATAAATTACCGACGGGTGAAGTAGAGGTAAAAATACAAGAGTTAGAAATTCTTTCAACTTCAGAGACACTTCCCTTGCAAGTAAACTCTGATGATGATGCTGGTGAGGAGATCCGACTTAAATATAGATATTTAGATTTAAGGCGAGAAAGGTTGCACAGAAATATAATATTAAGATCTTCTGTTATTCAATCAATAAGGCGTAGAATGATAGATCAGGGATTTATGGAATTTCAAACGCCTATATTAACGGCTTCTAGTCCAGAAGGGGCCAGAGATTTTTTGGTTCCTGCCAGGCTTCACCCAGGAAAATTTTATGCTCTTCCTCAAGCGCCTCAGCAGTTTAAACAACTCATTATGGTATCTGGTTTTGATAAATATTTTCAAATAGCGCCATGCTTCCGCGACGAGGATAGTAGAGCTGACCGAAGCCCAGGTGAATTTTATCAATTAGATTTAGAGATGAGTTTTGTTGAGCAGGAAGATGTTTTTAATGTAGTTGAACCGGTGATAGGGGGTGTTTTTGAGGAATTCACAAATGAAAGTTTAGTGAAACCTTTCCCTAGATTAACGTACGCAGATTCAATGCTTTACTATGGAACTGACAAACCTGATTTGAGGAATCCAATTCAGATTGTTGATGTAACAGATATATTTGATGGAAGTGGGTTTTCACTGTTTGCTAAATTAATTGCAAGCAAAAGTGCTGTTGTAAGAGCTATTCCAGGTCCAAAATGTGGTAGCCGTTCAGTTGCTGATAGAATGAATAGTTGGGCTCAGGGTGAAGGAGCGCCTGGGATGGGATACATAATTTACGGTGATGGAGAGGCTAAAGGTCCTGTTGCAAGTGCTTTGGGTAAAGAGAAGTCAGAAGAAATAAAAAATAGACTTGGTCTTAAAGATGGGGACGCAGCATTTTTTTCATGTACTAATGAAAAGGAAGCCGCAGATCTAGCTGGAAAAGCAAGAGTTAAAATAGGGATTGATCAAGAAATTTCCGAAAAAAAAGGATATAAGTTTTGTTGGATTGTGGATTTTCCAATGTATGAGTTAGATGACAAAGGTAAAGTTGAGTTCTCGCATAATCCTTTTTCAATGCCTCAAGGAGGATTGGAAGCGCTTAAAAGTGAAAACCCTCTAGATATAAAAGCTTGGCAATATGATTTAGTCTGTAATGGCGTAGAACTATCTTCAGGAGCGATCAGAAACCATTTACCCGAAGTCATGTATAAAGCATTTGAGATTGCTGGCTATTCAAAAGAAACTGTAGATAAAAATTTTTCAGGCATGATAAGCGCTTTTAAGTTTGGTGCTCCTCCTCATGGAGGTTTTGCACCTGGAATTGATAGGATTGTAATGCTTATTGCAAATGAACCAAATATCAGAGAAGTTATATTGTTCCCAATGAATGGCAAGGCAGAGGATTTAATGATGGGGGCCCCTTCAGAAATTAATGATCAGCAACTAAAAGAACTTCATATTAGAAGGTCTAAAATTATAAAGTAATAACCATTATTTTTTATCTGATTGGAATTCAGACATGGTGTTTCCTTGCGAGCCATTCAGGAACCATTTCAGATTATCCCAAAGAATAAGAAAATTTTGGATAATGAAGTAACCATAAAGCGCTTAAAAAAAGCATAACACCTCCAAACTGGTGCAAAATACCCAGATGAACAGGAACTGAATTAATTAAAGTTAAAATTCCAACTATGAACTGAAAAAAAATTGAAAAAGCCATTAGCAATATTCGAAAATTTAATTTGTATTTATTTATATAATGTATGGAATATAAAATAAAAATAATTAAAGTTAATACCGCTAATATCCTGTGGTGAAATTGCGCAGAAACAGGATTTTCAAAAGGGTCAAACAATCCTAAAGATCCATACTCTATGGGAATTATATTTTCTCCCATGTAAGGGAATGTATTATATACAAGTCCAGCATCCATTCCTGAAACAAAAGTCCCAGCAATTATAGTAATTGAAATGAAGATCAGTGGAATAAAATCTAAAAATTCAATTTTTTTTAACGGACCTTCATATAAATCTAAAGCTGTCCAAAAGGTAATTCCCAAGATTACAAAAGCCATACTCAAATGAATTGAAAGTCTGTACTGAGATACTGAGGGCACTTCTGACAATCCTGATTTAACCATCCACCAACCTATTATTCCTTGAAGGCAAATAAGTAAGAAAATTATTAAGGATTTAAATAAAATTTCAAAGTTCATTTTGTTCATCAACAGAAAATACAAAAAAGGAATTAAAAACAGTATTCCTATGAGCCTCCCCCATACTCTATGAAAGTACTCCCAAAAAAAGATATATTTAAAATCTGATAATGCCATCCATGAGTTGATTTGATTGTATTCAGGTGAAAGCTTGTAAAGTTCAAAAATTCTTAGCCATTCACTTTCTGATAAAGGAGGCAGAAGACCTAAAAATGGTCTCCATTCAACCATAGATAGGCCGCTACCAGTTAAGCGGGTAGCGCCACCAATCAAAACCATGGTAACAACCATAAAACTAATAATAAAAAGCCATATTAAAATTTGGAGGTTGAAATTATTATCAGAAGTAATCATATTTTGCTAAGCATAGTCTAACAATTTATATAAACAATCTAATTTAATTAACAAGGTATAAACTTGGAACTTGATATTAAAGAACCTGGAAAAGAGCATTTAACTGATGTGATTATTATTGGAGCAGGTCCAGTTGGTCTATTTGCAGTTTTTGAACTTGGGCTATTAGATATTAATTGTCATTTAGTAGATATTTTAGAGTTTCCAGGAGGGCAATGTAGTGAACTTTACCCAGAAAAACCAATCTATGACATTCCTGCTTTGCCTATAGTGATGGGCCAAGAGTTAACTGATAATCTCATAAAACAAATCAAACCCTTCAATCCCACTTTTCATCTTGGTCAAATGGCAAGTGAACTAAAGTGGAATAAATTAAATAATCTATGGGAACTGAAAACAAATGAAAATACTAAAATATTTTCAAAAGTTATTGTAATTGCGGCAGGGGGAGGTTCTTTTATTCCAAAAAAACCACCTCTAAATAATCTTGATAAATTCGAAAGTTTAGGTGGAGTCCAGTATGCCGTTAGAAAAATTGATCACCTTAAAGATAAAAATATATTAATTTCTGGTGGTGGCGATTCAGCATTAGATTGGGCTGTAAATTTGGCACCCATTGCCAAGAAGCTAACGCTAATTCACAGAAGGGAAGATTTTAGAGCTGCCCCTGATACTGTTTCAAAAATGTATCAAATGAAAGAAAAAGGTCTAATTGATTTAGTTATTGGTCAAGTTAAAGAATTGAAAGGTGAAAAGAAGTTAGAGGAAATCTTGGTTTCTTCAGTTGATAATTCAGATCAGAAAATAATTAAATGTGATGTCTTGCTTCCTTTTTTTGGATTAACTATGAAACTTGGGCCGATTGCAAATTTTGGAATTAATTTTGAACAAAACTTAATACCAGTAGATACAGAAAAATTTGAAACATCTGAAAAATCCATTTTTGCTATTGGTGATATCAATTCATACCCTGGAAAACTTAAATTAATTCTTTCGGGATTTCATGAAGCTGCACTCATGTCTCAAGCAGCGCATAGATATGTTTATCCAGAAAAAAAGATACGTTTTCAGTACACAACAGCGTCATCTTCGCTTCAAAAAAAACTAGGCGTATACAAAAAATAAAAAAAAATTAAAATTATTTAATTTTAACCTTGAAAATAAAACAATTAATAGCTATCTGACATTAGCACTCTCATGGTGAGAGTGCTAATAACAAAAACTATAATAAATTTTTAAATGGATATGAGGAGAATACTATGAAGTTTAGGCCACTCCATGACCGAGTTGTAGTAAGGCGCCTTGATGGTGAAGAAAAAACTGCAAGCGGAATTATTATTCCAGATAGTGCACAAGAAAAGCCAATGCAAGGAGAAATCATTGCAGTTGGAAACGGCGCTAGAGACGACAGTGGTAAAATTGCTCCACTTGACGTTAAAGCAGGCGATACTGTGCTTTTTGGGAAATGGTCAGGTACAGAAGTAAAAATCGATAACGAAGATTACTTAATTATGAAAGAATCAGATATTATGGGCGTACTTAAATAAAGTCGTTCAATTTTATTTTAACTAATAATAACTATTAAAAGAGAGAAAAAAAATGGCAGCTAAAGATGTTAAATTTGGTGTTGATGCTAGAAGTAGAATGCTAGAAGGTGTCGAAATTTTAGCCAACGCTGTGAGCGTAACACTCGGTCCAAAGGGAAGAAACGTAGTTCTGGATAAATCATTTGGAGCACCAAGGACCACAAAAGACGGTGTTACTGTAGCAAAAGATATAGAACTTCAAGACAAGTTTCAAAATATGGGAGCTCAAATGGTTCGTGAAGTTGCGTCAAAAACGAATGACGTATCTGGAGACGGAACGACAACAGCAACAGTTCTTGCGCAAGCAATAGTTCGTGAGGGATCCAAATCTGTTGCAGCTGGAATGAACCCTATGGACTTAAAAAGAGGCATAGATCTAGCAATAGCTCAAGTTGTTGGAAACTTGGAAAAACAATCCAACAAGATTGGTAAGTCTAATGAGGTTGCCCAGGTGGGGACTATTGCCGCTAATGGTGAGTCTGAAATGGGTGAAATGATTGCTAAAGCTATGGAAAAGGTTGGCAATGAAGGCGTTATCACTGTTGAAGAAGCAAAATCTTTGGATACAGAATTAGACGTCGTAGAGGGAATGCAATTTGATCGAGGGTATTTATCACCTTACTTTGTTACAGATGCTGAGAAAATGCGTGTTGTAATGGAGGACCCTTATATTCTTCTTCATGAAAAGAAGATTTCAAATCTACAGGACATGCTTCCACTTCTAGAAAAAGTAGTACAATCAGGCAAGTCACTATTAATAATTTCTGAAGAAGTTGAA
>Ga0066849_10001060_pt1 | contig 11179 bp, 9 predicted proteins | sample ETNtaG_9_FD_65492 | JGI IMG/M metagenome (GOLD analysis project Ga0066849, IMG submission 65492) | Marine microbial and viral communities from oxygen minimum zone, Eastern Pacific Ocean - ETNP201406SV69 | ecosystem: Environmental > Aquatic > Marine > Oceanic | place: Pacific Ocean: Eastern... | reverse complement strand
CATCATTCAAAGGGCATCCGGGAAGCGATTCAGCGAATATTTCTCGGAAAAAATATGGCAACCACTTGGCGCTAGGGATGCCTTCTTCTTTGTTGACCAGGAAGGTGGCATGGTGCATACGGATTGTTGCATGTGGGCATCGATAAGGGACATGGTTCGTGTCGGGGAAATGTTAATGAATAAAGGCGTTTTTCAGGATAAGGAAGTATTGCCTCAGGGATGGGTGGATCAGATGATCACGCCTTCAAAGGCCAATCCCAACTATGGCATGCAGATATGGCTTAATAATGAATACAAAGAATTTAGACCGTACGATGCCCGCTTGGAGTCCTTTGCAAACATTCATAAAGAACCTTATCAGGCTGACGATGTTTTTTTTATGGACGGGATCGGTAAACAGAGGATCTATATTGTCCCATCAAAATCATTGGTGATTGTAAGGACTGGAGATAACTCAAGAGAATGGGATGATTCGATGTTGCCCAATCTATTGATTGATGCGATCGAATAGTGGTTTTACTGTTTAGCAGGATAAAACCAGTCAGGCCCAACACATTTCTCAGTCATCGGAACGACAAAAGCATTGTTTGAATTTGGGAAGTCTTCATTCACAGCGACGCCAGAGATGTCATCTCTTGATTGCATTGTGCAGTTAATCCCATCATTATCATTGTCAATCCAAGCGTATACAACTAAACCTGAGTTCCCTTCTCGATCATAAGAAAAGGTCCACTCAAAGCTTTTACTCTGGCTCTCAAATGAGTCAATTTCATAAAGGGGATGTTGCTGAAATCCAATGCCTGATTGTGCATGGTGGATGGAGATATAAACAATGCGCCCATTCAAATCATTGATTGAGGTGATCTCACCCGAAATGGTTATCTCCTCCTCTGTCTTTTCTGGCTCTGTGCAAGCTCCGAGGAATGCCGCTAAAAAGATCAAGCTTATTGCTATTTCTGATTTTCTTATAAATCGTTTCATTTCATTATTCTAATAAATAAAAACCGTGATGAGTGAAATTATGTTTATAATTTCATTATGCATTGGTTACAGAATAAGAACATTTATTTGCTTATATCAGTAATCTTTTTGTGTTCATGCAGTATTTTAGATTCCCAATATCAGCTCTCAAAGCCAAAGTACGAGGTGAAGACTGCTGATTTTTTTCTCGATTTTGAGGAGTTGGATAAGCAACTACCGATTAGGATTTCCTATCCAGTCGGCCAAACAAGATTTCCTGTAATCGTTTTTTCGCATGGCAATGGGTCCAAAGGAGACATGTATAAGGCCTTTACAGATTTTTGGGCAAGTCACGGTTATGTGGTGCTTCAACCGACCCATGTGGATTCAAAATCTCTTGGCTTTGTGCCTAAACGAAAAAACATGAGAGAAATGTATACACAGATGCTATTGGTGACGGATACCCGCCGTCAAGACATGAGCTTTATTATTGATTCACTCAATGAAATAGAAGATAAGTTTCCGGATCTTAAAAATAAGCTCGATGAGACCAAGCTAGTTGCGGCAGGACATTCAATGGGCGCTGCAACAGCCATGATTGTTTCTGGGATGACTTTGGTTAATCCCATGGATGGTTATGAGGAGACCTCCGACGAAGATCGTTTCAAGGTTCTTTTGATGATCAGTGATCCAACCAATATGGCACTAATGCCAGAGGAGCCATGGAAAGGTGTCAGAGTCCCTACTCTAATATCAACTGGCACAAATGATTTCAGTGATGTTGGGTCAGGCAAGATTAACGTGCCATTTAAGTATGAGATCCCAAGATCATTGCGCCATTCTCTTTCACCGCACCACTATGTTTTAGTGGATGGAGCGGACCATTATATGGGAGGGCTTATATGCCGTAATGATGTGCCCGGTCCTCTTCAGCACGAGGAGCTTAAGATTGCTGCACGCACCAGCACGGTCTTTCTTGATGCGTATGTTAAGAATGATCTTCGTGCTTGGCGAAGTCTGAAATTTGGTGATCTTTCTAAGCAAACAGGCGGGAAAGCATCCCATACTCTAAGATAGTCAATTATAGATCGAATACCTTTTCAAAGTTGCCTTCTAAGACTGCTTTCATTTCCAAGCCTGTATAGCCTGTTGACGCCATTGCCTCAATCATATTTTCCAGATGACTCGATGTGTAACCTGGAAACTGAGGGCCATCCGATCCATAGATAACTCGATCGACTAGGCCTTCTTCTTTCATGATCCTTAGATAATCGGGAAGAATTTCTGAGGCCTTTCTAGAACCAAGCGCCCCAGGCTCTATGAAGACATTGTCGTATTTTTTTGCCAGCTCAATGCATGAGTCCAGATAGGTCAGTTTTACCAGATAGCTGTCGTAACCACTGTGACCCAAAATGAATTTTGCATTAGGAAATCTTTTGATGGAATCCTCTAGATAGAGCGGATCAACATACGGCGGTTCCATTCTGGTATATGGGTTAGGACTTGTGCCGGTATGGATATAGAGAGGCTTTTGAAGACGTTGAGCAATCTCGTAAATGCCATCGAATCTCTTATCATCGAGCCTCATTTGTTGATGCGCATGAGCGAGTTTTATGCCAGTGGCATTGTATTGCACCAGATCCTTTTCCAGCTTATCGAGCTCTTGTTGTGCGTCTAGGTTCCAATGATCAGTTCTAATGCTATAAAAGCCAAACATCCTGTCAGGCTGATCCTTGATTTGTTCATAGAGGAATTCATTGCTGGCGATTCCAGTGGTATCTGGGCTATACACAGCAAAGACGCCCGCTCTTTGGATTCCAGCATTATCCATCTGCTTTAGTATCCCTTCTGTTTTAAGACCGTTACCAAGGAGGTTTGCGATTAGAAACCTGAATATCTTTGGAACTCTTTCAGAATAACGCTCTTTGTAGGGTTCTGTAAGTGCTTCCCAGGTTCCTGTATGAAGATGCATATCAATGGTGTCAATTTTGACGCCATCAATGGTGATGCCGTATTCAATTTCTGATTCATCTTTGATTAGATAATTGTATGCAATCGTTCCGAGAACGATTAGGACAAAACTTCTGACTAAAAACTTTTTCATATCTAAAATATATTACGCTATAGATTCATATTCAAACTTAAGATCAGTTTTTGTTATTTATTGGCTATCATTTTATATGGATTATTTAGGTCTTATCTGACCTGAGCCATTGACCAAGTATTTATAGCTCGTCAATTGTCTGGCGCCCACAGGACCTCTTGCATGGATTTTATCTGTAGAGATGCCAATTTCTGCACCCATGCCAAATTCACCTCCATCTGCAAATTGAGTGGATGCATTGCTTAATATAATTGCGCTTTGTATATTCCGAAAAAAATATTCAATGTCTGCATCGTTTTTGCTGATGATTGATTCTGTATGACCTGATCCAAACTGATTGATGTGACTGACAGCCTCTTTGACATCCTCAACCGCTTTTATTGAGACAATTGAATCAAGGTATTCCGTATGCCAATCTTCTTCTGTGGCTTTAGTGATGTCTTTATCCATTTGAAAGACTTCTTCATCTCCTCTCAGTTCACAACCAGAATCTTTCAATGCATGCATTATGGGCCCTAGGTGAGAGTCTAGACTGTCTCGATCGATCAGTATGGTTTCTGCCGCGCCGCATATCCCTGTTCGTCTCATTTTTGAATTGACTACAATTTGAATGGCTTGATCGATATCTGAACTGCCTTGGATGTAAACATGACAGATGCCTTCTAAGTGGCCGATAAAGGGTATTCTTGCTTCCGATTGAACCTTGGCCACAAGGCTTTTGCCTCCTCTGGGAACAAGTATGTCTAAGTTTCCATTGAGTCCCTTCAGCATCATGTCAACGGCTTCTCGGTCAGTGTCGCTAACCAATTGAACCGTATTTTGATCGATGTTATTTTCATTCAAGGCTAGACTAATCGAATCGTAAATAAGCTTGTTCGTTTCAATGGATTCGCTCCCTCCTCTCAATATAACTGCATTGCCAGATTTCAGGCACAGTACCGCAGCATCTGATGTCACATTGGGCCGGCTTTCATAGATGATTCCGATGACACCAAGCGGAACACTGACTTTGGAAATTATCAGTCCGTTTGGCCTGGTCCACTGTTCGATCGTTTCGCCAACTGGATCGGGCAATGAAACAACTTCCTCAATGGACTGAATCATTGAATCGATCCGCTGATCATCCAAGAAAAGTCTATCTATGTTTGATGGGGCGAGGTTTTTCTTGTTTGCGTTTCTAATATCAGCCTCATTGGACTGAAGAATTGCTTGTCGATTTGCATTCAGCTGCAATCCAATATCTGAAATCAATTTATTCCTTTCATCCGATTCAATGGATGAGAATGAGTCCAATGCTTTTGATGCATTTTCACCCATCTGATTCATGTATTTTTCAATCTTGTTATTCATTGTAATTCGCGATAAAAATGGTGTGTCGATCGGTGTTTTTTATGATTGAAATTGGTCGCTTATTCATTCCATTGGCAATGATTGTGCTGCAACCGGCTTTTAAGCAGATTTTTGCAGCCTTGATTTTTGTCTCAATTCCACCGCTTCCATATTCCGTCTTTGTTTTATTGCTCAGCATCTCTATCTCTGGAGTGATTCCTTCAACTCTCTTAATGAGTTTGGCATTGGGGTTTTCTCTCGGATCATCATCATACAGCCCATCCACATCAGAAAAGAGTATCAAGCAATCTGCAGAGACCAATTCACATACTTTTGCAGCCAATTGGTCATTGTCACCGTATTGAATCTCTTCCGTTGCGACTGTGTCGTTTTCATTGATGATTGGAATGACACCCAGCTCAATCAGCGTTTCAATCGTATTGCTCGCATTTTGATAGCGCCCACTGTTGTTTAGATCATCCAGGGTCAAGAGTATTTGTGCCGTTTTATGTGTTCTTTTGTTAAAGAGCTCTTGGTAGGCATGAGCCAATATTATTTGTCCGGATGCTGCTGCGGCTTGTTTTTCAGCCAGTTTCATTTTTGATTTTGAAATTCCAAAGTAATTTCCGCCCAAGGCAATGGCTCCTGAAGACACGATCAATACCTCATGTCCCTTTTCCTTGAGAGAAACCAATTCATCTATTAGGCTGTCTAACCATTCAGTATTCAATGATCTGTCCTTATCGATCAGAAGAGACGAACCTATTTTGATAACGATCCTTTTGAAATGGGATAATTCCATAAAACTTTACCTGACAGAATTTACAAAAGAGACAATGTATTACTGAATCGATGCATATTCAAATTTTAGATCACTTTCTTCTGCGCCTTCATCGAATGTATTGGCGTATAGATGACCAGAATATATTGCATGGACAACGGCACCTGGGGCATTGGAGTCCCCGATATTGTTGATTGATTTTATGCCTTGATCGCTGAGATTATTCTCAGAAATAAGCTCATCGAATAATCCTCTATGAGGAACCCTATTTCCGACAATCAGTAATGTTTCGTAGTTGGTTTCTCGTGTTTCATGAGATACGAGGTTTTTTGTTACGACATGATCCTTCTCAATAATTTGGATAATTTCCTCTTTATTGGTTTTGATATTTTTTTCATGAAGTCTCAAGGCAATCTCATTGACTTCATTGCTCATGAAACTCCAAGGAGAGACTGAAGGAAATGGACTTATAATGCTGACTTTTTTTCCTTGATTGGTTAGATGTTCAGCCAGCAGACCTCCCATGTAGTAATAGTCGAAGTCAAAAATGAGGACCTCATCCTCGGTCTCTGCACCATTAAAAATATCGTCTGGCGTCAAAACATTCGGCATTTTACCAATGTTAAATGGGGTTAATTTTTCATTGAGCAATGATAGGTTCCATTTTGATCCTGTTGCAGTAACGACATGATCAAAGCCGAGATCTAAGACGTCTTCTTTTTTTAGCTCATTGCCAAGAAAGGTCTCAACCAGTTCCGATTGACTGATTTGATTGTATCTGTAGTCGACGACTCTTTGGTAGGACGACATCCCAGGTAAGATTGATTCGTGATTGATTCTTCCACCCAGTTGGTCTTCTTTTTCAGCGATTGTCACTCGATAGCCTCTTTTAGAAAGAGTTGTGGCCGTCTCAAGCCCTGCGGGACCTCCGCCAATGACGAGAATATTGGAATCGGTAGACTTCGTCTTTGGTTTTTCTGGATGCCAACCCCTTCTCCATTCTTCTCCCATCGTTGGATTCTGAGTGCACCTGACCGGGATTCCTCCGTTGTAGCACGAGGCACAAATATTGCAGCCGATGCATTCTCTGATTTCATCCTCCCTACCTTCCATTATCTTATTGGGTAAAAAAGGGTCTGCAATCGATGCCCTTGCGGCTCCAACAAAATCAAGAACGCCATCGGTGATTTGCTTCACCATCACATCCGGTGAGGTAAACCAACCCACTCCCACGACCGGTTTTGACGTGAGTTCTTTTGCAAAGCTGTTGTAAGGCCTCATGTGGCCTGATTCTGCAAATCTTCCTGAGGGACATTCTTTTGCCCATTCAGATAATTTCAGGTCCCATAGGTCTGGAAGTTCTCCAATCAATTCAAACAGCTCGTGTGCTTCGGATTCAGCATTATCGCTTTTGAAACCAAGCAATTCATCCGTGGAGATCCTGACTGCAATTGCAGCTTTTCCATCGACGGTTTCTTTCATGGAAGAAATGATTTCTGAGATAAGCCTCGCTCTATTTTTTAGTGAGCCGCCATATCCATCTGTTCTCTTATTGAAATCCGGATGAAGAAAATGATACGGAAGAAACCCCATTCCCGCATAACAGTAAATAACATCAAACCCTGCCTTAAGAGCCCTTTTTGTTGCGTCCACATGCCATTGAATGAGATTTTTGATGTCTTGTGAGTCCATAACCTTTGGAGAAGTAATTTGCATGGTGTCCAGCTCGGGCGGCCTTTGTTGGATGCCGGAGGGCGAAAGCGACGTTAGTCGGCTATGTCTATTTGGCGTATAGGCGCCGCCATGGAAGAGTTCAATCCCTGCCAATGCGTCATGCTCGTGCACAGCCTTGACCATGAGTTCATGTGCTGGAATATCTGCATCGCTCCAGATTCTTGAAAAAGGAAGCGGTCTATCGTCACTCGATGGATGAATGGAGCAGTATCCTGTATTGATTACACCCCATCCGCCTTCCGCCTTTATTCCTCTTTGTGCAGCTCTGGTTTTTGGCATGTCATTGCCTGAGCCCATAGCATGAGGCACTTGATAGAATCTGTTCTTTGCCGTCACCGGACCTATTTTTACCGGTTCAAATAGGATCTTGTATCTTTCATTCATTTGTCTGCTCTTCGAATTTCACCTGCATGAAGAATATTACGCCTAAGATGGCAAAGATCCCTCCACTGTTCAGTGCTATGACCCAGTCATATTGAGCAACCATAATGGGTATGATGGGAGTTGCCAGGACGCCCCCCAGGTTTCCGCCTGTATTGAGAATTCCACCTGCAGCTTGCGGTTTTTTTGATACAAAGCTGATGGTTGACCAGAAAGGACCTTCTGTTAATTCGATAAAACCGTAACAGAACGATAGAGAAACCACTGCGAGATAGGGATTCTCCGTGATTGAACCAAAGAGTAAGAAGCCTGCAGAAGGAATGAGCCCAATAATTATGGGGATTCTGTGTCCCCATTTTACCCCATATTTTTTCTGAAGCTTATCGCAAATATAACCGCCCAAGGTCGCACCCAACGCACCCATCAAGAAAGGCAAGCTAGCGAGGACGCTTCCTTCTAGAATGCTAAAACCCCTTATGTTTACGAAATAAATAAAGATCCAAGAATAGAAGATAAAAAAAACATAATTCATTGACATGTATCCCAATGAAGCAAATAAGACATTTTTATCGCTGAGCACTTCTTTGATCATTGGCCAAGTCATCTCGTTGTTATTGAATTCAGAATTGCCTATCAGTTCCAACTCTTTATTATTGATTTGTGGATGCTCTTTGGGCCAGTTTGTTGAATATTTCCACCAGATTATTGAACCCAGTACGCCCAATATTGAGATCATAAAAAATGTCAGTTGCCAACCAAAACTCTCGGCAAGATAAACAATCAGAGGCGGCGTAGATGCTGATCCAAGGGCCAGAGCTGTGGAGGTCATTCCGTTCGGCAATGCCCATGATCCTGCTGGAAACCATCTGGCTATCACTCCTCCTGCCATTGCAGGAAACAAAGGGCCTTGGAATGCTCCCAAAAGAAATCGGCATACGAATAAAAGTGGAATCATCAAAGCGATTGAGAAGCCGCCTATGACAATCAATCCAGAAAGGATTGTGATTACAGTGCAACCCAACGTAGAGACAAGAAATGTATTCTTGGGTCCTATCTTTTCCGACAAGAGACCCCCTGGAAATTGAAAGAGCGTATAACCCCATAAAAACGATGATAAGAGCCAACCCAATTCTATTTGAGTGATGCCTATATCATCCATCAAATACTTGCCTATGACCGAAAGGTTTCCCCTGAAAACATAAGCGATGTATCCGATCAAAAGTGTGATCAGGAGAATTTTCCATCTCACATTTGTGGGTTTGTTTAACTCAGTCAAAACTGACCCCCAGTCTTTTGCCGATGTATTTTCTGATGTCCAGGCTCTCGTCTTCCATGGGTGCGTAATACCCGTATTCAAAAGCTTTAGATTGCATGCCTTTTTGTACTCTTTCGCAAATATCCCAGTCTTGTTTGTTTACTAAATCCCAGAATTCTGATGCATCATCGGGATTGAAATCGCTTTTATTAATTTCATTTGGATGAAACAGTATTCGACAGTCAATCTCAGTCAATGACGGCGATATTGGGCGAAGGATAAATGCTGCCACATGATCCATGGAAAGACTAATCATCAGGTTGGGATAAAGTGCTTGTCCAAAATGATTGTCTTTTTCGGATTGATTCAGCCCTGGAAAAGGTTCTCGATCGGTTTTTCCTGAAAAAGTGAATGTGTTTGCCCCAGGCCTATGAGGTATTCCATTTTCCCAATCCAATTGATCTGCACCATTCTCCTTGAATGCAGGTACGACGTTGCATAGCTCTGGATGAACACCTGCGCAGTGATAGCATTCATTGTAATTCTCAACAATAACCTTCCAATTTGCTGAGACCTTATATTTATAGGATCTTGATGAAACCACATCGCATAAGGGGTAACGCTGAAATTGCTTCTGAATGTTCATTATATAATCCTTAAAAGACGATGGATGGCTATCGAGGTTTATGAATATGAAACCACCCCATGATTCACTGCACACTTGATTCAGATTAAATTTTTTGTCTTGGTTATCAACCTCTAAATGAGGTGCCTTATACAAGCTGCCATCAAAGTTATAAACCCATGAGTGATAAGGACACCTGATATTTCTCTTCAATGGGCTTGATGTTTCATCTCCGAGAATCTGACACCCTCTGTGTTTACAAAAATTATGAAACACCCTGATCTCATTGCTCTTATCTTTGATGATGAATAAATTTTCGTTTCCAATGTTAAAAATTTGGTAACTGCCAGCGTATTCAATATCCTCCTCTCTCCCACAGCATATCCAATCAGAGTAAAATATATTTTCTAGTTCCTGGCCAAAAATCTGATCACTGAAGTAATATTTTTTATTTAAGCTTTTCTCCATGAAGACTAAAAAACACCATACCCTGCGGACTTCATACGATAAGAGTGACCTTGTTCTTGATTCTCTTCTAGAGACTTAAACTTCTCTATTTCATGAATCTTGGATGCTTGATTAAAGCTATCCATTGATAAGCCCATACTGTGGTTTGCTTCTAAAAGCTCATTGATATTGGATTTCATTGATTCTTGATATTGAGCCAATGTTTTGATGACATTTTCTTTTTCGATCATTTCCTTGGGCGGCAAAAGACCTAAAAGGTGATCGATGCATTTGATGGTTGTGTTCATTCCCTGACTTCTTCCTGGATGAAGTCCATGACAGGCATCTCCAATCAGCACTATATTTTCTTTAGACCAGTTTTCAGCAATAATCATTGAAGGAGGATATATCCCTGCAGAATACATTTTTAAATCCTTGTAGATTGGTACCAATTTTCCGATGAAATTCTGATAATCTTCGGGGTTCATTTTTTTCCATTCTTTTATCTCCTCACGACCGATGGTTAGACCAATCTTGCATCCGCCTTTTGCTCTTGGAATCATTGTCACAATACCTCTATCCGTCAGATACGTCCTTAGGTTATTGAACTCATCTGCCTCATACTCATCAGAGAAAAGGACTGCTAGGGCTCTCTCATATCTAAAGGAGTTTCTTTCAAACTTAAAATGTCGCCCCATGTTAGATGCAACACCGTCTGCGATCACAATCATTTTGGTTGAAGCAGTTTTAACCGTTCCATCTTTTGATTTGATCTCAAAAATAGATTCCTTTTCATTTGTTTCAATATGAACGCAAGAAATAATTGGACATAAAAATGAGAAACCTTCATTTTCTTCTGATGCCGAAACAAACACCCCACTGATTTCTTCGTGATTCATGAACATAAAATAAGGCTCGGGAATCTCTAGATTTGATACATTTGCATCCATTAAGAAGTTTGCATCCTCGTCAAACCATAAAGAACCTGCCCTCTTCTTTGCACCATTGTTTAGGAAATGATCCAGTACAGACCATTTGCCTAGGATTTCACACACTGCAGGCTGGAGATGATCGCCTCTAGCTGTATCCTGAGGTTTCTCTGATCTTTCCAATAATAAAACACCGTAACCCTTTTTAGATAGTGCATAAGCTGCCGCTGAACCCGCTACGCCACCGCCTATAATTAAAACGTCAGTATTGATATCTGTCATTGTGAAATATGTCCTAGGTTGTTTTGTCTGAACTTAAGTCAAGTCTATTCAAGACATAATCTGATTTTAAGTGATCCCACCTAATTTTTACAATGATGAAATCATCACTTGTGGTCCAAATATGAATAGGAGGCCATTTTTTCATATCCTCTCTGCCGTCCCAACTGATTTGATAGTAGTTCGTATTAAAGTTTCCAGCAGGTACAGAAATCTCTTCTTCGCCATGAAAACTTATATATTTCTCAGTGAGCATAATGCTTGGCCCAGTATTGCCATGAGCAGTCTTAGAGGTTGTGACTACGTTATCAAAGTATTGTTTCTTGGATGGATTATTGCCATCGAATGCAGCGCA
>Ga0066849_10001059_pt1 | contig 11181 bp, 1 predicted proteins | sample ETNtaG_9_FD_65492 | JGI IMG/M metagenome (GOLD analysis project Ga0066849, IMG submission 65492) | Marine microbial and viral communities from oxygen minimum zone, Eastern Pacific Ocean - ETNP201406SV69 | ecosystem: Environmental > Aquatic > Marine > Oceanic | place: Pacific Ocean: Eastern... | reverse complement strand
AGAGGACTTAATATTAGAAATAAAGAAATAAAACAATTGAAGGAAATTGTAAAAACATTTAAAGAAGACGCGTCAAAATTCTGGAATGAAACTGAATCAGGTTTGGGTGGTAATGATGACATAATCACAAAACAATTTGGAGATAATAACATTCGTAACGTTAAGGATATGTTTAGAAGGCATATGTCTAATTTAGCAAAACGCGCAATGGATGTGGGTGGAGATGTTGAGGAACAATTAAATAATGACCCTTGTTCAACAGAAATGTCAAAAACTAGTGTTAAGAAGTTAGAGAAATACTAGTTAATAAAAAACTAAACAAATTTTAAAGGCCCTTATTATAAGGGTCTTTTTTATTATATAAAGTGTAACCACAAAGATAAAATATACGTATAATATAATAACAATCAAAGATTTATTTAATCTTACATAAAAAACCAAATAAAAGTTGGTGGTTTGAGAAAATTTACTTATCTTTGTGTTGTAACTAATCTAATATTTAACTCTTTAAAAATTACATCACCATGAAAAAAACAATCCTTTATCTAATTGCCGGCTTAGTAATTTTATCTTCTTGTGATAAAGAAGATGATATACTACAACCAATCCCTAGTAACCCAACACAAAATACCACAACAAATAATACCACGACAAATGTTACCGACACGGTAATTATTAATAGTGATACAATTAATAATGGAAACGGAGAAGTAACGGTTATTACCGACCCAAATAATTTTGTTGGTCACAACAACGGAATTTATACATTGGCTAGTTGTGAATTTGTAATGACAAAATTATCTAATTCACCAGAAACATTTTTGGATACGTCATATTCATATTCATATAGTAAAACCGACTGTAATTCATACGCTGTCTTCGGTGACTTTACAACATTCGAATCATTCGTGAAACCAATCGACAAAGGTAATAACCCAAACCACACAGTAACAAACAATATAACATATCCACAACCAACATCAAGAATTGTTTTTAAAGGGTGGGATTGTGTATACACTAACGGTGTTTTAAGTATGGACCTTGAATATACAGTATGTGGTAGTTCCGGTTCAATAACAATACCAACAAACCTAGATGTTGTACAATATTCAGATGACTCGTTCGATTTAATTCTTGATATACCGGAAAGACTATGTTCACCAATAGCTGGAAATCAATTCACACCATTCACTTGGAAAAGTTACACAAAACTACACTTCGAAAAACAATAAGACTATAGTTCTAAAATAATGTTTTATTAAGGTATCCCAAACGTAATGTTTGGGATATTTATTTATAACATGTTACGCACTTCGTGTGTTATTTATAAATAAAATGAAATATATATTAATTTATGGCTTATAATTGTACCTTAGGAGGCGGCTGTGTATACACTGCAGGAGCCGGAACATACCCCAACCAACAATCCTGTGAATCCGCTTGTGTAGGATGGGGATGTCAGAATAACACTGATTTACCACCAAATACGGACATTCTCTTCGTATTTGACATGAGTGGTTCACTACCAACACCAACAGTAGAAGAATACTTTAAAGCTACAACAGCTTGGACACAAACATTAACAGATAATGGTTGGGTAGGGGACGCTAACTGGGTTGGTAGTAGGGATTTAGGTCATGACACAAATAATTGTAATGGTTTTGTATGTCCTGAATCATTTAGCTTTACTGACTCTTCCGGAACCGTCCAAGGACCGATAGATATACATTTTGAATCCTGGTTACAATGGGGGGCTCTACCATACATCGCGACAAATACGGACGCAAACGGAAATAAAGATTTTATGACAGGAAACTTTTCATGGAATTTAGCTATCACAAATGGAACAAGTTGTGTTGGATATTGTGTCCCTCCAGGACCAACCACAAATGACGTAGGAGGTTGTCCTAATTATGTATTCTGTAATAACACACTATATAGTAATTATGTCTATACACCTCCATGGAGTCCTACTTATGAGGGACAAACATCACTGTCAGGGCTAGAAAATTATTTTACAAAATACACCCTAAGAGAGAACATTGCTCTTACTGGGTTCACATACCCACCAAATGACCAACTAGTTGTAATTATTACATCAAGTAATTTTGGGTACGGTATGGGAAGTGCTGGAGCTACTGCTGCTGCTACTACTGTCGACCCGACGTTTAAGTTAGATTATGCTATGTGGGATACCATATACGACAACCAACCAGCAGATGTCAAGTATAAATCTTTTGTGGTACCAGCTACATACCATGAACCACCTTTTCCAACTGAGGTTTATAATGTACACAACATAACGGAGAATGATACACAAAGAGGTATGTTGTTGTCTATTTACAACGGTAACCAAGACAATGTGTCTATTGGTGGTACTGGTACACAAGACGGTACTTGGGTTGTTATAGCTGACCAACAACTAATGCCTAATGGGTCAATATGTAACAACCCTTTAGGGTGTTCAACAGCCCCAGGTGGGGAAGCCTCAGACAATCCGTGTATTTATAATGGAAATTTCGGACCATATAATTCAGGTGCACCATTCAATCCATGTTATACACACAACATAACAAATGCAGGAGTATTAACTCTTGATTGGCATGCTGACACTAACCCATATTGGCCAGGTGGTGTACCAACGTGGGGTGGATTAGAAGATAAAGGATGGTCATCAAGAGCTTGGGACAATACGTTAAATAACCCACAAAACGACTTAGCTAATTTATTAAATATTACTATTAACGCGACAACTTACATGCCAACTATTTGTATGTCCGCTGAAACACTATTTACGTCTGACCCATCATATCCGTATGATACATTTATAAATTGTAATAGTCAAACTAATCTCTGTACTCCTATTGTTTATTATTCATGTACTACTACTGGATGTACTCAAGGCGCAGTTAGTTCTGGCCCAGCACCAGCTGGCACATATCCAACACAATTAGAATGTGAGGAACAGTGTGTAGGTTGGGGATGTACGAGTGTTCAAACTCTTTCAGATTTTCACTTATATGTACACTATGATTTGACATCTATGGGTGAGCAGCAGATTAAGGATGGTTATTCAGCTGTTACGGAGTGGGTTATGTCATTAGCAACACCACCTAATAGTGTGAACCATGTTATTGTAGGTGATGAAGAATGGTTAAGGTGGGGTGGAACAGCATTTATGACTACTGCCGAAATGCAAGAACTTCTCAAAAATAATCAAACTGGAATCAATCAAGGTGGAGGATGGACTAATCAAGAGAATAGAATACCGTTAATTGAAACTTATTTTAATGAGTTACACCCAATGCACCAAATCGGTAATTGGTACGACAACATCTCAGGAAATACAACAAATGGAATTACTTATGAACAACACGGTGATGTATTCCCCGCTCCACCTCATATTGATGGTTCTGCAACTGGACGAACTTTGTCTGATAAAGTTCTTAACATTATATTTCTTGATGAAACACACGACCATGGTATGGGTGGGTACTTTAATGTTGACGACGCTAACAAAAATAATTCCTATCACGCAGAATGGGGAATTTGGGGTAGTGGTGGAAGGTTAGATGCTAGTTATCCAGAAGAACCAAATCTATCTTTTAAGGAAGACTATAATTGGTATCTTGATAAATACAATGATATTCAGCAAGCCGGTGGTGCCGTAACGTCATTTATCTACCCAAGAATAGCATCCAACAACTTAGGATACCCAGCAAAGCTACTATATACCTATACGGCTTTACACATGGTATCATGTATAGATAGTGGTAATCAAGACCAAGCTGGTGGTACTGGTACTCTTGATGGTACCTGGCAACCCGGTACAGAACCAACGTGTGGTATTACTCATTTAACCGACTTATCAAGTGGGCAACTTAACCCATATTGGGACACAAGTGCATACGCTAATAATGTAGTATCACCATATAGTGTTAACTATGGTGGTTTGGACCAATTTGGTTGGGGGTATAATGTTGATTTTGGTTTAATGAACGGGGCAGTACTACAAAACGATTTAAATTCTTTTATAACCAATTCCGCTTCAGTGACAATAACAACTGCTCTTTCAACGTGTTCTTCAGCTGAAACAAATTACCTAACAAGTGTAACACATAGTTCAGCAACAGAATACCAATGTTGGGTTGAGTGTGAAATTACTGGATATACTTGTACAGACATTGGTTGTATATACGGTATTGGAACAGACTTTCCATATGACAGTTATAATGATTGTACTGGAGGAACAGCTACATTACCAGCGTGTCAATCTTATAATTGTGTTAGTAGTGGATGTACCTTATATAATGAATTTGGAACCTCTCAATATACAGGCTCTGGAAATTTAGGTAGTGGTGGTACACATACTACTTTAAATGCATGTTTAACAGTAGGGTGTGCATCTTATGATTGTGATGCTAGTGGTTGTACACAATATAATATTAGTGCTGGAACGGCTTCATATATTAATGGTTCTGGTGGTACCGGAGGTGCGTTTACTACAAGTAATTGTGACGGACTTTGTTCTTCATTTGATTGTACAGATACTGGTTGTGAAGACTATAATATTAGTGCTGGAACAGCTTCTTATAATTTATTTGCCGGGTCAGTATATCAAGGTTACGGTGGTAGTGGTGGTACATATTTGTCTACTGTGGAATGTAGCGGTGTGTGTAAATCATATGAGTGTACTGATTATGGGTGTGTATTGTATAACGACCCAGAACAAGCTTGGGCACCAGGATATGTGGATGGCACATTTGGTTCAGGTGGTACATTCAGTAGTTTAGCTACCTGTACAGCGGCATGTCAATCATTTGGTTGTGAGGTGGCAGGATGTGAAGATTGGAATAGTCCTAACAATCAAACCTCATTCTCATATATAGATGCGGATGTCATCCATGATTTGGGTGGTAACTATGGTACTGGTGGTACAGCTACATTAGCAGAATGTACCGGTTCATGTTTTACATGGGGATGTACAGATACAGGTTGTACCGCTACAACCGGATTTAATATAAGTGCCTGGCAATATAACGAGGAAACTCAATGTAACCAATTTTGTTCATCACATAATTGTGCAGATAACGGATGTGTACAACAACCTGGTTCTGGTGGTACATTCTTTAACGCTGTAGGTAGTTCACTGTCCGATTGTCAGAATGGAACCGCTACTTTATCAGCTTGTACGTCTTGGGAGTGTGACCCATTACCAGGTAATAATGGTGGAATAACTTTAGGTAATACGAATTTTAATACTTGGAATCAGGACCCTTGTACATCATACCCTGGTTCAGGTGGTACATTTAGTTCACTTAACGATTGTAATACCGGATGTACATCATGGTCTTGTCAATATCAAGGAAACTATTATATATGGCCTACTACAGGAGCTATAAGTTATTCTAATGTAAACGGGTGTTTACAATTCGGAAATACCGGTAATACGTATAGTACATCAACATATGCAGAGTGTTTAGCTCAAGAAGTATGTGTGAGATACGACTGTACAGATAATGGTTGTGTTGTTGGTCACCCGGTTACAGGAACGTACGATAGTTTAGATGATTGTACTGGAGGTACAGCTACATTAGAAGCTTGTCAATCTTGGAATTGTACAGAATTTGATGGTTGTGAAGTATGGAACGGACCAAATTCATCAGCACCAAACTATGTTGATGGAGGATACGGTACTGGTGGAACAAATCAAGTATCATTACTTGATTGTGACTCTACTTGTGTGTCTTATAGTTGTACAACTACTGGTTGTACAGAACAACCTGGTTATGGTGGTACATATTACGACCAAAATGACCCAACAGTTGCTGCAGCTATGTGTCAAGCCAATTGTTACTCATACTTTTGTACAGATGATGGATGTGAGGTATATAATTCAGTTGGTTCTGTAAGTTGGGTAAATGGTTTTAGTGGTAGTGGTGGTACATATATAGACGAATATGATTGTGATACTACATGTTTTTCCTATAATTGTACTGATTACGGATGTGAATACCAAACGGGTACCGGTGGTACCTTTACAACTAAAGCCCTATGTACGGGTAGTTGTCAATCTTGGGCTTGTAGTACAACAGGCTGTACAGGATATAACGACCCACTATACCCAAACACACTTGGTTATATTGATGGTGAGTACGGTACTGGTGGTACTATAACACAATCTGCATGTACAGCGGATTGTAAAACATGGAATTGTTCAACTAATGGATGTGTTACCGTTATTGGTACATTAGGTGACTACAGCAGTTATGCTGATTGTACAACTGGAACAACTACTTTATCAGCTTGTTCATCTTGGGATTGTCTTAGCAGTGGTTGTACAGAATATAATATTAGTGCAGGAACACCTTCGTACACCAATGGTTCAGGTGGTACAGGTGGTACATACTATAATAGTTCTTGTGATGACCTTTGTTCATCTTGGGACTGTACAAATAGTGGTTGTACAGAATACAATGTAAGTGCTAATACAGCATCATATAATTTATTTACCGGCTCAGTATACCAAGGGCAGGGTGGTAGTGGTGGTACATATACATCAAGTACTTGTGACGACTTTTGTTACTCGTATGAATGTTTAGAAGTTGAAGTACCTGGTTGGAATAATGACTGGAACCAAGATGGTTGTGTACAACAAGTTGGTACTGGTAGCACTTATTATAGTGGTATTGGTTCATTGGCTGGTGTAGTAGATTCGTACACAGCTTGTACTGCTCAATGTAGGTCTTGGTCTTGTCAGTATCCTCTAGCGACAACCTTAGGATGTTTAGAATTCCCAAATACTGGTACAACAAATACATTTACCTCACTTGCTGCTTGTACAGCTGAGACAATATGTAAAAGATATGACTGTACAGATTACGGTTGTGTTATAGGTGACCATATAACTGGAGAGTACGGTGGTGCTTTTGCTTATAACAATTGTGAGGCAGCGTGTACATCTTTCACTTGTACTAATACCGCATGTTTAACATGGAATAACGCAAATGACGGTACATTTATATCAGATGTTAATATTAACCCTGATGGTACACAAGGTGGTACCGGTGGTACCTTTACAAACGATACTTGTGATAACCTTTGTACATCGTATAATTGTTTATCCACATATGATTTTAATAATTCAGGAACAAACGAACCATATGGTTGGGACGGTTGTCAACCACAAGGTGGTAGTGGTGGAACCTACTTTAATATTCTTGGAGGTGCAGCTTCAGAAGCTGATTGTAATAACGCGTGTACAGGATTTACATGTGAAAATTGGGCTGTATACGGTTCTTTTGGTTGTGTAAACTATCCTAATACAGGTAGTACTACACAGATTATGCATAGTTCATTAGCTGCGTGTACATCTCAAACAATTTGTGAAAGATGGGATTGTCAACCTGATGGTTGTGTTGTAGGAAGTCAAGTTACTGGTCAGTATGGTAGTTTTGATGAGTGTACTGGCGGTACAGCAGTTAATAATTATACAGACGCTTGTCAATCTTGGAGTTGTACAGAATCTGGAACCACTACTGGTGTTCCTTGTGAAGTATTTAACGGACCAAACTCGGTAGGTGTTACTAGTACAGGAGCACTAAACTATTCACTAACAAATTATGGTACATATGGTACTGGAGGTGTAAACCAAACATCATTGGCTAATTGTAATGTTACCTGTGAGTCTTGGAATTGTGAACCTGACGGATGTCTCCCACAAATTGGTTATGGTGGAGCATACGACAACGATACTTGTTCTACAATTAATGGTGTTCAGAATATATGTCAATCATACGAATGTGACCCTTACAATGATTGGACTCATGACGGTTGTACAATTTACCCTGGTTCTGGTGGTACATTCTTTAACGCTGGTGGGTTGTCACTAGCACTAGATATGTGTGAAAGCGCATGTACATCTTGGTCTTGTCAGAATCCATTCCAAACAAACCTTGGTTGTTTTGAATATCCTAATACGGGTAACACACTAACACAACCAACGTATTCTGCGTGTACAGCTGAGACAGTTTGTTGGAGATATGAGTGTACAGCTAATGGATGTGTTTTTGCTGGTCTTACTGGTGGAACATATGATAGTTATAATGATTGTATTAATGGCACAACTACATTACCAGCTTGTCAATCTTGGCAATGTACTAATGATGGTTGTGAAGAATATAATAGTCCTAGTTACCCAACATCTTGGCATCATATTGATAGCACATATGGTACTGGTGGTACTAGTACAATATCATTAGGTGACTGTAACCAAAATTGTAGGTCTTATTCGTGTGAGAGTTACGGTTGTGAACAACATGGAGGAACTGGTCATACATATATATCTACAGTATACGCAAATGAGTATAGTGTTTGGTTAAATTGTGCTGATAATTGTAAGTCTTGGGATTGTACCGAGGTTGTTAATTATAATGACATAGGTTGTCAAGTATATAACCAATTAGTACCACCTTCAGTTTGGGTGGAAGGCGGAAACAATGGGTTTGGTACAGGTGGTACGTATACTAGTACTACATCCTGTAGTTCAGCTTGTACATCATGGAGATGTGAAAACATGGGTATAGATGGATGTACTCAATTCTTTAATACAGCTAATACATTTTCATCATACACTTCATGTACAGCAGATACAACGTGTAAACATTATGACTGTGATGTTCCTGGTTGTATAGAAATATTAAGTGAGTATCAAGGAGGTATAGATTCTTACGAAACAATGTCCGAATGTAGGGACGGTTGTATTGGTTGGGCTTGTGTACAAGACCTAATATCAACAGGCTCAAGCATATATGTTTATTATGATATTAGTAACATGAGCTTCAATAATGTTAAAAATAAGAGACATGAGTTACAAAACTACATGAACGCACACTTCCCAACATTCGCTGGTAATGTATATCACACAATAGTTAGTGATGGTAGATGGTTAGATTGGGCAAACTCAGTATATAGTGGTGAATTTTCAATTCCACCTACCGCTACTCCAACTACAACACCATGGGAACCAGAGTCATTTCAGGATGAGAGAGCTTTACTTGCGATAGAAGCAACAGCTAGTATTGGTCCTGGTATGGCGGGTAATTGGTACGACCAATATTCAGCTGGAACATACACCAATATTGGTATTATGGCAACACCAACGTCTCCACAAACAGTTATACCAACATTAACAACACATGGGCCAGCACCTACAGCTAATACTAGTAATAATGTTGTGATTATATCTTTCATAACTGAAGCGTCCGGTTTACAATATAACCCAAATTTCCCAAATTATACATTAGGTTTTACTGGTTATCATAACGCGGAAATACCATTCGGTAATTGGTACCCTATGATGTTGAATCAACCAACTCAAGAATGGAAAGAAGATTATACCGCATATACGGCAAATTATACGACTGTTTCAGCCAATTCTGGTACTATAAGAGCTGTACTGTACCCAGTACAAGTACCAGACGGAACAATAACTAATAATACTAATTTTGCTTCTGGTCCAGTTGCGGTACCTAACTATTCTCCAGCTACAGTAGTCAATCCACTTGGTAATGCGGGTGATAGTACTAAAATGTGTCTATTACAATCATTTGCAGCAATATCATCAGGTAATCAAACTATACCAGATGGTACATGGTTACCTAATACCGCACCAAGACCATCATGGCTAGGTGGTGTGGTAGGTGGTGCTGCACTTGGTTTACCAGAACTATGTTACACTTCATTACAACAATTAGAGGGTCAAAACCAAAACCCATACTGGACAAATACAGTAGCAACATGGGGTGGTTTAGATATGTCTGGATGGACAGTAAATATTGAAGGAGCTTATCTTGGTTCTACTGACTATACAGGATTCCTTAACAACTATTTAAATATTACAACCACGTTAACCGCTGGTACTTGTACTTCAGCAGAAACACTATATACGGCCAATGTATCCTACCCACTTTCTTCAGAAACTGAATGTGATTTAGATTGTCTACCAACAATGTACTTATGTACAGAGACCGGATGTACATTATCTTGGGAGGGTTATTTAACATTAACACAATGTTCTAACAAATGTAAATCAGTTAGTTGTACGGATAATGGGTGTGAGGGATATAATAGTCCTAGTTCAACTACAACCTTTATTAACGGATTGTGGGGTTCCGGAGGTACGTGGAATAACCTCAATACAACAGGTAATTGGAACGGGTATGTAAACGCGTGTGCGGAAGTATGTATATCATCAACCTGTTACGGATATCCAAATAATTTACCACAACAAGGGTGTATTGCACAAGCAGGTACCGGAGGTACATGGACAGGAATAGGTTCGTACTCAGCGTGTACTGGTACATGTAGGTCTTGGCTTTGTGATGACCCATGTGTAGTAGACGCTAACAATATTTCTATTGGTGTTGGTTGTATAGAGTATCCAAATACCGGAGCCACATATACTTCTTCAACAGCTTGTACCGCTCAATGTCAGGAAAATTGGTATTGTTTAACTGGGTTAACAGGTTCATCATCATGTGTGGGATTAACAGATACCGGCATAATTAGTTCGGATATAACTGACCACATAGATGTTATACAAACTACAACAGCTTGGAATGGACTGCCTTTTCACTCATTTAAATTTATATTAAATAATACATTCCCATATCCCGCGACGGGATGCTACGACCTAGCAGCTAATGGGTACTGGGCTAAACTAAATAGCATAAAAGTAGAAGTGACCGTTGGAGGGCTTCCAACCGCAACATGGACGTTTATTAATTGGAGTGATTTAATATCGACTATGAATGGAACAGGTGGTAATCCACCAGTATTGGTTGCACCAATGACAACAATTGACGACCTACTTAATTTGGGGTCTAATGTAGTTACCACTTTTAACTGGGATTACTGTGATTGTTTTACTAGTAGTTGTAGTATTGGTTGTGAGAATACAAGTACACTACCAGCAAATGCAGCTTCCGGAAGAACATACCCAACATACCTATCAGCTCAAACTAGTTGTTGTCCAACAACTTGGAGTTGTAGTGCAAATACAGTTATAGATAATTGTGACGCATTATCAACATTACCTGGTATATTCCTAGACGTTCAGCATTGTTACGACTACATGTCCGTACAAACAGGATTACCTTATCTAGACTTTACAAACTGGAA